>Ga0068857_100005368_pt1 | contig 10927 bp, 8 predicted proteins | sample KBSCornC72_FD_66591 | JGI IMG/M metagenome (GOLD analysis project Ga0068857, IMG submission 66591) | Corn rhizosphere microbial communities from Kellogg Biological Station, Michigan, USA - KBS Corn C7-2 | ecosystem: Host-associated > Plants > Roots > Rhizosphere > Soil ...
CATCGCGCAGCAAGGTTGCTTCCACGGTGGTCGGTTCATCCTGAGGCTGGTGATGCATGATCGCTTCAGCGACTGCATCCAGCTTCGCCGAGGGAAACCCGAAATCAGAGAGCAGTTCCCTGCTGCGCTGGATGGTGTATGGGACGTGATTCCAGCGGGAAAGTTGCTCCGGATCTTGAGGCCGGTGCCCCAGGAATACCCCAAGGTCATGCATCCAGGCAGCAGCGAACAAAACGTCATCATCGTAGTGCATGTCTTTGCCGATTTCGGTGGCAAGGGCATAGATCCGTGGCTGGTGACCGAACTTATCAGCGGGACGGGCTTCGACGCGAACGTATTCGATGACGAAGGAACGCCAGTCGTGCGACATCGCTATCTTCCGGTTGTGCGCGCAGTGATGCGGATCAGGTCGAGACCGCCCAGGTCCTGAATGGCGAACACGGGGGAAGATGCGGGAATGGCAACGATGCCTCGTTGGGGAAGATCCAGAGGCGCGAAGCTCGGACTGGTAATGCGAGCGCTTCCTGATGCGGCGAAGAGGTAATAGAGGCTCGGAGTGGAGTCGACGAGCTGGCGAAGCGTCGTGCTAGAGCGGCTCACATCCACAGGAATTTTTTCCACGGAGAAGTATCTGCTTTCGACAAGAATTGTTCTGTCTGGCAGGGCGGTTGGAGATACCTTTCCGGCGCTGGTGGCAAGGCGAGTTGCCTCAATCGATTTTTCGACGTGCAACTCCCGGCCGCGACCGTAATCGTACATGCGATATGTAATGTCGGAGTTCTGCTGTGTCTCTAGCAGGACGGAGCCGGGCCAGATGGCATGGACGGTCCCGGCATCGACGAAGATGAGGTCGCCCGCAGTGACGTGCATCAGATTGAGGCTTTCCTCGAGTGTGCCGTTGTCGATTCCGGATTTCACTGTGTCAAGGGTGACGCCGGGCTTGAGCCCAATGGCAACCTTAGCATCGGGCTCGGCGGTGAGTGCGTACCAGCATTCGGTTTTGCCGCGGGGCTGGCCGTACTTCTGCGCGAGACAGTCGTCGGGATGAACCTGGACACTGAGTTTTTCTCGCGCAAAGATGACTTTAATAAGAAGCGGAGAGCCGGAGCTGGTGGCGTCGGAGCCAAGGAGTGCGTGCGCGTGCTCGTCGAAGAGGGTGCCAAGTGAAGTTCCGCTGTGTGGTCCGGTGGCAACTTTGCATTCGTCGCCGGTAAGCCATACTTCTCCGATCGGCTCATGATCCGCAACGCGATCGTACCAGGGGCGAAGGTCGTTCCAGCCCCAGACACGACCGAGGAACTGAGGTTCGATGCGGAATGGAGTCATCTCTACGAAGACGGGACGGGCAGCGGTTGACACTCAGGCAGAATCCTCCGAAAGATTTGGGACGTTCAAGTTCTGGCCCGAACAGCACAACTAAAGCGGATTTTACCGCAGGCACCTCGTTCCAATCTCGGTGCGCCCGGCGCTTGATTGAGGTTCGTGATTACGGGAGCCAGTATATGCTCGCACCATGATTCTTGTTCCGATGCTTGACAGTATGTTTCACCTGCCTTTGCCGCTGGTCGAGAAGATTTTGCGGCCGGTGGTTGTGTACCTTGCGCTCGTTCTTTTGCTGAGGGTCTTCGGGAAGCGAGAACTGGCGCAATTGAATCCATTTGATCTTGTGGTGCTGCTCTCGCTGTCGAATACCGTGCAGAACGCGATCATTGGAGAAGACAACTCCGTGACAGGCGGGATTATCGGAGCAGTCAGTTTGCTGACGATCAACTGGATGGTGGTTCGGATTCTCTTCAGGTCGCCTCGACTGAACCAGGCATTGGAGGGCAAGGCAACGGTTCTGATTCGTGATGGCCAGGTCGACCGCAAAGCTCTGGAGCGGGAAGCGCTGACGCGCGAGGAACTCGCGGAGGTCGTGCACCGCCAGGGTTTCGAACATGTTCACGATGTGCACCGATGCGAACTGGAGCCAAACGGGACGTTCTACATCGAGGCGCGCGATCCGTCGATCGCCGACAAACGGCATGAGGAATTGCTCGCTCGGATCGAAGCTCTCACGCAGCAGGTCTCGGTTCTGCGGGGGAACGCTCAGGCGTGATGTGCGATTCGGCCGCTCCCTTCTCAGTGACGCTGTCGATTGGCTCGCAGCCGTTTCAAATGCGGGTAGCGGAGCGTTTGCATTGCGAAGGGATGCTGAGGCGCCTGATCGCGTTTCCGCGCGGGGTGGAGGTATTTGATCCGGGCGAAGCGGGTAGTCTGCAACTGGTGCGACGCTATCGGCGGCATGGATGGGCCAATAGGGTTATCTGGGCGGCATGGCGAAGGACGCCGGGTAGTGGGAGCGCGTGGAATCTGCCGGTTGTTTTTTCGACGGGGTATGCGGATCGCCTCGCGGCTGGATGGATTGGGCCCTGCACGATTTTTCACGGGTGGACCGGCAATTGTCTGGCGTGCATCGAGAAGGCGCGGCAATCAGGAGCGCACATCATAATCGAGCAGGCAACGATGCATCCTCGGGATTGGCAGCGAACAGTCCTCGAGGAATGCGAAAGGTTCGGCGTACGACCTACGGATTGCCGGGCCTTGCTTCCGGATGCGCTGGTGAAACGGATGGAGCGGGAGTATGAAAAGGCAGACAGTATCGTGGTTCCTTCTGAAGTTGCGAAGCGCAGCTTTGAAGGTGCGGGGCTTGGAGACAAGGCGATAGTGCTGCACGCAGGCGTGGATCATGAATTCTTTCGAGCGCCGGAGTCGAGGGTGCCTCGCGAACCTTTCCGGGTGTGCTTTGCAGGACGCGTGGAGATTGCAAAGGGACTTCCCTACCTGCTGCAGGCGTGGAAGAAGCTCGACCTGCCCAATGCGGAGTTGGTGCTGATCGGCGAGGTTGCTGACGAGATGCGGTCATTCATGGATCAATGGGCGCTGCCGAATGTGCGATTGACGGGTTTCGTTCCAGCCGGTGCAGTTGCGGAGTGGTATCGGCGATCGCACCTGCTTGTATTTCCATCAGTGAATGAAGGATTGGCGCGGGCGATCTTTGAAGCGATGGCGAGCGGGTTGCCGGTGGTGGCGACAGATTTGTCGGGAGCAGAGGATTGCATTACGTCAGGGATTGAAGGCAGCGTGGTTGCGGCGAGGAATGCGGATGCTCTGGCGGAGAGCATGCTGTGGCACTATGAGAATGCAGACGCGTCCGCAGCAATGGGCAGGGCTGCGCGAGCCCGTATCGAACGGGAGTTCACGCTGGAGCACTATGTGGAGCGGGCGATGGAGATGTATCGGTCGGTCGCCGGTCGGTCAGCTCAGCACCGCTGATTCCCGAGTTTGTTCGATCTGTTCTTCGATGACGCGTTTCAGGTTGGCGGGCGAATAAGTGCGGGCCTTGATGAATTTGCCGTCGTCGCGCTTGTGAACTTTGAGGACTGTTTGCCAGGAGCCGGCGTGAGCGTAGGAGTCGCCGGGATGAACGAGATCGTCGCCGGAGCCGCGTTCGAGGACTGCATCACAGGCACTGCAGTGCGGCCACGCTTTACTCATGTTGCTGCGCTGAACTTCGTCCCATGCGCTCTGGACCCGGATTCCGGCGGCGTTGAGCGCGCCATAGGTGACGACGAGCTGGTCGATGCAGCCGTCGACGTATTCGACGAGATCGGGCGTGCCGTTCGGATCGAGTTCGACGGCGATCTGATCGATGATGGAAGCGTCTGCGCCGGATTTGACGGTACAGCCGCAGGCTCTGACGAATTCGAGGGCTTCTTCAAAGACGAGGCGCGCGCGGAGAAGGCGCGTTGCGGGGTCGGGGAGTTCGGGAGAGTCTTTGACCTCCTGCTCGAACTGCTTCATCAGGGTGACGATGTCGTGCTGGGGACGGTAGGGGTTGTCGGGCATTGGATCCTCAGCAGAACTTTAGCGGATGAGCGGAAGGATTGGCGCTGTGCAAAGGAGGGTACGAAATTGGTAGCGCGTTCAGGTGCTGGGAATCTCATGCTCATCTCCCGCCCAAGCAGAGCTTGGACGGGGCATCCAAGATTCTTTCTATCTCAAACTGACTATTCCCACTCGATGGTGCCTGGCGGCTTCGAGGTGATGTCGTAGACGACGCGGTTGATGCCGCGAACTTCGTTAACGATGCGGCTGGAGATACGTTTGAGGACTTCGTGCGGGAGGAAGGTCCAGTCGGCGGTCATGCCGTCTTCAGAGTGCACGGCGCGGATGGCGCAGGTGTAGGCGTAGGTGCGCTGGTCGCCCATGACGCCGACGCTCATGACGGGAAGCAGCACGGCAAAGCTCTGCCAGATGCGGTTGTAGAGGCCGGCGGTCTTGATCTCACTGACTACGATGTCGTCAGCTTCCTGAAGGAGGGCGACGCGCTCGGGAGTGACTTCGCCGAGGATGCGGACGGCGAGGCCGGGGCCGGGAAAAGGCTGGCGCCCGAGGATGTCTTCGGGCATGCCCATGTCGCGTCCGATGCGGCGGACTTCATCTTTAAAGAGGTCGCGCAGGGGCTCGATGAGCTTGAGCTTCATGGTCTCGGGGAGGCCGCCGACGTTGTGGTGGCTCTTGATGGTCTGGCTGGGGCCTTTGACGCTGGACGACTCGATGACGTCAGGGTAGAGAGTGCCCTGGACGAGCCAGTCGACGCCTCCGGTTTCGATGGCAATCCGGTGCGCCTCGTCATCGAAGACGGCGATGAATTCAGCGCCGATGCGTTTGCGCTTGGTTTCGGGGTCGGTGACTCCGGCGAGCTGCTTGAGGAAGCGGTCGGTTGCGTCGACGGCGACGAGGTTTAGACCGAGTTTGTCGCGGAGGTTCTTCTGGACGTTCTCGAATTCCTTCTTGCGGAGGACGCCGTTGTTGACGAAGACGCAGGTGAGTTGGCTGCCGATGGCCTTGTGGACGAGGACGGCCGCGACGGAGGAATCGACGCCACCGGAGAGTGCGCAAATGACATGACCAGAGCCGACTTTTTCGCGGATGGAGGCGACGGTAGATTCGATGAAGTGGGCGGGAGTCCAGTCGCCACGCGCGCCACAAATGTTAAAGACGAAGTTCTTGATGAGCTGGGGCCCAAGCGGAGTGTGGTGGACTTCAGGATGGAACTGAACGGCCCAGATGCGGCGGTCTTCGTTAGCGATGGCGGCCAGGGCGTTGGAGGTGACGGCGGCGCGCTTGAATCCGGCGGGGAGTTCGAGGGCTTCGTCGCCGTGACTCATCCAGACCTGGATGGCACCAGGGAGGCCTTCGAAGAGCTTGATGGAGGTGTCTTCAAGAGCGACTTCAGCGTGGCCGTATTCGCGCTTGGGTGCGGTGCGAACCTTTCCGCCCAGGTGGTGAACGATGAAGTGCAGTCCGTAGCAGATACCGAGCGTGGGGAGGTTGAGCTGGAGGAGCGCGGGATCGGCCTTGGGAGCGTCGGCGTCGTAGACGGAGGAGGGGCCGCCGGAGAGGATGATGCCGAGAGGCTTGTGAGCTTCGACTTCGGCGATGGGCGCCGTGCAGGGGAGCACGACGGAGAAGACGTTCAGTTCGCGGATACGGCGGGCGATGAGCTGTGTGTACTGCGAGCCGAAATCGAGGATAACGATGGTTTGGGTGTCCACCTTTCAGTGTGGCAGGGGTTGCGGCGGGCTGTAAAGAAAGTTCCTGTCCTCAAAAGATCGCCAATCCTGCCGATGTACGTCTTATAGGACCGTGAACGATGGAAAACTCCCTGAGCGACGATACGCGGCAAGTGCAATTTGCGACCAGGCAGCCGATTCTGGCAGCAGACGAGACGGTAATCGGATACAAGCTCTTGTTTCGCACGGATGTGGTGAGCCATTTTTCAGTTCACTCGGAGGAAGGCGCTGCGCGACGAACGATTGATATATCGACGCTGCTTGGGCTCGATGTGCTGTGCGATCATCGCCTGGCTTTTATCAGCTGCGACCGAGAGATCTTATTGGGACAGGGCCTGGCGTTTCTGCCGGCGAATCGCGTAGTGGCGGAAATTGAGCGCGGGGTAGAGGTGGATGACGCGGTGGTTGAGGCCTGCTGCGAGTTGAAGAATGCGGGATACCGGATTGCGCTGGATGGATTCACGGCAGACGATCCGCGGCAAGCAATTGTGCACCTGTCGGATTATCTGAAAGTCGACATGAAGAACCGCGCATGGGTAGAGATTCCGGAACTGGTGGGTCCTGACTATTGGAAGCATGCAGTTCTGGCGGCAACGAACGTGGAATCCAGGGAAGATTTCGATGTAGCGCGGCGGAACGGGTTCCAGCTTTTCCAGGGATTTTTCTTCCGCAAGCCGGAGTCGCTGCGCACGCGAACGGCACCGACCAACCGGATGATCTATCTTCGGCTACTGCAGGCGGTCATGCAGGTGGAATTGGATTGGGATCGCGTGGAGGAACTGATCAAGAGCGATCCTACGCTTTATTACCGGCTGCTCCGGTTCCTGAACTCTCCGTTGTTCGGTATACGGGGTGAAGTGCGGACAGTGCGGCAGGCGTTCACTTTGATGGGGAATGACGAACTGCGTAGGTGGTGCCGGCTGGCGGGGATGTTCGAAATGTCGAAAGGACGGCCCGGGGAGTTGCTGCTTTCGGCGCTGGTGCGGGCTAGATTTGCGGAATTGCTTGGCGCACGCATTGAGCACGATGGAGCGGACCTGTTTCTAGTTGGCGTTTTGTCGATGATGGACTCGATTCTGGAGATTCCGATGAGCGCGGTAATTGAGGGGCTCCCGCTGGATGAGCGGATGCGACGGCTACTGCTGGAGCATGACGGCGAGCTGGCCGGTCTCTACAAACTTGTTTCGGCTGTGGAAGCGGGGGCGTGGAAGCTTGTTGTGGATTCCTGTGGCGAACTGGGTGTGTCGGAGGAGTTCGCTGCCGGGTGTTATTCGGATGCAATGGCGTGGGCACAGACTCTCGCCGCATCAGTCTGAGATGTGAGCTCATTCAAAAGATGGGTGGCCAGTTTTTGGGAACGCCCGCTCATCGGCGAAAGCAGCGCTGAACGGGCAGTGTAGTTTGTGTATTCGGTGGCTATCTAAGCTCGGCGCTGTTCTGTTTGTAGATCACGCCGGCTTTCATCACGAACTTTACGTCCTGCAGGACGCGCACATCATCGAGAGGGTTTTTCTCGACAGCTATGATGTCGGCCCACTTTCCCGGCTCGAGCGCTCCTGTCTTGGCTGACAATCCCAGCAGGTCGGCGGCATTGATGGTAGCGGTTTGAAGTGCGGTGAGCGGCGCCATGCCGAGCTGATTGACATAGACGTCGAGTTCGTGGGCATTGAGGCCGTGGGGATAGACGGCGGAGTCTGTTCCGAGAGCGATCTTCACACCGGATTGCATGGCGTGCTTAATGTTCTGCTTTGCAACGGAACTCACGTCGACCATTTTCTGGTGATAGAAGCCAGGAAGGTGGCCGTTTTCGATCTGCCAGTCTTCGAGGTAGACGGTGGGAACGAGGTAGGTTCCGTGTTTCTTCATCATGGCGATGGCGGCGGCGTCGATGTAGCTTCCATGTTCGATGGAGTCAACACCGGCTTCGCTGGCCCATAGGATTCCCTGCGCTCCATGAGCGTGCGCAGCGACTTTGCGACCCAGGCGATGAGCGTCGGCGACGATGGCCTGCATCTCTTCGAGTGTGTATTGGGAGGCTTGGGGGTCATCGCCTTTGGAGAGAACTCCGCCGGTAGCGCAGATCTTGATGAGGTCGGCCCCATACTTGATGTTCTCGCGAACTTTGTGCTGAACCTGGGCGATGCCATCGGCCACGCCGTCGCTGACCTCGTGATACTGAAAGGGCAATAAGTTGTCATCACAATGGCCGCCGGTGATGCCCATTGCCGGACCACTAACGAGCATGTGAGGGCCGGCCACTTGGCCGGAGTTGATGGCGTCGCGCAGGTCAATGTCGACGAAACCGCCGGCTCCGACGTTGCGGACCGAGGTGAAGCCTGCCATCAGGGTCTTACGGGCGTTTACGACGCCGTTGATGGCTTCCTTCGCATTCGTCGAGGTAACTTCGCGGAAGGGATCGAAGTCGGGATTCATGGTGATATGCGTGTGAACGTCGATGAGGCCGGGAAGGACGGTCATGCTGCCGAGGTCGATGACTTCATCGCCGGACTGCGGGCTGGTGGAGGCGCTGGGAACGATGGATTGGATGGAATCGCCAATGACGATGATGGTTTGAGCTTCAGAGAGCTTGCCTGTTTTTACGTCGAGGAGGTGCCCGGCGCGAATGAGGGTCCGCTTCCCTGCCTTGGGTTCCTGCTGTGCTTGTGCGGAAGTTGACGCGATTAATAAGAAGGTCATGCAGGAACAAAGAGCTAGCTTCAACTTCAAGGGCATGGATGCGTTCTCCATTTGAGACTGTGAGCGGAGTTTAGCAAAGGGCCGCTCTGGTGCGTCCAGCCAATTCGAGGGAGTGTTCGCGCGCCATATAATTCGGATTGCGGTGGCGTAGTTCTGCCGCAAGGCTGCTTACTCTTGGGCGATCGCACGTTGATGCCGAGCGTAGCGAATCCACTCGCCATTTCTGAGGAGAAAACAATGCACGCATCGCGAGTTGTTATTCCTTTGCTGCTCGCAGCAGGGATTGTGGCTGCTCACTGCCAGACGAAAGCGGACGCAAAGCCGACGCCGCCTGTCGCGCCGAAGAGCTTTGACGAATCAGCAATCGACAAGACGGCCGACCCCTGCACAGACTTCTACCAATACGCGTGCGGGAACTGGGTCAAAAATAATCCGATACCGAATGATCAGGTGCGGTGGGGCACATTCTCGATTCTGGCCGAGCGCAATCGATATTTGTTGTGGGAGGAACTCGATGCCGCGGCGAAGGATCCAAAGACTCCGTTGCAGAAAAAGTACGGCGACTACTATGCCGCGTGCATGAATATAGCATTGATCGATAAGAAGGGCACCGAGCCGATTAAGCCGGCGCTCGATCGCATCTTCGGATTGCAGGATACGAAGCGCCTGGCAGCGCTGGTGGGCGAGCTTACGCAGCACGGAGATCCGGCGCCGTTGTTTCGTTTCGGAGTGCAACAGGATGAGAAGGACTCGACGCGGCAGATTGCGAGCATGTTTCAGGCCGGGCTCTCGCTTCCCGATCGCGACTTCTACCTGGTGGATAACAAGCGCTACCTGACCATAAGGCAGCAGTATCACGAACACCTGACCAAGATGTTCACGCTTGCCGGAGACACGCCGGAGCAGGCGGCCAAAGAAGCGGAAGCTGTCATGACGATTGAAACGGCGTTGGCGAAAGTGTCGACACCCCGCGTTGAACTGCGCGATCCAGCCAAGCGGTACCACATCTACACGGTGGCCGATTTCCAGAAGCTGACGCCGGATTTCGATTACTCGACGTTCTTTAAGGATGTCAACGTGAAGCCGTTCGAAACGTTGAACGTTGGAACGCCGGAGTTCTTCAAGGGGCTAAACGAGTTGATCAGCTCGCAGCCATTGGATGCCTGGAAGTCATACCTGCGTTGGCACGTGATCCATGGTTCTGCGGGCGATCTGCCCAAGGCGTTCCGGGATGAGGACTTTGCATTCTTCGATAAGACGCTGAGCGGACAGGCGGAGCCGACTCCTCGCTGGAAGGAGTGCACAGCCGCGACTGATCGGGCACTGGGAGAGGCGGTTGGGCAGGACTGGGTGAAGGCGCACTTCCCGCCGAAGTCGAAGGCGAGCATGGATCAATTAGTAGCGGCGCTGGACAAGGCTCTTGGCGATGACATCAAGACGCTGCCCTGGATGAGCGATGAGACGAAGAAGGCAGCAGAGCAGAAGCTGTCGATGTACCGGAACAAGATCGGCTATCCGGAGAAGTGGCGCGACTACTCCTCCTTAGAAGTGAAACCGGACGATGCTTTGGGAAATGGCCATAGAAGCGCAGTCTTCCAGCGCAATTACAACTTGAACAAGCTGGGCAAGCCGGTGGATGAGAAGGAGTGGAGTATGACACCGCCCACGGTGAATGCCTACTACAGTTCGTCTAATAACGACATCAACTTCCCGGCGGGTATTCTGCAGCCGCCGTTTTTCGATCCTGATATCGATCCAGCTGTGAATTTTGGCGGGATTGGAGTGGTGATTGGGCACGAGATGACGCACGGCTTCGACGACCAGGGATCGAAGTACGACGGCAAGGGCAACTTGCGGGAGTGGCAGACGGCGGAGGATCGGCAGAAGTTCAACGAGCGTACCGACTGCGAAGTGAAGGAGTACGGCGGGTTTGAAACGGCACCCGCACATGACGGGATTCCGGCGCAAAATCTGAACGGGAAGCTTACGCTGGGAGAGAACACCGCGGATAATGGCGGGTTGCGTATCGCTTACATGGCGCTGCTGGATACGCTTGCCAAAGAGAACAAGTCCCTTGACGAGAAGATCGGCGGGTATACCGAAGCGCAGCGGTTCTTCATTGGATTCGCCCAGGTGTGGTGCTCGAATCAGACGGAGCAGTCTGCGCGGCAGCTTGCGCTGATCGATCCGCACTCACCGGGCAAGTGGCGGACCAATGGAAGCGTTCAGAACTTCGAAGAGTTCGGAAAGGCTTTCGGGTGCCATAAAGGACAGCCGATGTATCCGGAGAATTCCTGCCGGGTGTGGTAGGCACCCCGGCCCGGATGTTGCGCCTCCACAGAGGCTGACCCGGGCTGGGAAATCTGTTAACAGTTGCGCGGGGAGCCGCCGGTTGGGGTGACATTCAGGTAAATTCCCCGTCCAATTGCCATCGGCAGCGGAAGTGAAATCAGAGTGAATCAACCCGTTTCCGGGCGCTTCATTTCAGGGTGTTTTTTGATCCAAAAGATCTTGTTTCGGAGAAGGTTACCCCGAAACTATGCACAACAAGCCCTCGCCTTTTACAATGCATCAGGGACCCATCCCAAACCCAGCTCTGCTGCGGAAACAGC
>Ga0068857_100005371_pt1 | contig 10924 bp, 9 predicted proteins | sample KBSCornC72_FD_66591 | JGI IMG/M metagenome (GOLD analysis project Ga0068857, IMG submission 66591) | Corn rhizosphere microbial communities from Kellogg Biological Station, Michigan, USA - KBS Corn C7-2 | ecosystem: Host-associated > Plants > Roots > Rhizosphere > Soil ...
GGCCCGAACCGGATCGGCCAAGGCATCGAGTTCGACTACTGCTGCGTGCACGCTGCGCTGGCGCTGCGCGAAGACGGGTACGAGACCATCATGGTCAACTGCAACCCGGAAACCGTTTCGACCGATTACGACACCTCCGATCGCCTGTACTTCGAGCCGGTGACGCTGGAAGACGTGCTCGAGATCGTGGACAAGGAGAAGCCGGTCGGCGTGATCGTGCAATACGGCGGCCAGACCCCGCTGAAGCTCGCGCTCGACCTGGAAGCCAACGGCGTGCCCATCATCGGCACGTCGCCGGACATGATCGATGCGGCCGAAGACCGTGAGCGCTTCCAGAAGCTGCTGCACGAGCTGGGCCTGCGCCAGCCGCCCAACCGCACCGCACGCGCAGAAGATGAGGCGCTCAAGCTGGCCGAAGAAATCGGCTACCCCCTGGTGGTGCGCCCGTCGTACGTGCTCGGCGGCCGTGCGATGGAAATCGTGCATGAGCCGCGCGACCTCGAGCGCTATATGCGTGAAGCCGTGAAGGTGTCGAATGACAGCCCCGTGCTGCTCGATCGCTTCCTGAACGACGCCATCGAATGCGACGTGGATTGCCTGTCTGACGGCAAGCGTGTGTTCATCGGCGGCGTGATGGAGCACATCGAGCAGGCCGGCGTGCACTCGGGCGACTCGGCTTGCTCGCTGCCGCCGTATTCGCTGTCGCAGGCCACCGTGGATGAACTCAAGCGCCAGACCGCCGCGATGGCGAAGGCGCTGAACGTGGTTGGTCTGATGAACGTGCAGTTCGCCATCCAGCAGAAGGGCGGCGAAGACATCGTCTACGTGCTCGAAGTGAACCCACGTGCTTCGCGTACGGTGCCGTACGTTTCGAAGGCGACTGGTGTCTCGTTGGCCAAGGTTGCGGCTCGCTGCATGGCAGGTCAGTCGTTGGATTCGCAAGGCATCGAAAAGGAAATCGTGCCGGCGTACTACAGCGTCAAGGAAGCCGTGTTCCCGTTCAACAAGTTCCCGGGCGTCGACCCGGTGCTTGGACCGGAAATGCGCTCCACTGGCGAAGTGATGGGCGTTGGCAAGACCTTCGGCGAGGCGCTCTTCAAGAGCCAGCTCGCTGCTGGTTCGCGCCTGCCCGAGAAGGGCGCTGTGCTGATGACGGTCAAGGACAGCGACAAGCCGCAAGCCGTGGAAGTGGCCCGTGCGCTGCATACGCTGGGCTACCCGATCGTGGCGACGCGTGGTACGGCTTCGGCGATTGAAGCTGCCGGCATTCCCGTGCGCGTGGTGAACAAGGTGAAAGATGGCCGCCCGCACATTGTCGACATGATCAAGAACAGCGAGATCGCACTCGTCTTCACGACGGTCGACGAGACGCGTGCCGCGATTGCCGACTCGCGTTCCATCCGCCAGGCAGCGTTGGCCCAACGCGTGACGTACTACACGACCATCGCCGGCGCTCGCGCTGCGGTGGAGGGCCTGAAGCATATGCAACACCTGGATGTGTACGATCTGCAGGGTCTGCACGCCACCCTGTAAGCCCATCGTCAGGGCCCGCGACGCGGCATAGCGTCGCGGCGAGTCGCCCGGAGAGGGGCAGTTGCCGCCTCCGGACGCTTCGCCTAAACTAGAGCGTCCGTGTCAAAACAACGACAGCCGCCGTCAGGCGGGTGTGCGCTACGCGCCCTCCCGCTTCGCAGCGGCTGATTTTTTTGTGATTCCGAAATACTTACGATGAGCACCATTCCGATTACCAAGCGCGGTGCCGAGATGCTGAAAGACGAACTCCAACGTCTGAAGACCAAGGAGCGTCCGGCCGTCGTCAACGCCATCGCCGAGGCACGTGCCCAGGGCGATTTGTCCGAAAACGCCGACTATGATGCTGCCAAGGAGCGCCAGGGCTTCATCGAAGGCCGCATCCAGGAAATCGAAGGCAAGCTGTCCGCCGCGCAGATCATCGATCCGGCTTCGCTGGATGCCGACGGTCGCATCGTTTTCGGCGCAACCATTGACCTGGAAGATCTGGATTCGGGCAAGCCCGTCACGTACCAGATCGTTGGTGATGACGAAGCCGATCTGGAAACCGGCAAGATCTCGATCAGCTCGCCGATCGCTCGTGCGTTGATCGGCAAGTTCGAAGGCGACGTCGCCACCGTGGTCGCCCCGGGCGGCGAACGCGAGTACGAAGTCCTGGCTGTCAAATACCTTTAACTCGATCCGAGACAACCGCCATGCCGCAGCGCATCTTCCAGTTGCTTGCCACGGTATGGTGCGGTTCGCTCTGGACTATCGGCTACATCGTCGCTCCGACGCTGTTTGCGATGCTGGACGATCGCCAGCTGGCCGGCTCGATTGCCGGCCGGTTGTTTCATGCGCAAGCGTGGATCGGCCTGGCGGCGGGGTGTTTGCTGCTGCTGGCTGCCACGGCGCTGGTGCGTCGCGGTGAGGTCGGTTACCGGCGGCTGCGTTGGCTTGTGCTGGCGATGCTGCTGTGTGTGCTGGTGGGCTATTTCGGCCTGCAGCCGTTCATGGCTTCGCTGCGCGAACAGGCCGATGCGCTTGGCGTGGCGGTGGGAAATTCTCCGTACCGTGCACAGTTCGGCATGCTGCACGGCGTATCGAGCGTGTTCTATTTGGTGCAGAGCCTCCTGGGGGTTGCGCTGATCTGGAAGGCGGCTGGCGTTCGGTAAGCCACCTGAGGCCAAAAAAAAGACCGGCTGAAAAGCCGGTCGTTTTTTGTGCAGCCCCGAATTGGATCAGGACAGCGCTTTCTTTTTCTGGCTGGTTTGACGCGGCTTGGCGCGCTTGACGTTGCCACCGGCCGTGACGCGCTCGTTGCCGAGCACGCTCAGACGGACCGGCTTCGGGCGGCGTGCGCTGTTCGGGTTCGGCTTGCGCACGGTGACCGAGCGCGGACCGGCGCCAACGGTAGTCTTGCGCGGCGGCTTGAGGTCTCGCGGCTGGTTTTCCTTCAGGTACGCCGGGCCCTCGCGCCAGATGACCAGCAGCTTGCCGATGTGTTGCACCGGCGCGGCCTGCAGGCGGGCGCAAATGGTGTCATAGAGTTCGATCCGTGCTTCGCGGTCATCGCCGAAGACGCGAATCTTGATCAGCCCGTGGGCCGCCAGTGAGCGGTCGATTTCGGCCAGAACGGCCTTGGTCAGGCCCTCCGCACCGATGATGACGACCGGGTTCAACGCGTGCGCTTCGGAGCGCAGTTCCGATCGTTGGGCAGGGGTGAGGATAAGGGCGGGCATAAATAAGGGCGGGATCACGCAAAGAGACAAACGGCGCGTATTATCCGCCAAAACCAGTCCCGGCCGCCATGTTTGGCGCTACGTTCGGGCGAAATTGCAACCAATTCGATGGCAAAGAACAAGTTCAACCAGTCGTGGCTGCACGACCATATCAACGATCCGTACGTAAAGTTGGCGCAGCGCGAAGGCTATCGTGCACGTGCGGCCTACAAACTCAAAGAGATCGACGAGCAGGACAAGCTGATCAAGCCGGGTCAGGTCATCGTTGACCTGGGCGCCGCGCCGGGCAGCTGGAGCCAGTACGTGCGCAACAAGCTGGCCGCCTCGCCACGCGCCAAGGACGGCCGTATCGATGGGGCAATCGTCGCCATCGACATCCTGCCGATGGAAGCCATCGCCGACGTCACCTTCATCCAGGGCGACTTCCGCGAGGACGACGTTTTCCGTCAACTCGAAGAAATCGTGCTGGAAGCCACCGGTGGGGGCAAAGTGGACCTTGTTTTGTCCGATATGGCCCCCAATCTCTCAGGCGTGGCGTCGGCGGACGCCGCGCGCATGGAGCACATCGCCGAGCTGGCTGTGGAATTTGCCATGGCGCACCTGAAACCTGAGGGCGCGCTGCTGATCAAATGTTTTCACGGCAGCGGCTATAGTCAGATCGTCGAGATGTTCAAGCGCCATTTCAAGATCGTGGCGCCACGCAAGCCTAAAGCCTCCCGCGACAAATCGTCCGAAACATTCTTGTTGGGCCGCCAGCTCAAGCATCCCGGCTGACGGACGATACTCAGGAAGGGCCCCCGGCTGGCGCGGCGGTCCGTCGGTCTTGCGGGCAATCAACCCGCGGCGGTGTCCGTGCATTACAATGCCAAGCATCCCGTCAAGGCATTTCTAAAGGAGTCTCGCCTTGAATAACAACTGGTTTCAGAAGGCGGCCATCTGGCTGGTGATTGCCTTGGTGCTGTTCACCGTCTTCAAGCAGTTCGACAAGCCGCGCGCCCAAGAGGGTGTGACGTACTCGCAATTCATGGACGACGCGAAGGCCGGCAAGGTCAAGCGCGTGGAGGTCCAGGGCCGTACTTTGTTGGTCACGCCCAACGAGGGCAACAAATATTCCATCATCTCGCCCGGCGACATCTGGATGGTGGGCGACCTGATGAAGTACGGCGTACAGGTGACCGGCAAGGCGGAAGAAGAGCAAGGTGTGCTTCTCACCGCGCTTTACTACCTCGGCCCGACGTTGCTGATCATCGTGTTCTGGTTCTACATGATGCGGCAGATGCAGGGCGGCGGGAAAGGCGGCGCCTTCTCGTTCGGCAAGTCCCGGGCGCGGTTGATTGATGAGAACAACAACAGCGTCACGTTTGCTGACGTGGCAGGCTGTGACGAGTCGAAGGAGGAAGTCGTTGAGCTGGTCGACTTCCTGAAAGACCCGCAGAAGTTCCAAAAGCTGGGCGGCCGCATCCCGCGCGGCGTACTGCTGGTGGGTCCTCCTGGTACTGGTAAGACGCTGCTGGCTCGCGCCATTGCTGGCGAAGCCAAGGTGCCGTTCTTCAGCATCTCCGGTTCGGACTTCGTTGAAATGTTCGTTGGCGTGGGCGCGGCCCGCGTGCGCGACATGTTCGAAAACGCCAAGAAGCAGGCACCCTGCATCGTGTTCATCGATGAAATCGATGCGGTCGGTCGCCACCGCGGCGCCGGCATGGGCGGCGGCAACGACGAGCGCGAGCAGACGCTGAACCAAATGCTGGTTGAGATGGACGGTTTCGAGGCCAACTCGGGCGTCATTGTGATCGCCGCAACCAACCGTGCCGACGTGCTCGACAAGGCGCTGTTGCGCCCGGGCCGTTTCGATCGTCAGGTTTACGTTGGGCTGCCCGACATCCGCGGCCGCGAGCAGATCCTCAAGGTGCACATGCGCAAGGTGCCGATCGGCAACGACGTTGATGCATCGGTGCTGGCACGTGGCACGCCGGGCTTCTCTGGCGCTGATCTGGCCAACCTGGTTAACGAAGCTGCGCTGTTTGCTGCGCGCCGTAACAAGCGCGTGGTCGACATGCAGGACTTCGAAGACGCTAAGGACAAGATCTACATGGGTCCGGAGCGCAAGTCGGCCGTGATCCGCGAAGAGGAACGCCGCGCTACGGCGTACCACGAGTCGGGTCATGCGGTGGTGGCCAAGCTGCTGCCGAAGGCTGATCCGGTGCACAAGGTCACGATCATGCCGCGCGGTTGGGCGGGCGGTCTGACTTGGCAGTTGCCTGAGCACGACAAGCACTACGCCTACAAGGACACGATGCTCGAAGAGGTCGCGATTTTGTTCGGTGGCCGTGCTGCAGAAGAGGTGTTCCTGGGCGCAATGAGTACCGGTGCCTCCAACGACTTCGAGCGCGCCACCAAGATGGCCCGCGATATGGTGACGCGCTATGGCATGAGCGACGCGCTCGGCACCATGGTCTACGTTGATACGGAACAGGATGGCTTCTTCGGCCGCATGGCATCGAAGACGGTGTCCGAAGCGACGCAGCAGAAGGTGGATTCGGAAATTCGCCGTATCGTGGATGAACAATACACCCTGGCCAAGGGGCTGTTGGAAGCGAATCGCGAGAAGGTTGAAGCCATGACCGCCGCGCTGCTCGAATGGGAAACCATCGACGCCGATCAGGTCAACGACATCATGGACGGCAAGCCGCCGCGCCCGCCGCGCTACGGCTCGACTGGTGGTGGCAGCACCCCGCCGGGTGGTGGGACGCCGGCGGGTGTGACCCCGGGCAACGTGCCTGCCACGGCCTGATGATGACGCGTTGATTTGTCGCTCTGGCAGCGACGCAGAAGAGCCGGTGCAAGCGCACCGGCTTTTTTGTTGGCGCTTTCTGGCATGCCTGGCGTAGCATTCCGGTCCTGCGCAGCATTTCCATCAATCTATCTTGTCCGCTTCCATTTCCACCACAACGCACTTCCAGTGTGGACGTTTCCGTTACGCGCGCGATCGGCGTCCCCTGGTCATGGGCATTCTCAACGTCACGCCCGATTCGTTCTCCGACGGGGGGCAACACGCCACGTGCGATACAGCCTTGCGCCACGCTGAGAGGCTGATCGCCGGAGGCGTGGACATGATCGACATCGGGGGCGAATCGAGTCGTCCGGGTGCCGAGCCGCTGAGCCTGCAGGCCGAGTTGGACCGCGTGATGCCCCTCGTCGAGGCGCTGCGCGAATGCGGCAAACCGCTGTCCATTGACACTTACAAGCCCGAAGTGATGAGAGCCACGCTGGATGCCGGCGCCGATCTGATCAACGACATATGGGGCTTCCGCCGGCCGGGCGCGATCGAGGCAGTAGCCAAGGGCAACGCGGGCCTGTGCGTCATGCACATGCAGCGCGATCCGGAAACGATGCAGGAAGCGCCCAGCTATGCGGACCTGATGGGCGAGGTGGAGACCTTCCTGCGCTCGCAGACGGAGGCGTTGATGGCCGCAGGTGTGGCCGCCGAGCGTATCTCACTCGATCCGGGATTTGGCTTTGGCAAAACGCCGGATCACAATCTCACCATGCTCAATCGCTTGGCGGAGTTCAATCGGATCGGTTTGCCGCTGCTCGTCGGTTTATCGCGCAAATCGACGCTTGGCGCTGTGCTGGGTGGCAAACCGCCGGCCGAGCGCGTGACCGCCAGTGTGGCGGCAGCGCTGCTGGCCGCAGAGCGGGGCGCGTTCATTGTGCGTGTGCACGACGTACAACCGACGGTGGAAGCGATTCAACTCTGGTGGGCCATGCGCCACGAACGGGTGAATCCGCCAGTGGCCTGAGAGCCGCCCCGGCCTCGCGCGGCTGGGGGTCAAGCGAATAGAGGATTGCCCGGCGATGGCCGGCGCCTTACAAACAAATAAAGAAACATTCTCCAGGAGAGATTCCCAATGTCCAGGAAGTATTTCGGCACCGACGGCATCCGTGGGCGTGTCGGTGAAAGCCCGATCACGCCGGATTTCGTATTGCGCCTCGGCTACGCAGCGGGGCGTGTGCTGGCCCTTGGCAGCGAAGCACATGGCCATGGTCGTCCCACCGTGCTGATCGGCAAGGACACGCGCCTGTCAGGCTACATGCTGGAAGCCGCGTTGGAAGCTGGCTTTACCGCAGCCGGTGTTGACGTCTTGATGAGCGGGCCGCTGCCCACGCCGGGTGTGGCGTATCTCACGCGTGCGCTGCGGCTGTCGGCGGGTGTGGTGATTTCAGCATCACATAACCCGTATTACGACAACGGCATCAAGTTCTTCTCCGCCACCGGCGACAAGCTGCCTGACGAAACCGAGTTGCAGATCGAGGCCGAGTTGGAAAAACCGATGGTGTACGCGGCCTCGGACGCGCTGGGCCGCGCCCGCCGTATCGAGGATGCTGCTGGCCGTTACATCGAGTTCTGCAAGAGCACGTTCCCCAGCGATCTGAACCTGTTCGGCATGAAGGTCGTGCTGGACAGCGCGCACGGCGCGGCCTATCACATCGCACCGCACGTCTTCCATGAACTGGGCGCGGATGTCGTCTCGATCGGTAACCAGCCGAATGGCCGCAATATCAACGACGGCTATGGCGCGACGGCGCCGGGCAAGTTGGTCGAGGCCACGCGCGAGCATGGTGCCGACATTGGCCTGGCCTTCGACGGCGATGCCGACCGCCTGCAGGTGGTGGACCGCAACGGCCGCCTCTACAACGGGGACGAACTGCTTTACGTGATGGTGCAGGCGCGTCGTGCGGCTGGTCAGGCGGTGCCGGGTGCGGTTGGCACGCTCATGACCAATCTCGCCGTGGAGCTGGCGCTCAAGGCGCAGGGCGTCGAATTCGTACGCGCCAAGGTGGGTGACCGTTACGTGTTGGAGGAGCTGAAGAAGAATGGTTGGCTGCTGGGCGGCGAAGGGTCGGGTCACTTGCTTTGCCTTGACAAGCACAGCACGGGCGACGGCATCATTTCGGCGCTGCAGGTGCTTGCGGCATTGCGTCGCAGTGGCCAGACGCTGGACCAGATGCTAGACGGCGTGCGCCTGTTCCCGCAAAAGCTCATCAACGTGCGCGTCGAGAAAGGCTTCGACTGGAAGTCGCACGCTGGCTTGCAAGCGGCGCTGAAGACCAGCGAAGCTGAGCTTGACGGCAAGGGGCGCGTGTTGATTCGCCCGTCGGGTACGGAGCCGGTCGTTCGCGTGATGGTGGAAGCGCAGGATGCTGAACTGGCCAACCAACACGCGGAGCGTCTTGCAGCGACGTTGGAGTAAGTTCTTGCTCGATCAAATAGGTAAGTAAAAAAGCGGCCTCTGGGCCGCTTTTTTTATGCGCACAGGTCGACTTTCATGCCTTGCAGGTCAGTTATGAGAAGTTTTCGTGTTGTCACAGAACTGTCATTCAAGCCGCCTAAAGTTCGGATGTCAAAAATCTGTCATCGCTCAACCGCTCCTCTGGAGAACTCATGAAACTGGTCAAAACCGCAATCGCTGGCGTGGCCGCGCTGGCTTTCGCTGGTGCCGCATTTGCTGTTGACATCACTGGCGCAGGCGCAACGTTCCCGGCACCCGTCTACAACAAGTGGGCGGCCGACTACAACAAGGCGACCCAAACCAAGGTGAACTACCAAGGTATCGGCTCGTCGGGTGGCATCAAGCAGATCACTGCCAAGACCGTCGACTTCGGTGCATCGGACATGCCGCTGAAGGACGAAGAGCTGGCCAAGGATGGTCTGATCCAGTTTCCGACCGTGATTGGCGGCGTGGTGCCTGTGATCAACCTGCCGGGCGTGAAGCCGGGTGAGTTGACGCTGAACGGCCAATTGCTGGGCGACATCTACCTGGGCAAGATCAAGAAGTGGAATGATCCGGCGATCGCCAAGCTGAACCCGAAGGCTAAGCTGCCGGACCAGGACATCCTCGTGGTGCGCCGCGCTGACGGTTCGGGCACCTCGTTCATCTTCACGAATTACCTGTCGAAGGTGAACACCGAGTGGAAGAGCAAGGTTGGCGAAGGCACGACCGTGAACTGGCCGACCGGTACGGGCGGCAAGGGCAACGAAGGCGTGGCCGCTTTCGTGCAGCGTCTGGGTGGCGCAGTTGGCTACGTTGAGTACGCCTACGCCAAGCAGAACAAGATGACGTACGTGAACCTGCAGAACAAGTCGGGCGCCACCGTGCAACCGACCGCTGAAGCGTTCAAGGCCGCAGCTGCCGGCGCCGAGTGGAGCAAGTCGTACTACCAGATCCTGACGGACGAGCCGGGCAAGGATGCATGGCCGATCGCTGGTGCAACGTTCATCCTGCTGCACAAGACGCAAGCCAAGCCGGAGCAGGGCGCTGAAGTCATGAAGTTCTTCGACTGGGCCTATAAGGGTGGTGACGACGCTGCCAAGGGCCTGGACTACGTGCCGCTGCCGGACGCTGTAAAGAACCAGATCCGTGCGACGTGGAAATCGAGCGTGAAGGATGCATCGGGCAAGGTTGTCTACAACCACTGATCGTTGCCTGCTGCATAAAGGCTCGTAAGTAAGTGCGGCACAAGGTGCGGGCGGGCGGTGAGAATTGGCTGTCCGCACCATTTCAAATGCTTCTTTCACGGCTGACCGGTTTCCCTCATGGCCACGCTCTCTGATTCCTCTGGCGCTTCCCGTATGCGAGCACCCAGCCGCCTCGGCGACCTGGTGTTCGGCGGTCTGACCCGCCTTGCCGCAATCGTTACGCTGTTACTGCTGGGCGGCATCATCATCTCGCTCATCATCAGCTCCTGGCCCACGATTCAGAAGTTCGGCCTGTCGTTCCTGTGGAATTCGGAGTGGGATCCGCCCTCTGACATCTATGGCGCGCTGGTGCCCGTCTACGGCACCCTGGTCACGTCGCTGATCGCGCTCATCATTGCCGTGCCTGTCAGCTTCGGCATTGCCCTGTTCTTGACCGAGCTGTCGCCAGCCTGGCTGCGCCGACCACTGGGTACCGCCATCGAGCTGCTTGCTGCAGTGCCGTCCATCGTGTACGGCATGTGGGGCCTGCTCGTGTTTGCGCCGATCTTCGGCGAATATTTTCAAAAACCGCTGGCAGCGACCGTAGGCAAGATTCCGGTCATCGGCGCGCTGTTCCAGGGTGCGCCGATTGGCATCGGCCTGCTGTGCGCTGGGGTGATCCTGGCGATCATGATCATCCCGTACATCTCGGCGGTGATGCGCGATGTGTTCGAGATCACGCCGACGCTGCTTAAGGAATCCGCCTACGGCGTGGGCTGCACGACGTGGGAAGTCATGTGGAACGTGGTGCTGCCGTACACCAAGGCTGGTGTGATCGGCGGTGTGATGCTGGGTCTCGGTCGTGCGCTTGGCGAGACCATGGCCGTGACGTTCGTGATCGGCAACACCAACCTGCTGTCCGATGCGTCGCTGTTCTCGCCGGGCAACAGCATCACGTCTGCGCTGGCCAATGAATTTGCGGAAGCGGGCCAAGGCCTGCACACCGCGGCGCTCATGGAGCTGGGCTTGATCCTGTTCGTCATCACGTTCATCGTGCTGGCGGCGTCCAAGTTGCTGCTTCTGCGCCTGCAGAAGGGCGAGGGTCAAAAGTGAACCAACGCGATCTGCCTGACGCTATGAGACCCAACACCATGCGTACGTCTTCCATTCCTGCCGTCCGCGCCGACTCTGAAAAGATCAAGGCACGCCTGCAGGC
>Ga0068857_100005373_pt1 | contig 10919 bp, 8 predicted proteins | sample KBSCornC72_FD_66591 | JGI IMG/M metagenome (GOLD analysis project Ga0068857, IMG submission 66591) | Corn rhizosphere microbial communities from Kellogg Biological Station, Michigan, USA - KBS Corn C7-2 | ecosystem: Host-associated > Plants > Roots > Rhizosphere > Soil ...
GAAGCCGAGGCGCTGGCCGACCGTGTCTGCGTGATGTCGCGCGGGCGCATGATCCACGAGGGCACGGTCGATGAGTTGCGCGCACGGGTGGCGCTGAAACGCGTCCGCTGCCTCAGTTCTCTGCCGATCGATACGGTACGCGGCTGGCCCGAGGTCAGTGAGGCGCGCCGCGAAGACGGGCGCCTGCATGTCGGCACGGCTGCGGCCGAAACCGTGGTGCGCCGCCTGCTCGACGCCGACTCGCAACTGCGCGAACTGGAAGTGCAGCGCGCCGGCCTGGCCGAGGCGTTCACCGAACTCACCCGCGACGCCGACGAGGCCGCGGCCGCCACCCAGCGTGAGGCTGCCTGATCATGGAAACCGTCATCTCCGTCGCCCCGCCGGTACCCGTCATCGACATGCCGCGCTCCCGCATGCTCGGCGCCTACCTGGAAGAGGCGCGCAGCGAGTGTCTGCGCTACATGCGTGCTCCCGGTTTCATGCTGCCGATCATGCTGTTCCCGGCGATGTTCTATTTGTTGTTCGGCGTGCTGATGGCGAAGTCCAGCGGCGCCGACGCGGCGCGCTATCTGCTGGCCAGCTACGGCGTGTTCGGCGTGATGAGTCCGGGCCTGTTCGGTTTCGGCGTGTCGCTGGCGCTGGAGCGTGATGGCGGCCTGCTGACCTTCAAGCGCGCGCTGCCGATGCCGCCGGGCGCCTATCTGCTGGGCAAGATGCTGATGGCGATGGCGGCGGCCGGCGGGGTGATCCTGTTGCTGCTGGCGATGGCGTTGTCGCTCGGACATGTGACGCTGAGCCCGTTCCAGGCCGGCGCCTTGCTGCTCACCGGCATGCTCGGCGTGCTGCCGTTCTGCGCGCTGGGCATGTTCGTCGGCACCCTGATCAAGGGGCAGGGCGCGCCCGGCATGCTGCAGCTGGTCTATCTGCCGATGTCGTTCATGTCCGGCCTGTGGATTCCGCTGTCGATGCTGCCGCAATTCCTGCAGCAGATCGCGCCGGTGTGGCCGAGCTACCACCTGGACATGCTGGCGCTGGCGGCAGTGGGCGTGAACAAGGGGCCGCTGCTGGGCCATGTGCTGGTGCTGGTCGGCTTTGCTGCGGCATTCCTCTTGATAGCGGCGCGGCGCTTGCGCCGGCATGGTTGAAGTAGCATGCCCTGCAGACCCGGTCCCCAGCGACAAGCCACGCCATGATCCCCGCCTTGATCGCCCGATGGTTCATGCCGGCACCCGATTCCGCGGTGGCCGACGACCTGCGCCGCGGCAAGTCGCCGTGGGCCGACAGCGTGCACCTGCTGTGGTCGCTGTGGATCTTCATCACGCCGCTGTTCGACCGTGGCCTGCATGGCTACACGCTGACCTGGCTGCTGTGCACGTTGGGCTCGTATCCGCTGTTCCTGCTGCTGTTCGCCAAGCTGCAGCTGGCTCCGCGGCGAACGGCGTACCTCTATGCGTGGGGCATGGCAGCGCTGTGTTTCGGCCTATTGCGCTGGTATCCCAGCGGGCTCAGCTACTTCGTGTACGCCTGCGTGATGCTGAGCCATGGCGACGTGCGGCGTTTTCGCAGTTATGCGGCCCAGGTGGTGCTGATCAACGCCATCTACGTGGCACTGGCCTGGTGGATCGGCTATCCGACGTCGCTGCTGGTGATCATGCCGGTCACCGTGTTCGTGATCTGCACCATCGTCACGGTCGAGCAGATCCACCAGGAGAAGGACGCGGCGCTCAGACTTTCCCACGACGAGGTGCGCCGGCTCGCCGCCACGGCGGAGCGCGAACGGATCGGACGCGACCTGCACGACTTGCTGGGGCACACGCTGTCGCTGATCACGCTGAAGCTGGAGCTGTCGCGCAAGCTGTTCGATCGCGACGTCGAGGCCGCCCGGCGCGAGGTCGAGGAAGCGGAAAAGGTCGCACGCCACGCCTTGGCGGAAGTGCGCTGCGCCGTCACCGGCATCCGCGCCACCGATCTCGCCGCCGAGCTGGCATCGGCGCGGCTGCTGCTGGAATCCTCGCGGGTGCATCTGGATTACGGTGAGCTGCCTGCCGACTTGCCGGGCGACATCGAGCGCGGCCTGTCGCTGGTGTTGCGCGAGGCGGTGACCAACATCGCGCGCCATGCCGGTGCCAGCCAGGCACGGATCGAGATGACGCGCGAGCGGGGCGGCGTTTGCCTGCAGATCAGCGACAACGGCCGCGGCGGCATCGAGAGTGACGGCAATGGACTGAGCGGCATGCGCGAGCGTGTACATGCGCTCGGCGGCACGTTGGCGTTCGAATCGCCGCGCGGCCAGGGATCGCGTCTTCGGGTGGTGATTCCGCTGCCGATCATGCGCCTGGTCGAGTCGTCCCGGCCGGCACCGGATTCGTCGACGGCCGGGCCGCTGACGCACCCGGTGCCGGGTCATCAGCCCGTCGCGTGAGTCCACCCATGTTCCCAGGCCCGCTCAGACCATGACGCCACTCCTTCATTCCTGCGGACACCGGGGGGCCATCGCATGATCCGCGTGCTGCTGGCCGAGGACCAGGCGATGGTGCGCGGCGCACTGTCCGCGCTGTTGAGCCTGGAGAACGACATCGAGGTGCTCGGTTCCGCCGCCGACGGCGAGTCCGCGTGGCGCGAGCTGCAACGGCTGAAGCCCGACGTGCTGGTCACCGACATCGAGATGCCCGGCCTCACCGGGCTGGAGTTGGCCCAGCGCATCCAGCGGCACGAATGGCCGATGAAAGTGGTCATCGTCACCACCTTCGCACGCCCCGGTTTCCTGCGCCGCGCGCTGGACGCCGGCGTGTCCGGTTACCTGCTGAAGGACGCGCCCGCCGAAAACCTCGCCGAGGCGCTGCGCACCGTGCATCGCGGCGGCCGTGCGATCGACCCGCAGCTGGCGCTGGAAGCCTGGTCGGAGGCCGATCCACTGAACGACCGCGAGCGCCAGGTGTTGCGGCTGGCCGGCGAAGGGCAGTCCGCCGGCGACATTGCCGCGCAACTGAACCTGTCGCACGGCACCGTGCGCAATTACCTGTCCGAGGCGATCGGCAAGCTCGGCGTCGCCAATCGTATCGAAGCGTATCGACTGGCGCGGCAGAAGGGCTGGTTGTAGGAATTATTCCAATATTCGACAAAATCGCTTGCACACCCAAAATAATTCGCGTATTGTCCGCGTCCTTCGCCGCTGTGGCGATAATCCGATGAAGAAGTTTTCCATGCCATTCCATCTCGTCCACACGAACAAGCCATGCATGTCGCGCGAATGCCGCGATACGGGCCTGCTTGTGCGCGGCGATAGGCACGACTTGGCAATCGCATTCCGATAATCGACTGATCCCTTCGCGGAGATCGGTCACCCCGATCTCCCGAGGCAACGCGAACGCCCTCGGGTCGCCATACCCGGGGGCGTTCTGTTTTTGGCGTTTGCAGGGGATGCGCATGCATCGAACAAGGTTTGCGGAATTCGTTTCGCCCTGAAGCATCCGGTTGCATGCAGCCGAGGCAGGGGCGCGGCTGCGGCAGGCGCGATGCGCTGCGTCCCGATGCTTCGGCGCGGGCTGTGCGGGAAACGGATACCCCCGAATCGGGCGTGAATGCCCGCACTTATTGCCGGTTGGAGACAGCCGGCAATCGGGAGCATCGAACCAGCAGGTTCCAGCGGCATGGGCTCAAACCCCATCCGGTGCGCGCGGCTTTGCCGACAGCGTATGCCGGAGCCTGCAAGGCGGTGTTCCACAACGACGACGTTGGCTCAGCGGTAGAGCAGCAGTCTCGCGGCTGCCGGTCGCCGGTTCGAATCCGGCACGTCGACCACTGGATAGCTCAGATGGGTAGAGCATCGGACTGTTAATCCGAGTGTCGCGGGTTCGACTCCCGCTCCACACCATGACCTGTCACGTCATGACCAGGAACGAAAGTTCCAACCAGGAAACGCCTCGTGCGGCGTCAGGCCTGCAACCCACGGATGGTTTGCAGATCCGGCAAGGCAGCGATGGTGGGGCCGAGCCCACGTCCCGACAGCGGGCGAGCGGGTATCGAGGCGATTGTCTTGCAGGCATTCGCCGGGATATTCGATTCCCTGCCAAGGCGCTTCGGCTTCGCCCCATTATCGTCAAGAGGCGTTTTCGCCTTATTCGCTCTGCATTGGCGCATGGCGTCGATTATCCCGCGAGGGAGGGGCTTTTGCGGCCCGATTATATGAATGAACGAATACGTCGTAACGATCCGGCGGCGCATTCGATTAAATGACGGATCAAAAAATGTATTAACCAAGGAGTTTCGTCATGTTCTGGATCAAGCAAGTGGTGATCGGCGACGGCGAGCGCGGCTTGCTGTATCGCAACCGTCGTTTCCAGCGTGTACTGCCGCCTGGCGTGTACCGCTTTGTCGACCCGCGCAACCGCATCGCCGTGGGCGTGCACAACCTGGCGAAGCCGGAATACACCGGCGCGGATGCCGACGTGCTGATGGCGCGGATAGACGGAGCGCTGGCCGAATGCTTCAGTGTGGCCGATATCGGCACGCAGCAGGTCGGCCTGGTGCTGAAGAACGGCAAGCTGGAAGACGTGCTGGCGCCGGGCACGCGCAAGCTGTACTGGAAGGGCCTGGTGCCGGTCGAGGTGCAGGCGGTGTCGCTGGCGGAAACCCTCGAGGTCGATGCGCTCGTGGCCAGCCGGCTGCGCCAGCTGGGCGCGCTCGGCAAGGTTGTGGTGACGGTGGACGTGCCGGTGGAATCGGCGGGCCTGCTGTTCGTCGACAGCAAGCTGGTGCGTACGCTGGCGCCGGGCGCCTACGCGTTCTGGAATTTCCAGAAGAACGTGGCGGCCGAGGTGATCGAGTTGCGCGTGCAGTCGCTGGAAGTATCGGGTCAGGAACTGCTGACCCGCGACAAGGTGAGCCTGCGCGTGAACCTGGCCGCCAGCCTGCGCGTGACCGATCCGGTCGCCGCGCGCACGAAGGTGGCCAAGTACGGCGACTACGTCTATCGCGAGCTGCAGTACGGCTTGCGCAAGGCGGTTTCCGGCAAGACGCTGGATGAGCTGCTGGGCGACAAGGCTTCGCTGGATGCGGACATCTTCGCCTATGTGCGCGGCCGTGTCGTCGAGCTGGGCGTGGAAGTGCTCGGTGTGGGCGTGAAGGACGTGATCCTGCCGGGCGAGATGAAGGACATCCTCAACAGTGTGGTGCAGGCGGAGAAGGCAGCCCAAGCCAACGTGATCCGCCGGCGTGAGGAGGCGAACGCCACGCGTTCGCTGCTCAACACCGCACGGCTGATCGAGGAGAGTCCGGTGCTGATGCGGCTGAAGGAGCTGGAAGCTCTGGAGAAGGTCACCGAGAAGATCGACAAGCTGACCGTGTTCGGCGGCCTGGACGGCGTGCTGAACCAGTTGGTCAGCTTGAAGCAGTAACCTCGTGGCGGGTGCATGGATGCGATCGCCACGATCCCATTCAAGGAAAGATGAGATGAGCAACCAACAGTACGAACTGCTGCATGCCAAGGGCAGCGCCACGCCGATCAAGGGCTGGGTGCACGGTGTGCCGCTGGAAGATTCGGCGAAGCAGCAGTTGCGGAACATCACCGCGCTGCCGTTCGTCGGCCCGTGGGTGGCGGTGATGCCGGACGTGCATCTGGGCAAGGGCGCCACGGTGGGTTCGGTAGTGCCGACGCGCGGCGCGGTCATCCCGGCTGCGGTCGGCGTGGACATCGGCTGTGGCATGGCCGCGGTGCATACCACGCTGCGCGCAAGCGATCTGCCGGACAACCTGGCGCAGCTGCGTTCCAGCATCGAGCGCGGCGTGCCGGTCGGCAACGGCCGCGGCGGCGAGCATCGCAAGTTGCCGGACGGTATCGAGATGCAGCTGGCGCAATCCGGGCTGGTCGTGCGGCTGGATGCGATCAAGGCGAAGCACCGCAAGATCCGCACCGACAAGCTGGACAGGCAGATCGGCACGCTCGGTGGCGGCAATCACTTCATCGAGGTCTGCCTGGATGAATCGGATTCGGTGTGGGTAATGCTGCACTCGGGCTCGCGTGGTACCGGCAACCTGATCGGCAACTACTTCATCGAGCGGGCGCGCGAGGAACTGGCGCAGCGCGTGCTGGGTTTCCAGCTGCCGGACAAGGACCTGGCTTTCTTCATGGAAGGCGAGGCGCTGTTCGACGATTACGTGGAAGCGGTGTCCTGGGCACAGGACTACGCTCGTGCCAACCGCGAGGCGATGATGGCGCGGGTGCTGGCCGAGATGCGTCACCGGCTGCCGAAGTTCCAGTTGGGGCAACTGGCGGTGAACTGCCACCACAACTACGTGCAGAAGGAAACGCACGATGGCGAGGCGCTGCTGGTCACCCGCAAGGGCGCAGTCAGCGCCCGCGCGGGCGAGCTGGGCATCATCCCTGGCAGCATGGGCACGTGCAGCTATATCGTGCGTGGCAGAGGCAATCCGGACAGCTTCCACAGCTGCAGCCACGGCGCCGGCCGGGTGATGAGCCGTACCGCGGCGCGCCAGCAGATCACACTGGCACAGCACCGGGCGGCCACCGCCCACGTCGAATGCCGCAAGGACGCGGCGGTGATCGACGAATCGCCAGCCGCGTACAAGTCGATCGACGCGGTGATGGCCGCACAGACCGATCTGATCGAGGTGGTGCACACGCTGCGCCAGGTGTTGTGCGTGAAGGGATGAGGTTTGGCGCCGCTCCGCAAGGGGCGGCGCTTTTGTATGGGCGTGCCCCAGCGCGTTCGCTGCAGGATAATGGACCGTTTCCGACTCTGGCCGTACCTCCCTTGAAGAAATCCGATTTCGATTTTGAACTGCCGCCCGAGCTGATCGCGCAGGTCCCGCTGCCCGAGCGCTCGGCCAGCCGCCTGCTGTTGCTCGACGTGGCGGCGCAGTCGCGGCAGGACCGCATGTTCCGCGAGCTGCCCGACTTCCTGCGGCCGGGCGACCTGCTGGTGTTCAACGACACCCGCGTGCTGCCGGCGCGGCTGTACGGGCACAAGGACACCGGCGGCGCGGTGGAAATCCTGATCGAGCGGGTCACCGGCGCGCACGAGGCGGTGGTGCAGCTGGGGGTCAGCAAGAAGCCGAAGGAGGGCGCGCGGATCGAGCTGGCCGACGGCAGCCATGCGCTGGTGCTGGGCCGCGACGAGAGTTTCTTCCGGCTGCGTTTCGAGGCGCCGGAGCCGCTGGAGAAACTGCTGCTGAAGCTGGGCGAGATGCCGTTGCCGCCATACATCGAACGGCACGCCGACGCCAGCGACATGGAGCGTTACCAGACCGTGTTCGCGCGCGAACCCGGCGCGGTGGCGGCGCCCACCGCGGGCCTGCACTTCGACGAGGCGATCCTGGCCAGGCTGCGCGAGCGCGGCGTCGAGTTCGGCTACATCACCCTGCATGTCGGCGCCGGCACCTTCCAGCCGGTGCGCGTGGACGACATCAAGGACCACCACATGCATCGCGAGTGGCTCAACGTCGGCGCGCACCTGATCGGGCAGATCCGCCGCGCCCGCGCCAGCGGCGGGCGGGTGATCGCGGTGGGTACCACCGTGGTGCGCGCGCTGGAAAGCGCCAGCAAGGACGGCGAGCTGCATCCGTTCGCCGGCGAGACGCAGATCTTCATCTTCCCCGGCTACCGTTTCAGCAGCATCGACGGCCTGATCACCAACTTCCACCTGCCGCAGTCGACCTTGCTGATGCTGGTATCGGCGCTGGCCGGGCGCGAGTTCGTCCTTGACACCTACCGCCATGCGGTCGAGCAGCGCTACCGCTTCTTCTCCTATGGCGACGCCATGCTGATCCTGCCGCACGGCGTGGCGTGACGCCTCCCTTCGCGGGGGCGGTACGCGACCTGCGATAATCGGCCGATGACCTCCCTCCAGTTCGACCTCCACGCCACCGACGGCGCCGCCCGCCGCGGCCGCCTCACCTTTGCCCGCGGCACGGTAGAGACGCCGGCGTTCATGCCGGTGGGCACCTACGGTTCGGTCAAGGCGATGACCCCGCGCGACGTCACCGAGATCGGCGCCGAGATCATCCTGGGCAACACCTTCCACCTGTTCCTGCGCCCGGGGCTGGCGATCGTCGAGCAGTTCGGCGGGCTGCACCGGTTCATCGGCTGGGACAAGCCGATCCTCACCGATTCGGGCGGCTTCCAGGTGTTCTCGCTGGCGCACAAGCGCAAGATCACCGAGGAGGGTGTGACCTTCGCCTCGCCGGTGGACGGCTCGAAGGTGTTCCTGTCGCCGGAAGTGTCGATGCGGATCCAGAAGACGCTGGATTCGGACATCGCGATGATCTTCGACGAGTGCACGCCGTATCCGGCTACGGAGAAGGTGGCGTCGGATTCGATGGAACTCAGCCTGCGTTGGGCCGAACGCTCGCGCCGCGCTTTCGATGAGTTGCGCAATCCGAATGCGCTGTTCGGCATCGTGCAGGGCAGCGTCTACGAGAACCTGCGCCGGCGTTCGGCGGAGGGGCTGGTCGACATCGGCTTCGACGGCTACGCGGTAGGTGGCCTTGCCGTGGGCGAGCCGGAGGCCGAGCGCAACCATGCGCTGGATTTCACCGTGCCGCTGCTGCCGGCCGACAGGCCGCGCTACCTGATGGGCGTGGGCCGGCCGGAGGACATCGTGGAGGCGGTGCGCCGCGGCATCGACATGTTCGACTGCGTGATGCCCACCCGCAACGCGCGCAACGGCTTCCTGTTCACCGCCGAGGGCACGCTGCGCATCCGCAACGCGAAGTACGCCGCCGACACCGGGGTGATCGAGGAGGGTTGTGACTGCTACGCCTGCAGCAACGGTTTCAGCCGCGCCTACCTGCGCCACCTCGACCGCTGCAACGAGATCCTCGGCAGCCAGCTCGCCACCATGCACAACCTGCGCTACTACCAGCGGCTGATGGCCGGCCTGCGCCAGGCCATTGCCAGCCATGCGCTGGAAGCGTTCGTGGCGGAATTCTACGCGCGCCGCCAGGGTGCCACGGTTTCGTAGCGGGCCGCTGCGAACGCGCCAGCTGGCGGCTTCCGGGGGGTCCCGGAGCGCTGCCTGCGCCGCCGTGCACGCCAAGGGGGTGCATGGCATAATCGGGAATCTTTTATCAGGCGTTCTGTCGAAAACCTCGATGGCGCCATAACTTGCGAGACTAATCCATGAGTTTTCCGATCTCCCCCGTGATCGCCCAAGCCGCGGCGCCGCAGCCGCAGGGCGGCGGCATGTCCATGATCATCATGATGGTGGTGCTGTTCGGCCTGATGTATTTCATGATGATCCGCCCGCAGATGAAGCGGCAGAAGGAGCATCGCGCGCTGATCGCCGGGCTGGCCAAGGGCGACGAGGTGGTCACCAACGGCGGCATCGCCGGTCGCGTCGACGAGGTGGGCGAAACCTTCGTCACGGTCGAGATCGCGGCCAACGTGAAGGTCAAGGTGCAGAAGGGCGCGGTCCAGCAGGTCCTGCCCAAGGGTTCACTGAAGTCCGCCTGAAACCCGGGATGTCCAGGGGCGAGGCTTTTTCGAATAGTGCGGCCATGGATGGCCGCTCCTTGACGTTCGCGATCACGGATGATCGTAAAAATAAACTTCGGCCATGGATGGCCGCTTCTTGACGTTCGCGGTCACGGACGATCGCAAAGGACCGGATCATGAGTGATTTTCCTCGCTGGAAGTATGTGCTGGTCGCGCTGGTGATGCTGTTCGGCATCATCTACGCGTTGCCGAATGCATTCCCGCCGGTGCCGGCCGTGCAGGTCACGGCCAACCGCGACGCGCCGCCGATCAGCCAGGCGGTGCAGCAGAAGGTCGAGGCGGCGCTGGCGGCGAAGAAGATCGCGGTTACCGACGTGTTCGTGGAAGGCGACCATCTGCTGGCCACGTTCGCCAACTCCGACGTGCAGAAGAGCGGCGCCGACGAGATCAAGGCGGTACTGGGCGACGGCTACACGGTGGCGTTCAAGCTGCAGTCCAATGTGCCGGGCTGGCTGAGCGCGATCGGCGCCCGCTCGATGCCGCTGGGCCTGGATCTTCAGGGTGGCGTGCACTTCCTGATGCAGGTCGACCAGAAGGACGCGATCGAGAAGCAGGAAAACAGCTACGCGGACGATATCCGCAGCCTGCTGCGGCAGAAGAACATCCGTTACGAATCGGTCACCCGCAGCACCGTGAGCGGCCAAGGCATCACGGTGATCCTGCGTTCGGCCGACGACCGCTCCACCGCGTCCGACGCGATCGCCAACGAGTACACCGATCTGCTGGTGTCCTCCGGCGCCAGCACCGGCGATCGCTTCGTGCTGAACGCGGCGATCAAGCCGGAAAAGCTGCGTGAGCTGTCGCGCAGCGCGATCACCCAGAACCTGGGCACGCTGCGCAACCGCATCAACGCGCTGGGCGTGTCCGAGCCGCTGATCCAGCAGCAGGGCGACAGCCGCATCGTGGTCGAGCTGGCCGGCGTGCAGGACCCGACCGAGGCGAAGAAGCTGATCGGCGCGGTCGCCACCTTGCAGTACCGTCCCGGCATCGGCCAGCCTGGCGATGCCCGCGCGATGGAAGCGGCGCGTACCGGCAACATCCCGCCGGACGCGAACCTGTACTACATGCGCGGCGACAACCGGCCGGTGCTGGTGAGCAAGCAGATCATCGTGACCGGCAACCAGCTGGTGGACGCCTCCTCGGGCATCGACCAGCAGAGCGGCACGCCGAAGGTCGACGTCACCCTGAACGCGGCCGGCGCCAAGAAGATGGGCGACTTCACCAACGCCAACGTCGGCAAGCCGATGGCGGTGCTGTACGTGGAGCAGGTCTACGAGACCAAGGTGATCGACGGCAAGGAAGTGCGCGTGCCCAAGGTTACCGAGACGGTGATCAACGACGCCACCATCCAGAGCCCCTTCAGCAAGCAGTTCCAGACCACCGGCCTGGGCAGCGCGAAGGAAGC
>Ga0068857_100005380_pt1 | contig 10913 bp, 8 predicted proteins | sample KBSCornC72_FD_66591 | JGI IMG/M metagenome (GOLD analysis project Ga0068857, IMG submission 66591) | Corn rhizosphere microbial communities from Kellogg Biological Station, Michigan, USA - KBS Corn C7-2 | ecosystem: Host-associated > Plants > Roots > Rhizosphere > Soil ...
GAGGGACATTGCCGGCCAGCCGGCGCATCGCATTGCCGCGCAGGGTTTGTGCCTCGTGCCCGAGCATCGCGGCATCTTCAAGCTGCTGACGGTGGAAGAGAACCTGAAGCTCGGCGCGCGGCGCGATTCTCCGTGGCAGCTGGCCGACATCTACCGCATCTTCCCGCGCCTGCACGAGCGGCGGCGCAATGGTGGCGCCAACCTCTCCGGTGGCGAACAGCAGATGCTGGCCATTGGCCGCGCGCTGATGAACCACCCGCGCCTGCTGATGTTGGACGAGCCGGTGGAGGGCCTGGCGCCCGTCATCGTCGAAGAGATCGTCGCGCAGCTGAAGGTCATCAAGCAGGCGGGCGTATCCATCTTGCTCGTCGAACAGAACCTCGAAGTCTGCACGCAGCTCGCCGATCGCCACGTGATCATCGAACAGGGCCGCGTGGTCTACACCGGCACCAACGAAGCCTTCCGCGCCGACGACGCCATCAAGGACCGCTACCTTGGCGTCGGCCTGGCCGCTTAAACGTACGCATCATGACGACCACCCAACTCGATACCACTTTGCGCATCAACGGCGCGCGCCTGTGGGACACGCTCATGCAGCAGGCCAGCATTGGCGCGACGCCCAAAGGTGGCGTGCGCCGCCTCGCACTGACCGATCTCGACCGGCAAGGCCGCGACTTCTTCGTTGCGCAGGCCGAAGCCGCAGGCTGCACCGTGCGTGTGGATGCCATCGGCAACCTCTTCGCGCGCCGGCCGGGGCGCAACAACGCGCTGCCACCCGTCATGACTGGCAGCCACATCGACACGCAGCCCACTGGCGGCAAATTCGACGGCAACTACGGCGTGTTTGCTGGCATCGAAGTCGTGCGCACGCTCAACGACGCGGGTGTTCAAACCGAAGCGCCCATTGAAGTGGCCGTGTGGACCAACGAAGAAGGTTCGCGCTTCGTGCCGGTGATGATGGGCTCCGGTGCGTTCATCGGCGAGTTCGCGCTGGACGTCGTGTTGGCCGCGCAGGACCGCGACGGCGTGGCTGTGGGCGAGGCGCTGCGCAGTATCGGTTACGCCGGCACCGAACCGGTTGGCGGCCGGGCCGTGGGAGCCTACTTCGAAGCGCATATCGAACAAGGGCCGGTGCTGGAGGCGCATGCCACGACGATCGGCGTGGTGACGGGCGCGCTTGGCCAGCGCTGGTACGACGTGGTCTTGACCGGCATGGAGGCGCACGCCGGGCCCACGCCGATGGAGCTGCGCCGCGATGCGTTGCTGCCCGCGGCGGAGCTGGTCGGCATTGCCAACCGCATCGCGCTGGAGCGCCCACCGCATGCGCGCGCCACGGTGGGCTGTTTGAGCGTGCATCCGGATTCGCGCAACGTGATTCCGGGCCAGGTATCGATGACGATCGACTTCCGCGCGGCCGACGACGCGGTGTTGTCCGAGATGGATGCGGCACTGCATGAGGCGGTGGCGGAGTTGCGCACACGCAGCGGCATCGACATCGCATTGCGCCAGGTCGTCTACTTCCCGCCGCAGCCGTTTGACGCCGCGCTGGTGAATGCGGTGCGCAGGGGTGCGCGCCAACTCGGATTGTCGGAGATGGACGTGATCAGCGGCGCAGGCCATGACGCGGTCTACCTTGCGCGTGTGGCCCCCACGGCGATGATCTTCGTGCCGTGCAAGGACGGCATCAGCCACAACGAGATCGAAGACGCCCGCCCCGAACATCTGGAGGCCGGCTGCAACGTGCTGCTGCACGCGATGCTGCAGGCCGCCGGCCGCGTTTGACACCATCCCCCGACCGCCCATGCGCATCCTGATCGCTCGCTTCAATCACGAGACGAATACGTTCTCGCCGGTGCCGACGCCGCTGGCATCGTTCCATCCGCACTACGGTGCTGACGCGTACCGCGCCGCCAAGGGCACGCGCACGGCGGCCGGTGCGTTCATCGAACTGGCAGAGGCGGCGGGCGCGGAAATCGTCGTGCCCGTCGTTGCCGGGGCCAACCCCAGCGGACGCGTCGCTGCCGAGGCGTACACCACGTTGTGCGACGCCATCGTCGCGGCTGCGCCGGGGTGCGATGCGCTGCTGCTCGATCTGCATGGCGCGATGGTCGCCGAGAACAGCGACGACGGCGAAGGTGATCTGCTCGAACGCCTGCGCGCGGTCGTGCCCGATGTGCCGATTGCCGTCGCACTGGATCTGCACGGCAATCTCACGCAGAAGTTCATCGACCTGGCCGACATCGCAGTCAGCTTCAAGACGTATCCGCACGTCGACATGTACGAAACCGGCGAGCACGCCGGCCGCTTGCTGTTCGACAAGCTGGCCGGCCGTGCGCGCCCCGTGCTCGCGTGGCGCCGCCTGCCGATGGTCACGCACACCCTGCGCAGCCGCACCGACGAAGGCGCGATGCACCGCGCCGTGGCGTTGGCCAAGCAGGCGGAGAAGGACGGCATGCTGGCCGTGTCGATCCTGGCCGGGTTCGGGCTGGCGGACATTGCTGCGCCGTGCCTTTCCATCGTGGTGGTTGGCAACGGCGACAAGCACGCTGCGGACGCTGCGGCGCAACGCATTGCCGATGCCATCTGGGCCGCCCGCGAAGGGTTCGTCTACCGCTCTGAACCGTTGACCGAATCGATCGCGCGCGCGGCCAAGTTGGCAGACGCTCCGGGCAGCGGCCCGGTGCTGCTGCTCGACCACGGCGACAACTGCATGTCCGGCGGCACGTGCGATGACATGCACGTCTTGCACGAAGCGTTGAAGCAAGGCTTGAGCGGCATCGCCGTCGGGCCGGTGTGCGACCCCGAGGCCGTCACCGCAATGATCGAGGCCGGCGTTGGCGCCACCGTCACGCTGCCCGTGGGCGACAAGGTGCCGCTTGCGCAGCTGGGCATCTACCCGGTGCCGCGTGCGCTGACGGGTAAGGTCGTCGCCATCAGCGACGGTGAATACACGATCACGGGGCCGACCTACACCGGGCAGCGCATCCGCATGGGGCGCACGGCGCTGCTGGACATTGGCGCGGCGCAGGTGGTCGTCACCGAGACGCCGCAGGAGCATTGGGACCTCGGCATCTTCACGCACATCGGCGTGGACCCGCATGCCGCGCGCTTCGTGCTGCTGAAGTCGCGCATGTATTGCCGTCCCGTGTTCGTGCCCATCGCAAAAGCCGTGGTGGAGTGCGATGGCGGCGGCGTGACGAGTTCGGACTACGCGCGCTTTCCGTTTGCGAAGGTGCAGCGGCCCGTGTTTCCGCTCGATGCGGAAGCGGCGTCTGCGTGAACGCTACGCGCTGTCGCGCTCAACGAGTGTGAAGCCCACGTCGACCGTGCGGCGTTCTTCATCGCCGTGTTCGATGCGATCGATCAGCAACGTTGCCGCCAGCTTGCCGATGCCCGTGCCGTCGATGCGGATTGTCGTAAGCGCAGGCGTGGTGTCCTTGGCGAACACCTGGTCGCCGTAGCCGACCACGCGGAGTTGCCCGGGCACGGCAACGCCGCGATGTTCCGCTTCCATCAGCACCCCGAGCGCGAGGATGTCGGCGCCGCAGAAGATGGCGTCGGTGTCCGGATGCTGCGCGAGCAATTCGCCCAACGCACGCCGGCCATCGCCCAGGTTGGCGGGGGATTCAGCGGCAATCACGGGAATGTCGATATCCGGGCCGAACGCCTTCACGAAGGCTTGCGCGCGTGCCTGTGCGCGGCGGTCGCTCGGCGTGACGACGGCGGGGTGCTTTGCGCCGCGCTGCTTCAGATAGCGCGCCGCCGCTTGCCCCACCTTCTGGTGTGAGAAGCCCACGAGCATGTCCAGCGGGTTGCGCGTGATGTCCCACGTTTCCACCACCGGCACGCCGGCGGCCAGCAGCTTTTGCCGTACGCTGGCCGAATGCACCACGCCGGTCAGCACGATGCCCGCAGGGCGCCGTCCGACGATGGCATCGAGCAGCGCATCTTCGCGTGATTCGTCATAGCCGCTCTGACCGATCAGCAATTGATAGCCCGCCGCCGCGAGTTCCGTGGTGAGTGCGGCAACCGTTTCCTGGAACACGCTGCCCGCAATCGTGGGGATGAGCGCGACGATCAACCGGCTGCGGTTGGACGCCAGTGATCCGGCCACCAGGTCCGGCGTATAGCCCGTCTGCCGCACCGCTGCGCGCACGCGTTCCAGCGTGTCGCTCGATACCAGCTCCGGCGTGTTCAGCGCGCGTGACACCGTCACCTTGGTCACGCCCACAAGCTTGGCAAGGTCGCTCAATGTGACGCGCCCGGTGTTCTTGCGCGCACGGCGTGCGGCGGCAGGCGCGGTTTCTAAGAGGGACACGGCGGGGGTCTTGGTCACGTGATCGAGAGGCCGATTAGGGAAACACAGGGGAACGAAGGGGCTAGCAATTATCGCAAAACCCGACTACGATTGCGTCAATGTTACCGGTTACATAAACCGGTAACATAAAAACTGGCGATAGACGGCGGCTGCACCAGAAGGCAGCCCGGAGGAGCAAAGGATGTTGCAGGCAACCCCAACGTACGCGGGGCCGCTGATTCAGCTGAACGCGGCAGACAACGTGCTGATTGCGCGCGAAGGGCTGTCGCTGGGGGCGAACCTGTCGATCAACGGCATCGCGGTGCGCCTGCGCGCGCAGGTGCCGGCCGGCCACAAGATCGCCGCGCGGCGGATCGCGCAGGGCCAAGCCATCCGCAAGTACGACACGATCATTGGCCGGGCAGCGCGCGATATCGAAGCGGGCGAGCACGTTCATACGCACAACGTGGAGCTGATCGACTATGCGCGCGACCCGGGTTTCGGCCTGGATGTGCGCCCGGTCGATTACATCCCGGAGGCGCAGCGCGCAACGTTCAATGGCATCGTCCGCCCCGACGGCCGTGTGGCCACGCGCAACTTCATCGGCATCCTCGCGTCGGTCAACTGCTCTTCTACCGTCATCAAGAACATTGCGGCGTGGTTCACGCCGGAGCGCCTGGCGCCGTTTCCCAATGTGGATGGCGTGGTGGCATTTGCGCAGACAAGCGGTTGCGGGATGTCGTCGCCATCGGAGCATTTCGATGTGCTGCGCCGCACGCTGGCGGGCTATGCGCGGCATCCGAACCTGGCGGGTGTGCTGATCGTCGGCCTGGGCTGCGAGCGGAACCAGGTGGCGGATTTGATGGCGAGCCAAGGGCTGGAAACCGGCAAGCTGATGCACACGCTCGTGATGCAGGACACCGGCGGCACGCGCGCCACCATCGAGGCTGGCATCGCCGCCATCCAGAAGATGCTGCCGGCGGCCAATGACATCGTTCGCCGTCCGGTATCGGCCAGCCATATCAAGATCGGCCTGGAGTGCGGCGGCTCCGATGGTTTCTCGGGCATTACCGCCAACCCGGCGCTCGGTGCGGCAATGGATTTGCTGGTGCGCCACGGCGGCACGGCCATCCTGTCGGAAACGCCGGAGATCCACGGCGTGGAAACCATGCTCACGCGCCGTGCGGTGTCGCCGGAAGTCGGCCAGAAGCTGCTCGATCGGCTCGCGTGGTGGGAGAACTACACGCGCGGCCACAACGGCCAGTTCAACGGTGTGGTTGGCCCCGGAAACCAGCAGGGCGGTCTGGCCAACATCTTCGAAAAATCACTCGGCTCGGCCATGAAGGGCGGCAGCACGCCGCTGCAGGCCGTGTACGAATACGCCGAGCCCATCGACCGCGCCGGCTTCGTCTTCATGGATTCCCCCGGCTACGACCCCGTTGCCGTGACGGGCCAGATTGCGAGCGGCGCCAATCTGATCTGCTTCACCACGGGGCGCGGCTCGATGTTCGGCTCCAAGCCCGCACCGACGATCAAGCTCGCCAGCAACACGCCCATGTTCCGCCGGCTTGAAGAAGACATGGACATCAACTGCGGCCGCATTCTCGACGGCGAACGTTCGGTGGATGAAATGGGCCAGGATATCTTCGAGCACATCCTGCGCACCGCTTCGGGCGAGCGCACCAAGAGTGAGTTGCTTGGTCTTGGCGACCATGAATTCGTGCCCTGGCACATGGGCATCGTGAGTTAGCGCCTCGACTCGAAGGCACGCATCACCTATTACAAAACAGGAGACAAACCATGCAGGACACGTCACAGGGTGGCCCGCGCTCGAAAGTGCGCTGGGTCGTCGCCGGCCTCATGTGGGCGGCGATTGCCATCAACTACATCGACCGTACCGTGCTGTCGGCCGCCGCGCCGCACATCCAGAAAGAATTCCAGCTGAGCGCCGTCGAAATGGGCGTCGTCATGTCGGCGTTCTTCTGGTCGTATGCGCTGCTGCAGTTGCCGGCCGGCATTCTGGCCGATCGTTTCGGGCAGAAGAAGGTGCTCGGGTTTGCGGTGCTGTGGTGGTCCGTTGCGACGGCGTTGACGGGCCTGGCAAACGGCTTCAAGTCGCTGGTGGGCTTGCGTGTGGCGTTGGGCATCGGTGAGGCAGGTGCGTACCCCAGCAGCGCGGGCATTACGGGGCGCTGGTTCCCCAAGCAGGAACGCGCCACGGTGGCCGCCATTTTCGATAGCGGCTCCAAGCTGGGTAGCGCTGTCGCCTTGCCGCTCATCGCGTGGCTGCTCGTGACGTTCGATTGGAAGATCACCTTTGCGGTGACGGGCGCGCTCGGCATCGTGTGGGCAGTGGTGTGGTGGGCGGTGTTCAAGGAAACGCCCGAAGCGCACCGGGGCGTGAACGCCGCCGAGCTTGCCCACATCCAACGCGGCCTGCCGCCAGCCCGCAAGGATGAACCCAAGGTGCCCTGGACGAAGCTGCTCACGCACCGGAACATCTGGGCGATGTGCATCGGCTTCTTCATGATCAACTACAACTCGTACTTCTTCATCACGTGGCTGCCGACGTACCTCGTCAAGGAGCGCGGCATGGGCCTGATGGAGATGGGCTTCATGGCGTCGCTACCGCTGTTCGTGTCGATGTTCGTGGAGGTGTTTGCAGGCTGGGCGTCAGACCGCGTGTATGCATCGGGCAAGCTTTCGCTCACGGCCACGCGCAAGCTCTTCCTGGTGATCGGGCTGGTGATGGCGTCGAGCATCGGGCTCGCGGCGTTTGCACAATCCGCGGTGGTGGCGGTCATCCTGCTGTGCATCGCCAAGTCGGGCACGACCGTGGCGGCGTCGCAGGTGTGGGCGCTGCCGGCGGACGTGGCACCGGGCAACAACGTGTCGATGGTCGCGGGCCTGCAGAACAGCGTGTCGAACATGGGCGGCGTGGTTGGCCCGATCATCACCGGCGCCATCGTGGGCGCCACGGGCTCGTTCATTCCGGCGCTGGTGTTTTCCGCCGCGCTCATCGGCCTGGCGATCCTGAATTACCTCTTCTTGCTCGGCAAGGTGGAACCCATCAGCTTCGAGCCCACTTCTGAAACACTCCATTCGCATGACCAACGCAATGCAAACGCCCGCGCTTGAGCGCCCGAACAGTTTCAAGGCAGCACTGGCCGCCAGGCAACGCCAGATCGGCTTCTGGCTGGCGATGAGCGATCCGTACCTGGCGGAGGTGAGCGCCACCGCTGGCTTCGACTGGCTGCTGATCGACAGCGAGCACGCCCCGAACGACGTGCGCACGATCCTCGCGCAACTGCAGGCCGTGGCGCCGTACCGCGCCGAGCCCATCGTGCGCCCGTACAACGGCGATCCGTCGCTCATCAAGCGCCTGCTCGACATTGGCGCGCGCACGCTGCTCGTGCCGATGGTCGACACGGCGGAAGAGGCGCGCGAGCTGGTGCGCGCGGTGCGCTATCCCCCGCACGGCATTCGCGGCGTGGGCAGTGCAGTGGGCCGCGCATCGCGCTGGAGCGCCCGCACCGATTACCTGCAGGTTGCCGACGACGAAGCCTGCCTGCTCGTCCAGGCGGAGACCGTTACCGCGCTGCAAAACCTTGAAGCCATCTGCGATGTGGATGGCGTGAACGGCGTGTTTATCGGCCCGGCGGATCTGGCAGCGTCGATGGGCCACCGTGGCAATGCAGGCCACCCGGATGTGCAGGCTGCCATCGACAAGGCCGTGCGCACGATTGTTGCGTCGGGCAAGGCCGCCGGCACGTTGACGTCCGATGCGGCGCTGGCACGTCACTATCTGGAGCTGGGCTGCACCTTCGTGGCCACCGGCGTTGATATCCTGATGTTCGCCAACGGCGCCCGCAAGCTCGCCCGTGAGTTCATCGCGCCGCAGGGTGCCTGATTCTTCCTCTTCTTTTTACCGGATCTGACATGACCCGCAAGACCTACCGGATCGCCGTGATCCCCGGCGACGGCATCGGCCGCGAAGTGATGCCCGAAGGCCTGCGCGTGCTCGAAGCCGCCGCGCGCCGCTTCGGCATCAGCCTCGAAACGCAGCACATCGACTGGGCCAGCTGTGACTACTACCAGCAGCACGGCGCGATGATGCCGGATGACTGGAAGCAGCAACTGCAGGGCATGGACGCCATCCTGTTCGGCGCGGTCGGCTGGCCGGCCACGGTGCCCGATCACGTCTCGCTGTGGGGTTCGCTGCTCAAGTTCCGCCGCGAGTTTGATCAATACATCAACCTGCGCCCCGTGCGCTTGTTCGAAGGCGTGCCGTGCCCGCTCGCCAATCGCAAGCCCGGCGACATCGATTACTACGTCGTGCGCGAGAACACCGAGGGCGAATACACGTCGCTCGGCGGCATCATGTACGAAGGCACCGACCGCGAGATCGTCATCCAGGAATCGGTCTACTCGCGCAAGGGTGCAGAGCGCCTGCTCAAGTTCGCGTTCGACCTTGCACAAAGCCGCCCGCGCAAGCACGTGACGCTTGCCACCAAGAGCAACGGCATCGCCATCAGCATGCCGTGGTGGGACAAGCGCGCTGAGGAAGTCGCGCAAAACTATCCCGACGTCACGCTCGACAAGCAGCACATCGACATCCTGACCGCGCGCTTCGTGCTGCAGCCGGGCCGTTTCGATGTGGTGGCCGCCACCAACCTGTTCGGCGACATCCTGTCCGATCTTGGCCCCGCGACGACGGGCACGATTGGCCTGGCGCCTTCCGCCAACCTGAACCCGGATCGCACCTTCCCTTCGCTGTTCGAGCCGGTGCACGGCTCGGCGCCGGACATCTACGGCAAGAACATCGCCAACCCAATTGCGATGATCTGGTCGGCGGCGCTGATGCTGGACTTCCTGACCGAAAGCCAGGGCGAAGGCCGTGCGGCGCACGACGCCATTGTCGCGGCCATCGAGACCGTGTTGAAGGAAGGCCCCCGCACGCCAGACCTGGGCGGCACCGCCAACACCACGCAGGTGGGCGAGGCGATTGCCGCGCACCTCGGTTGAACGGCTTGAAGGACTCGACGATGGCTTTCAGCTTCGACCAACTCCGCCAGGCGGGGCTCGTGCGCACCGACAACCTGATCGACGGCCAGTGGGTTGCCGGCACCGACGGCGCGCGCTTTGCCGTGACGGACCCCGCCACCGGCAGCCTCATCGCCAACGTGCCCGACAGCAGCGCCGCTGATGCGCGCGCCGCCACCGACGCGGCCGCGCGCGCCTTTCCCGCGTGGCGCGACACGCTGCCGGCCGAGCGCGCGGCCGTCCTGCGCCGCTGGCACGCGGCCATCGTTGCCAATGCCGATGCGCTGGGGCGGCTGATTTCGCTGGAGCAAGGCAAGCCGTTTGCCGAAGGGCGCGGCGAGGTCATGTACGGCGCCTCGTACGTCGCGTGGTTTGCCGATGAGGCTACGCGCATCTACGGCGATCTGATTCCGCAGCAGCAGCGCGGCAAACGCATGAGCGCCGTCAAGGAGCCCGTGGGCATCGTGGCGGCCATCACACCGTGGAATTTCCCGCTGGCGATGATTGCGCGCAAGATCGCGCCGGCGCTGGCGGCGGGCTGTACCGTTGTCGCCAAGCCGGCCGAAGACACGCCGCTCACGGCGCTGGCACTCGCGCAGCTTGCGCAGGAAGCGGGGCTGCCGCCGGGCGTGCTGAACATGATTTCCGCCTCGCGTGATCGGGGTATCGAGGCCGTAGCCGATTGGCTGCACGACAGCCGCGTGCGCAAGATCACCTTCACGGGCTCCACGCCGGTGGGCAAGTATCTGGCGCGCGAGTCGGCGGGCACGCTGAAGAAGCTGTCGCTGGAGCTGGGCGGCAACGCGCCGTTCATCGTGTTTGACGACGCGGACCTCGATGCGGCCATCACGGGTTTGCTGGCGGCCAAGTTCCGCAACGGCGGCCAGACGTGCGTGTGCCCGAATCGCGTCTATGTGCAGGCCGGCGTGTATGAGCGCTTTGGCGCCATGCTGGCCGAGCGGGTTTCCGCGCTGAAAGTCGCACCCGCCACCGATCCGGATGCGCAGATCGGCCCGATGATCAACGCTCGCGCCGTCGACAAGATCGAACGCCACGTGCAGGACGCCGTCGCCAACGGTGCGCGCGTGCTGGCCGGTGGCAAGCGCTTGCCGGAAGTTGGCGAACACTTCTATGCGCCCACCGTGCTGGCCGACGCCAACAGCGGCATGGCACTGTGTGGCGAAGAAACGTTCGGCCCCGTTGCGCCGCTGTTCCGCTTTGTCGATGAAGCCGAAGCCGTGCTGGCCGCCAACGACACGCCGTTCGGCCTCGCGTCGTACTTCTACACGCAGGACATCCGTCGCATCGAGCGGGTATCACGCGCGCTGGAAGCGGGCATTGTCGGCATCAACGAAGGCGCGCTTGCCAGCGAGGCGGCGCCCTTTGGCGGCGTGAAGGAGTCGGGCTACGGCCGTGAGGGCTCCAAGTACGGGCTTGACGACTATCTGTCGATCAAGTACCTGTGCCAGGGCGGGTTGAACTAGCGCGCTGAATCCCAGAAGCGTTGTGCACGGAACGGGCGAACATCCACGGTGGGTGTCTCGCCCGCCATCATTTCCGCAATTAATCGCCC
>Ga0068857_100005391_pt1 | contig 10905 bp, 7 predicted proteins | sample KBSCornC72_FD_66591 | JGI IMG/M metagenome (GOLD analysis project Ga0068857, IMG submission 66591) | Corn rhizosphere microbial communities from Kellogg Biological Station, Michigan, USA - KBS Corn C7-2 | ecosystem: Host-associated > Plants > Roots > Rhizosphere > Soil ...
AGTTGCTGGGCGTCGAGGGCGTGAAGCCGCAGGCGCGTGACAAAGTATTGCTGCCGATCGAAACGCCGTTCGGGCTCAAGATGCTGTCGATGGGCGGGCTCGTCGCCGAGGGCCAGGCGATCGCGTGGCGCGGGCCGATGGCGGGCGGGGCGCTGGGCCAGATGGTCGATGCCGATTGGGGCGACACCGAGCTGCTCGTGCTCGACCTGCCGCCCGGCACCGGCGACGTGCAGCTGACGATGATCCAGAAGCACAAGCCGGCGGGGGCGGTGATCGTCTCCACCCCGCAGGACCTCGCGCTGATCGACGCGACGCGCGCCATCGACCTGTTCAACAAGGCCGGCGTGCCGATCGTCGGGCTGGTCGAGAACATGGCGGGCTATTGCTGCCCGCATTGCGGCGGCGTCTCCGATCCGTTCGGCAGCGGCGGGGCGGAGAAGGCGGCGGGCGCGCTGGGCATCCCGTTCCTCGCCCGCATTCCGCTGGCGATGGAAATCCGCTCCGCTTCGGATGCAGGCACCCCGCCTGCCGCTGGCGATACGGAGTCTTCCGGATCCTTTGTAACGCTCGCCGATTCGGTCTATGATTGGCTAAAGAGGTGATGCATGCCGCTGACGCGTGACGAAGACATCCGCACCCTGCTCGAGGAAACGCGCACCATCGCGATGGTCGGCGCGTCCGATCGTCCGAATAGACCCAGCAATGGCGTGATGGTGCTGCTGCAGCGCCACGGCTACCGTGTGATCCCGGTCAACCCGCAGATTACCGGCGAGCATATCCATGGCGAGTTCGTCTTTCGCGAACTGAGCCAGATCGGCGTGCCGATCGACATGGTCGACATCTTCCGCAAGTCCGAACATGCCGGCGAAGTGGTGGATGCCGCGATCGCTGCCGGTGCCCGCTCGATCTGGATGCAGCTCGACGTGATCGACCATGACGCCGCGGCGCGTGCCGAGGCGGCCGGGCTCAAGGTGGTGATGGACCGCTGCCCGGCAATCGAGATCCGCCGCCTCGGCCTCGCCCCGCTCGCCGCCGCCTGATAGCAAGCGCACGGCAATCTCCTTTCCGTCATCCCGGCGAAAGCCGGGATCCAGTCGCCTCTCGCTAGCAGCAAGAGCCGCAACGGAGACCCCAATGGATCCCGGCTTTCGCCGGGATGACGGGGGGTGGCGTCAGGTGATTTAGAGGGCAGCGAGCGCCGCGCGCAGCCGCGCCACGTCGCGGGCATCCTGGTAGAGGCCCAGTCCGATCCGCAGCACGTCGCCGCGCACGTCGGTGACGATCTCGTCTTCGAGCAACGCCTTCTGCCAGTGCGCCGCATGGGCGCTGCGCAGCGCGACGAAGCGGGCCTGGGGCCCATCGAGCGCGGCGGGGTTGATCCGCTCGGCGTCGAGCGGGAAGTCCTCCAGCAGCTGGGCCCGCAGTGGCGCGACATGGGCGTTGATCGCCGCCGTGGTCAGCCCCTCGCGCGCCAGCATCTCGCGCACCGCGACGAAGCGGTAGAGCCCCGACGGGTCGAAGGTCGCGCCGAGGAAGCGGCGGGCGTCGGGCGCATAGCCGATCTGGCCCGGCGGCAGGGCGAGGTCCTCGAACTCGGCATACCAGCCGGTGATCTCCGGCCGCGGCCCGAAGCCCGGCGGCGCGTGGAGGAAGCCGACGCCTTCGCCCGCCATCGCGTACTTGTAGCCACCCGCGACGTAGAACACCCGGTCCGCCACCGCCGACAGGTCGGTCTCCACCGCCATGAAGCCGTGATAGCCGTCGATCAGCACCCACGGCCCCTCGGGCCGCGCCAGCGCCGCAAGGTCGGCGATGCCATCGAAGATATGGCCGGTGCCGAACTGGACATGGCTCGCCACGATCAGGTCGAAGTCGCCGCCTCGCGCGGTGGCGACGATCTCGCCCATCGGTACCCGCGTAACCGTAGCCGTGCCCGCTTCCTCCCAGCGCAGCGACTGGCGGCGGAAGCTGTGGAACTCGCCGTCGGTGGCGAGGATGCGCAGCGGCCGGCGCGGGGCCATCGCCGAGACGATCCGCAGCAGCAGTTCATGCGTGTTCGACGCGAACACGACCGTCGACGGATCGGGCAGGTGCAGCTCGGCGGCGACATGGGCCTGGGCGACGGGCCAGATTGCGTCCATCACCCGGCCCCACTTCCGATCGGCGAGCCGCGCGGCATCGTCCCACGCCGCCTGTTGGCCGAGCCAGGAGGCATCGGGCCAGAGGTGATGGCTGTGCGCGGCGAAGTGCAGCCGGTCGGGGGCGGCGGCCAGCGATCGCTGGAACAGGTGCTTGAAGCTGCTCACAGGTCGGTCCGCAGCGACCAGAGCTCGGGGAAGGCGCGCTTGGCGAGCGTCGATTCGAGATAGGACACGCCCGGCGTGCCCCCGGTCCCCATCTTGCCGCCGATCACCCGGCTGACGGTGAGCACATGCTTGTGCCGCCAGGTCGCCATCGCATCGTCGATATCGACCAGCTTTTCGGCGAGCTGGTACAGGTCCCAATAGCGATTGGTGTCGCGATAGACCTGGCCCCAGGCGGCGCGCACCGCGTCGTTCGGCTGATAGGGCGTCGGCCAGTCGCGGTGCAGCACGGCGTCGGGCAGGTCGAACCCGGCAGCGGCGAGCGCGGCATTGGCATCGTCCCACAGGCTCGGCAGCGCGGCGGCCTCGTTCGTCAGCGGCCCCGGCACCCCGCCGCCGCGCAAGCCGAGCATCGTCTCGACCGCGCGAAACTGGTCCGACTGGAAGCCCGAGCTGCCGCCGAGCACCGAGCGAAAGCGGGTATAGTCGCTCGGCGTCATCGTCGCGAGCACGTCCCAGCTCAGCGTCATCACCGCCTGGATGCGGCTCACCCGCGCCAGGCCCTTGTAGGCCTCGATCAGCTTGCCGTCGCGCACCAGCCCCTTGGCGAGGTGCAGCTCGGCGAGGATCTGCTTGAGCCACAGCTCCTTGGTCTGGTGGATGATGATGAACAGCAGCTCGTCATGCCGGTCCGACAGCGGATGCTGGGCGGCGAGCAGCTGGTCGAGCGCGAGATAGCGCCCATAGGTCATGCCTTCGGTCATGGCGCGGACGCTAGCAGCGGGGCGGGAAACGGCAATGGGGTGGGGCGTCATCAGCGTGGCCACGCAGCCAAGATTTCCCGGGCGGCTAGACCTGCAGATATTGGGTGGAATGCGGCCGTTGGCTCCGATATCTTTTTAAGATGAGGTGTCTGGCTTCCGCGGCCCTATTCGCAACGTTGATCGCGTCATCTGCGCATGCGCAGGGCGATATCATTGAATGTTATGACGCTGTAGTCAGTGGCAGGATCGAAGCGCAGACGCCCAGCGTCTTCCCCGAAAGCGATGACGGTAGCATAACCATGGTCTGGCCGTGGTTTTTAAAGCTAAAAGTCAGAAAAGCGATTGTCGGAGCCGTGCCAGCTGGATCGTTGTTGGTTTTATCGATGCAGCACACCAAATTTCGCAAAGACGTTGGCTGGCGGCGCTGGTGGCTTCGCCGAAACTCGTTTGGCGGCTTTAATCTTCTCAGATTTGGTGGTGCAGAGAGGCTCCCTCGGTGCTCGGCGGACGTGAAGGCCGCAGAACCACTGATCCGCCCGGGCCCGAACAAGACGTTAGACGACTTGCTGAAAGAAGGCGAACGCGCATACCGCGCCGTGCCGTAAGGGTCGCTTTGGTGGAAAGCGGCCGACATTCGTGCGACACTCCGCCATGACCTTGGCTCGGTGGCTAAGCGCTCCAGGAGGGAAATCGGTGAGCTTCTTTCGCGACTACTTTTTGCCCCGAGGTGAGCGGGTAACCTTTTGGTGGCCCTATAACAGGGCGTTGATTCCACTGTTCGCCGCAGTGACCCCGCTCTTGGTCCTTCAGCTCGCAACTGGGTTGCAGTTGATTCCTAGCACATATTTTTGGATCGCGTTGGCGATTGGAGCTTTCATATCTGCTTATGTCTTTCTCATCAGCGCCATTCCCTGGATCTTTAAAACCGTGCAGTATGGACGGAAGAGAGGCGGGAAGGGCTGAACGCCGAGTGCGTAGCCGTCGTTTTTTTATTGAAGTTGTGGCGGCGCAAGCAAACAGGCGCCTCGCTCGCCAACTGCTCTGAACCGTTACCGCTACCACCACCCGCTCCCCTACCAACGTCCCCTTTCCCTCCCCGCCGCACCGCGCTAAGGCCCCTCGCGAATCTTCGCATTCGCAGCACCCCGGCGGTGCGCCCGCGTGGCCTATAATGGGCTGCGTCCACCGAGCGCCCGGCGGACCTAATTAGGGAAAGGACCCCGCGCCTCATGACCGCCATCGGCAACGATACGCTCGGCACGCGTGACTCGCTCACCGTCTCCGGCAAGACCTACAGCTTCTACTCGCTCCCCAAGGCGGCGGCGAAGCTCGGCGACATCAGCCGCCTGCCCTTCTCGATGAAGGTGTTGCTGGAGAACATGCTCCGCTTCGACGACGGCGTGACCGTCACGCCGGAGGATGCCCAGGCGATCGTCGACTGGCAGCAGAACCCCAAGGCCCCCAGCCGTGAGATCCAGTATCGCCCCGCGCGCGTGCTGATGCAGGACTTCACCGGCGTGCCCTGCGTGGTCGACCTCGCCGCGATGCGCGACGCGATCACCAAGCTCGGCGGCGATGCGGCCAAGATCAACCCGCTGGTGCCGGTGCATCTCGTGATCGACCACTCGGTGATGGTCGACGAGTTCGGCACGCCCCAGGCGTTCGACGACAACGTCAAGCTCGAGTACGAGCGCAATGCCGAACGCTACGAGTTCCTGAAGTGGGGCTCCAAGGCGCTCAACAACTTCTCGGTGGTCCCGCCGGGCACCGGCATCTGCCACCAGGTGAACCTGGAATATATCGCCCAGTCGATCTGGTCGTCGCAGGCGCCGGACGGCGAGACGATCGCCTATCCGGACACGCTGGTCGGCACCGACAGCCACACGACGATGGTCAACGGCCTCGGCGTGCTCGGCTGGGGCGTGGGCGGCATCGAGGCGGAAGCCGCGATGCTCGGCCAGCCGGTGTCGATGCTGATCCCCGAAGTCGTCGGCTTCAAGCTCACCGGCGCGCTGCCGGAAGGCATCACCGCGACCGACCTGGTGCTCACCGTCACTCAGATGCTGCGCGCCAAGGGCGTCGTCGGCCGCTTCGTCGAGTTCTACGGCCCCGGCCTGCATTCGATGACGCTCGCCGATCGTGCGACCATCGCCAACATGGCGCCGGAATATGGTGCGACCTGCGGCTTCTTCCCGATCGACGACAAGACGCTCGACTACATGCGCCTCACCGGCCGTCCGGACGAGACCGTCGCGCTGGTCGAGGTTTATGCCAAGGCGCAGGGCATGTGGCACGACGTCAGCGGCCCCGAGCCGATCTTCACCGACACGCTCGAGCTCGACATGTCGACGGTACGTCCGTCGCTCGCAGGTCCCAAGCGTCCGCAGGACCGCGTCAGCCTCGACAGCGTCGACGAAGTGTTCAACGGCGACCTGACCAAGGTGTACAAGAAGGAGCAGCCCGCGCGCGTGAGCGTCGAGGGTCGCGACCATGACATCGGCGACGGCGACGTCGTGATCGCCGCGATCACCAGCTGCACCAACACCTCGAACCCGTCGGTGCTGATCGCCGCCGGCCTCGTCGCCCGCAAGGCGCGCGCGCTGGGCCTCACCCGCAAGCCGTGGGTGAAGACCTCGCTGGCGCCGGGCTCGCAGGTCGTGACCGACTACCTCAACAAGGCCGGCCTCACCGAGGATCTCGACGCGATCGGCTTCAACCTGGTCGGCTATGGCTGCACCACCTGCATCGGCAACTCGGGTCCGCTCGCCGAGCCGATCTCGGCTGCGATCAACGGCAACGACATCGTCGCCGCCTCGGTGCTGTCGGGCAACCGCAACTTCGAGGGCCGCGTCTCGCCGGACGTCCGCGCCAACTTCCTCGCCTCGCCGCCGCTCGTCGTCGCCTATGCGCTGAAGGGCACGGTGACCGAGGACATGTACGAGACGCCGATCGGCACCGGTTCGGACGGCGCGCCGGTGTTCCTCAAGGACATCTGGCCCTCGAACGAGGAAATCCAGGGCCTGATCAACGCCAATATCGACGACGAGATGTTCCGTTCGCGCTACGGCAACGTCTATCTGGGCGACAGCCACTGGCAGGGCATCTCGGTGACCGTGTCGGACACCTATGCCTGGCCGACCAGCTCGACCTACATCCACAACCCGCCGTACTTCGAGGGCATGTCGATGACCCCGGCACCGGTGCAGGACATCGTCGACGCCAAGCCGCTGGCGATCCTGGGCGATTCGATCACCACCGATCACATCTCGCCCGCCGGCAGCATCAAGGCGGATTCGCCCGCCGGCGCGTTCCTCCAGTCGCACCAGGTCGCCAAGAAGGACTTCAACAGCTACGGCGCGCGCCGCGGCAACGATGAAGTCATGGTCCGCGGTACCTTCGCCAACATCCGCATCAAGAACGAGATGGTGCCGGGCGTCGAAGGCGGCATGACCAAATATGCCGGCGAAGTGATGCCGATCTACGACGCCGCGATGCGCCACAAGGCCGACGGCACCGCGCTCGTCATCGTCGCGGGCAAGGAATATGGCACCGGCTCGTCGCGCGACTGGGCGGCGAAGGGCACCAACCTGCTCGGCGTGCGCGCGGTCATCACCGAGAGCTTCGAGCGTATCCACCGCTCGAACCTGGTCGGCATGGGCGTGCTGCCCCTGCAGTTCGCCGAGGGCGTGACCCGCGAGACGCTGAAGCTGGACGGCTCGGAAACCTTCACCATCACCGGCGTCGCGGGCCTCCGCCCGCGCCAGGACGTGGAAGTGAAGCTGACCCGTGCGGACGGCTCGTCGGAAACCTTCCTCACCCGCTGCCGGATCGATACCGTCAACGAGCTGGAATATTTCCTCAACGGCGGCATCCTCCACTACGTGCTTCGCAAGCTCGCGGCCTGATCCGTCGCTGCAAGCTAAAGGCCGGCGTCCTCCGCAGGGAGGGCGCCGGTTTTTTTGTGCCTGCAATCGGCCGCGCAGTGATCTTCGTGAGCTCTTGAAGTATTCACGAACGTGAAGATATGTGATGATCTTGTGACACAAGGTTTCATCAAAACAAAAAATTGTAACATTTCTTGCTTGACCCCATGCCGCCGGCTCCATCACTTTAGTTAACGATCGGTAAACCGGGATTCGGTGCGATCGAAGTCATCGACCAAAATGGGGGTTCGGATGAAGACGACGAAGATGAAGGCGCTGCTCGCGACTGCCACGGCATTCGGGCTGGCGATTACTGCCGCAGCACCTGCGGCGGCGCAGACGAAGATCGTGCTCAACGACATTGGCGGCGTGAAGGGCTCGCCGGCGGAACTCGGCTTCAAGATCGCCGCGAGCTATTGGGAGAGCGTGCTCACCAGCAACGTGACGCTGCACTTCGACGTCGGCTTCGCGCATCTCGGCGAAAACATCCTGGGCGGGACCAACAGCAACCTGCTCACCAACGTCTCGACGAGCAGCTATTACGGCGCGCTCGCCGCGAACGGCACGTCGGCACTCGACGCGAGCGTGCTCTCGCATCTCGCGCCGCTGAGCGGCACCGGCAGCGTCTCGGCGATCGTGCCCGCCTATGCCAAGCCCGCGACGCTCGACGGCATCGCCACCAGCGGCACGCGCCTGACGCCGGACGGCAAGGCGATCAGCAACACCATGGCGCTCAGCACCGCCAATGCGCAGGCGCTCGGCGCTGCGGCCGCCAGCACGGACGCGGTCATCCGCTTCTCGAGCGACTTCGCCTTCGACTTCAACCCGACCGACGGCATCAAGGCCGGCACCGCCGACTTCATCGGCGTGGCCATCCACGAAATGGGCCATGCGCTGGGCTTCCTCAGCGGCGCGGACGATTTCGACTATTCGGCCGGCTCGGGCTTCAAGACCGACAATTACTGGTGGGCCTATGCGGCGGACTTCTTCCGCTACAGCGGCGACGGAAAGCTGAACTGGGCGTTCGACCAGCCCTCCTATTTCTCGATCGACGGCGGCAAGACCGTCTTCCAAGGCAAGGACTATTTCTCGACCGGCGAGAATAACGGCGATGGCTGGCAGGCCTCGCACTGGAAGGCCAACAATACCTGCAGCAACTATGTCGGCGTGATGAACCCGTACACCTGCGGTGGGCAGATGGACACGGTCACCTCGGCCGATCTCGCGCTGCTCGACGCTATCGGCTGGAACGTGAACGTCGATGTCCTCGCCAATGGTGGCTACAACTTCAGCACCAAGGACGTGGCCCAAGCCTGGATCGCCGCCGGCGGTTCGGTGCCGGAGCCGGAAAGCTGGACGATGCTGATCCTCGGCTTCGGCGCGATCGGCGGCGCGATGCGCTATCGCAACCGTTCGCGGCAGGTTCGCTTCGCCTGATCCCAGCCTGGAGCAGTCACCGCGGCCTCGCTTCCCCGGAAGCGGGGCCGTTTTGCATGTGGTGGACATGCCGGCGGGGGCAGGAATGGGATCGCCCGTCGCTGCGGTATCCGCTGCGTGGCGCCGCATCTTGCGGTGAAAAGACGAGCTCGCGGGAATCTAGTGAAAGTTCGTCAGCAACGGCATGATTCTAAATAGGTATGACGAAAATATCGTGCCGAGCGCCCTAAAGTCTGCAAAATCAAGCAGTCGCATCTGCCAGGACAACTTGCCGCATTCATCTTGACGCCCGATTACGGCCTCCACAACAAGGTTAATGATCGAAACGCCGCGACTCGGCGCGATCGATTCTTTGCAACGAACGGGGGTTCGGGAGATGATGACGACGCGAAAGACGCTGCTGGCGACAGCAGTGGCCATCGGACTTGCATGCAGTATGGCGCAGCCCGCGGCGGCACGCGCAAAGATCGTGCTCAACGACATCGGCGGCGTGAAGGGCACGCCGGCGGAACTCGGCTTCAAGATCGCGGCGAGCTATTGGGAAAGCGTTCTCACCAACAATGTCACGCTGCATTTCAATGTCGGCTTCGATCATCTTGGGGCTAACATTCTCGGCGGGGCCACGAGCCAGCTGATCAGCACCTCGATCGGCGGCTATTATGACGCCCTGATCAAGAAGGCCGCTACGTCGCTGGACGCGAGCGTTCTCGCGCACCTCTCGCCGCTGAGCAGCCAGGGCAGCGTTTCGGCGCTGGTGCCCGACTATGGCAATTCGACCAGCCTCACCGGTGTCGCTACCACGGGTACGCGCACCGCGCCGGACGGCAAGGCGATCAGCAGCAACCTGTTCCTCACCACGGCCAATGCGCAGGCGCTTGGCATGGGCGGTTCCTCGGTGGATGCGACCATCCAGTTCTCGAGCGACTATGCGTTCGACTTCAACCCGATCAACGGCATCAAGGCGGGCGAGTCCGACTTCATCGGCATCGCCATCCACGAAATCGGCCATGCGCTGGGGTTCGATAGCGGGGTGGACCGGCTGGATTATTTCGCCGGCTGGTCGCGGTTCCGAGCCGACGATTACACCTGGGCCTATGCTGCCGACCTGTTCCGGTACAGCGGTGCCGATCAGCTGAACTGGGGCTTCAACCAGCCCTCCTATTTCTCGATCGACGGCGGTGCCACGGCCTTCCAGGGCAAGGATTATTTCTCGACGGGCGAGTATTATGGCGACGGCTGGCAGGCCTCGCACTGGAAGGCCGACAACATGTGCGGCCCCTATGTCGGGGTGATGAACCCCTATACATGCCCCGGGCAGACGGATGTGGTCACCGCGTCGGACCTCGCGCTGATGGATGCCATCGGCTGGAACGTGAACGTCGATGTGCTGGCCAACGGCGGCTACAAGTTCAGCACGAAGGACGTCGCGCAGGCATGGGTTGCCGCGGGCGGCGCGGTGCCGGATCCCGTTCCGGAGCCGGGAAGCTGGACGATGCTGCTCCTCGGCTTTGGCGCGATCGGTAGCGCGATGCGCTATCGCACCCATAGGCGAGAGGTTCGTTTCAGCTGAAACTATCGCGGTACCGCATTGAACGGCCCCGCTTTCCCGGAAGCGGGGAGGTTTGTGACGGCGCGGAACATCGGCCGATCCGTCCGTTTTGCACCTAGCTTCGCTTTCTCGTCCGCACCGCCCCGAGCAAATTGCGCGCAAGAAAGCCGCGCTGCGACGGCGGGGAGAGGCTCCGATGTGGACAGGGAAGATACAGCTGTTCGTCAGCGGCGTGGCAGCGCTGCTGGCGTTTGCGGCGCCGGCCAGGGCACAGACCCATATCGTCCTGCACGATGTGGGCGGCGTCACGGGATCGCCGGCCGATACGGCGTTCAAGATCGCGGCGAGCTATTGGGAATCGGTTCTTACCAACAACGCCACGATCAACATCGATGTCGGGTTCCAGGCGCTCGATCCGGACGATCTGGGGGGCACGAGCTTCCGCTATTTCGACGGCATCACCATCGCCAGCTACCAGCATGCGCTGGCGGTCACCGGCAACAGCGCGCTCGATGCGCAGGCCGTCAGCCACTTCCAGCCGCTGAGCAGTGCGGGCACGCCCTCGGTGCTGATCCCGGCCTATGACGATCCGGCCCATCATGACGGGATCGCCACGTCGGGCAGCCGAAATCCCCCCAATGGCAGCGCCATCGGCAGCACGGTCGCGCTCACCAGCGCCAATCTGAAGGCGATGGTGAACAATGTGAGCGGGCTGGATGCGGAAATCATCTTCTCCAGCGCCCAGCCGTTCGACTTCAATCCCTCCGACGGGATCAGCGCGGGCAGCTACGACTTCATCGGCACCGCCATCCACGAGATCGGCCACGCGCTGGGCTTTACCAGTGGCGTCGACACTTTCGACACCGCGGCGGGCCCGACCTGGCATATCAACGATGCCACCGTCGCCTATGGCCTGGACCTGTTCCGCT
>Ga0068857_100005397_pt1 | contig 10901 bp, 8 predicted proteins | sample KBSCornC72_FD_66591 | JGI IMG/M metagenome (GOLD analysis project Ga0068857, IMG submission 66591) | Corn rhizosphere microbial communities from Kellogg Biological Station, Michigan, USA - KBS Corn C7-2 | ecosystem: Host-associated > Plants > Roots > Rhizosphere > Soil ...
CCATGTCGATATAATCCAAACTATCCAGATCCAGTGTGGATTTCATGTTTGCTTCCGGCGTGATGGCCTCAGGGTTTGCTTCAAACTCCTCTACCAGAAACTTATTCGTAACAGTTATTATCTCTCTAATGTCCATAAAAGTGTGAAATCAGATATAGGTCGGTTAATAATTTGTGTTTATTCAGTCTATTGGTCAGCTAATCCTATTCCGAGCGCCAAAGTTAAGGATATTTATTTTCCATTCCACCCCCTTACTATCAGGGATGAATTTGTTCCTCCAAAGCCAAAAGAATTTGACAAAAATATATTAAAATTTTTATTAATTGTACTGGTTACAATATTTAACCTGGCGGCATCCTCATCAGGGTTATCCAGGTTGATATTGGGGGCAATAAAGCCATGCTGCATCATAAGCATGGAATATACAATTTCACTGGCGCCCGCCATCCAGCATTCGTGGCCGGTCATGGACTTGGTGGAGCTTACGTAGGGCCGTGAAGCGCCAAACACTTCATGAATCGCTTTGGCCTCGCTGGCATCACCGGCGGCGGTGGAGGTGGCGTGTGCGTTGATATACTCTATATCGCCCGGCTGCAAACCGGCATCCTGCAGAGCTATCTGCAGGGATCTTACAGGTCCGTCTACGGTTGGATTGGAAATATGCGCGCCATTGGAGGAAAAACCGTATCCCAGTACTTCGCCTAAAATTGTGGCGCCCCTGCGTTGTGCAGATTCCAGGCTTTCCAGGATCACAGTGGCAGCGCCTCCGCTGGGTACCAGCCCATCCCGGTCGCGGTCAAATGGCCTGGAAGCACGGGTAGGATCTCCTTCCCTCACAGAAAATGCGGCAATGGCATCAAAATTTCCCATCGCATACACATTTACTTCCTGTGCGCCACCGCAGATCACAGCGTCCTGCATACCGTTCCGGATAAACATATATCCGAGCCCGATAGCATGTGAGCCGCTGGCGCAGGCCGCACTTACAGTGAAGTTTACGCCCCTGAGCTTAAAAATAGTAGCCAGGTTCATATTCACCGTGGAGTTCATGGTCTGGAAAACAGATCCGGAACCCACCAGCATCGTATCTTTTTTAGCCCGCATCACATCGTTGGCTTCTACCACCGGTTTTGCGGAGCTGTCGTTGCCATATAAAAGTCCTATCGGTGTGGAGTCAATATATTCAGGTGTCATGCCTGCCTGTGCGAGGGCTTCGCGGGTGGCCATGTAGGCAAATTCCGCCTGTTCGGGCATCATGAGCCTTGCCCGGCGATCCAGCAACCCTTTGAGTTCAGGTCTTTCTATATACCCGGTCAGCCCGGAACGGTAGCCAAATGTTTTTCTTTCGGGATCCAGTACAATACCGGATTTGCCCTGATACAATGAATCTTTTACTTCCTGCATATCCTTTCCGATGCAGGAATAAATTCCCATCCCAGTGATCACTACTCTGTTCATAGCTCTTAGCTTTTAGCGGTTAGCCTATAGCCCAGTTATATTGACGTTATTAAGTGTGCAGCCCCCCATTGATGTTTAAAATTTCCCCGGTAATATAACCTGCGGACCTGGAAGCCAGGAAGGCCACTGCATCCGCCACCTCTTCGGCGGTGCCAAAGCGGTTCATGGGAACCTGCGCTGCCAGCTCTTTTTCATTAAGCTCGGCGGTCATATCTGTTCTGATGAAACCGGGCGCAACGGCGTTCACCGTTACCCCTCTTTTGGCAACTTCCTGTGCCAGTGCCTTTGTAGCGCCAATTACCCCTGCTTTGGCGGCAGAGTAGTTGGTTTGACCGGGTAAGCCCTTGATACCGGACAGCGATACCATGTTAATGATACGCCCGTAACGTTTCAGCAACATGCCGTTCAGCACCTGCTTGGTTACGTTGAAAAATCCGTTCAAACTGATATTGAGTACATTGCTCCATTGCGCCTCATTCATCCAGAACATCAGGGAATCTTCCCGGATGCCCGCATTATTCACCAGTACTTCTATCTGTTGTTCTTTATTATTTTCTACCCAGCTCCCTAATACCTGTTGCACTTCGGCGGCATCGCCTACGTTAAACGGCATCAGTTCACCGGTACTGCCTTTTGCTTTTACTGCTTCCAGCGTTTCCAGCGCTGCAGCCTCATTTCCTTTGTAGTTGATCAGCACATGATAGCCTGCTTCGGCCATTTTAATACATACTGCCCTTCCTATGCCCCTGGACCCTCCTGTTACTAATGCACATTTCATGAATTACAAATTACGAATTACGAATGACGGCTAACCACAATTATTTGATCAGAACTGAATCGGCATGTTCTTTATCAGGTACGCTTTAATTTGCTGAAGATCTTTGTAGCGCGGGCTGTCCTCAATAAATTTAGGGAAAATTGCTCTCACTTCCTGGTATACTTTGTGAGAGAATCCCGCCAAACGGTCCTGGCAATTCAGATAATCCACCGCCTGTAATACCGTCATCACCTGTATAGCCAATACCTGGAAAGTATTCTCTATTACTTTGCTGGTCATGATAGCTGCGTTGGTTCCCATGCTCACAATATCCTGGTTATCGTTGTTGTTCGGAATACTGTGCACATACATCGGGAACGACAAAGTCTGGTTTTCCGCCACGGTGGAGGTTGCCGTAAATTGCACTCCCTGCATTCCAAAATTGAAGCCAAGTTTGCCCAGGTTCATAAACGGTGGGAACTTGTGATTCAGCTTTTCGTTCAGCAGGTAGTTGAGTTGTCTTTCTGCCAGCATCGATAATTTGGTGATGGCTATCTTGATTTTATCCATTTCCAGGGAGACATAATCGCCGTGGAAATTTCCGCCGTGGAAAACGTTTTCCAGGTGATGATCCACCACGGGATTATCACTCACGGAATTCAGTTCCTGTACCACCAGCTTTTCTGCCTGTGCAAGGGTATCGTATACAGGACCCAGGATCTGCGGTACGCAGCGCAGGGAATAATACTCCTGTACTTTATCTTTAAAAATTTCTTCTTCCAGTTCTTTATAAAGATGATCAGGGCGATGGCGGACCATTTTGCTGCCCTTGAGGATCTCCCGCATTTTGGCGGCAATCTGCTGCTGGCCTTCATGCTTTTTCACGGCATTCAGTTCGGCCGACAGGTGGTCGTCAAACGCTTCTACTATTTCATTGATCATGGCAGATAATACCACCGACCAGCCCAGCAGTTTCTTTGCTTCAATGAGGTTTACCAGCCCGATGCCCGTCATGGCGGAAGTACCGTTGATAATGGCCAGTCCTTCTCTCACATGAATGCCTATAGGTTTCAGGTTCAGTTTAGCAAAAACATCTGCCGTAGGCTGATATTTATCTTCATACCATACCTCTCCTTCGCCGATCAGTACCAGTGCCAGATGGGCCAGCTGTACCAGGTCGCCGCTGGCGCCTACGCCACCATGCTCAAACACACACGGATATACGTTTTTATTGATCAGGTCTTTTAAAAGATGTACTACTTCCGGGTGAATACCGGAATGCGCCTGCATAAAGCTGCTCAAACGCGCTATCATCAGGGCTTTCGTATGCAACGGCGACATACAGTTGCCGGCGCCGGAGCTATGGCTGCGGATCAGATTATACTGCAACTGGAAAGTATCTTCATCGCTGATGCGGTATTGGGCCATCGGGCCAAAACCGGTGTTGATACCGTAAATCAGTTTCTTTGCCGAAAATTTTTCGAGGAATAGAAAACTAGCTTCCACCTGCTGCAAAGCCGCTGCTTCCAATGTCAGCTCTTCTCCGCCCAAAAGGACCCTGTACACTTCTTCCAGGGACAGTGCCTTACTTCCTATTGCAACCATTTTATCTTAAATTAAATTATTTGTATATGTAAAAAAGTGCTCAAAATTAGCATAAAGCTAGATTTATCCAAATAAATAACAACCCCACTCAACGAATTACGGGTAATTACGCATGCGGTTATTACTTATCGGGGTGGGGATCAAGCCTAATCTTCTTCTGTTGTTGTTGTTGGCGGTGTAACCAGTACTTTGTCGATACGATGCGCATCCATGTCCACTATTTCAAAAGTAAAATCTCTCCAGGAGAACTTCTCTCCTGTTTGCGGAATATGTTCCAGGTGATGCAAGATAAACCCTGCCAACGTATCAAAATCCTGCTCAAACTCGGTCATCCAGTCTTCTTTATCAAATTCTTCCAGGAAATCATAAAACGGGATCTGGGCATCTACCAGCCAGGTACCATCATCCCGGAGCACCATTTCGTAATCATCACTTTCAGCAGTTTCCGGCATATCGCCCACAATCGCTTCCAGGATATCATTCAGCGTGATCATTCCCAGGAAAGTGCCATATTCATCCACAATAAAAGCGGCGTGCAGGTGCGTTTCCTTAAACTTTTCCAGCACCTGATAAGCGGTATTGTTTTCCGGCACAAATAACGGCTTACGGATAATGTCAGTGATCGGGGTCGACTGTCCCGCTACGGAATACAGGTCCTTGATGGTAATAAGTCCTTTAATACTGTCTATCTGCCCGTCGCACACCGGATACACCGAATGCAGGCTATCCAGGATGGTTTGCCGGTAGGTGGCGGGTTCATCATTGATATCCAGCCAGGTAATATCATTACGGTAAGTCATGAGCGAGGTAATATTACGGTCGCCCAGGTGGAATACCCTTTCTATGATCTCCTGTTCAGTTTCTTCAATGGCGCCGGAGCTGGTGCCTTCGTTAATAATGGCTTTGATCTCTTCTTCCGTAACATGGGGTTCACCGGATTTGAGATTCAATAATTTTATCAGCGCCGCAGAAGACGCGGTTAATAACCAGATAAAGGGAAAGGTAAGCCAGGAAAGCACCTGCATAGGCTTGGCCATAAACTTGGCGATTGCTTCCGGTTTGGCCAGCCCGATACGTTTCGGCACCAGTTCTCCCAATACCATAGAAAAATAAGTGATCACCACTACAATGATAACAGTAGCCACCACACTGCTGTAAGGCTGTATAACCGGAAAGGTGTTAAGCCAGGCCATCACATCTGTTTTGATGTTCTCGCCTGAATAAATACCCGTTAAGATGCCGATCAGGGTAATACCGATTTGCACGGTAGAAAGAAAGGTGTCCGGATTGTTGGCAAGCTTTAAAGCTGCCTTTGCTTTTTCATCCCCTTTATTGGCCTGGTTCTCCAATCGGATCTTCCGGGCCGAGACCAACGCTATCTCCGACATCGAGAAAAGGCCGTTCAATAAAATAAGGATGAGGATAATGACGACTTCCATATATAAAGCCTAAAAATAAAAAATTATTCAAATATCAGGGTTAGAAATGCCAGAAGCAAGCCCAGGGCTATTGCCAGCACTTTTTTCCTGCTGAGTTCATGATGTTTGGTGCCACTTTCGTAAAAGATAGTAGTGGAAATGTGCAGAAATGCACCCACCACCAGCGCTACCACGTATAAGAGGTAATGTTGTATCACTTCAAAACGGCTGCCCAGCCAACCCGCCAGTACAGCGGCCAGCGGCGTTACCAACGCGAAAATGATCAGTATCCGCCAGAGATCCGCCCTTTTCTTGTTGGCATGCATCATCACGGTAATGAGTGTTAATGCCTCCGGAATTTTATGGGCCGCAACTCCCGCCATCAGCGAGGGTAATGCCGAATGATCATTGTACTTAAAGCCCAGCGGCAACCCTTCCATGAACGCATGGATGGAAAGCCCCAGCAAAAGCGGGGTCACCGCAATATGATGGTGATGCGTTTGCGGTATATGGGTATGGCCGTGTTCCATACCATGTGAGAGCTGCTGCAGGAATACCTGCAGGAAAAACCCCAGCACAATATAAACACCCGCCTGGTGGCCCAGCGCCTCATACACTTCCGGCAGGAGGTGCATAATGATCACCCCAAAAAGAAAAGCCCCGGTAAATGCGAGCAGGTAAATAGAAAAGTTGGCATTGACGCGTTTTACTGTCATGGGAATAATCCCACCAGCAATGGTTGCAGCCAGTATTAGTATCAGATAGTTCCAGTTCATGATGCGAGTTCAGACTCCAGTCTTATGCGGCGTTGAAAAAAACTGCCGCTCAGCAGTCCGATTAAAATACCCAGTACTGCACCTCCCGCTACATCGAGCGGATAGTGCACGCCTACGTATACCTGTGCATAGGCAATAGCAGCCGCCCATACAAAAAATAACCAGGCGTACCGGTGAAATGCCTGTTTTAAAGTTATGAAACAAAATGTAGCCAGGGCAAAATGATTGGCGGCATGATTGGAAGTAAAACTCCCGCTCATAGGACAATACACTACCAATACCCTTGCGTAGTGCGACACCAGCGGATCGCGGCAGGGCCTCACCCTTCCGATCGCGCTTTTCAGATACAGGCTGCTCTGGTCTGCCACGCCAAAGCACAACAGGAAAAATAATATCCAGAAAAGGCCCTTCCAGCCATAGTTAATAGTTACAAACAGCCCCAGGAACAGGTATAGCGGCGCCCAAACAAAAGGCTCCCTTAAAAAAGGCAGCACTACATCCAGGAATCCATTATACCATTGACCGTTAATATGAAAAAAGAGCCGGAGATCTTCGCGGAGTATCGATTCAAGCATGGCTATGATTTTGTGGCAATGATGATCAGTCGTGGCGAACGCTGTTCATCATAGCTGTTAAAGTGATAGTCGCCGAATATTTCTGTTATTTTGAGCCCCTGTTTGGCGAACATGGCTTCAAACTCCTGCCTGGTAAAGGCATTCACGCTTTCGGTGTACGTAGCGCGACGCATCTTTTCCTTATCCAGGATACTGATCTGCTTCATAAATTTATGCGCTTTCAGTTCCCGGCGGATATCAAATACTACATTATCTTTTTCCTTTACTTCATCGTTCACCAGGTGAGCAGCTACATAATTGCTGTTCAGATAATCCAGTACCAGTTTGCCTCCCGGCTTCAGGGCGTTTTTGAGCGTACGCAATGCGTTGTCATTGTCGCGCTGCGATTCAAAATAGCCAAAGCTGGTAAAGAAGTTAAACACCACATCGAAGTAGTTTACCCAAAAAGGTAAACGCATGTCGTGCTGAAAAAAGCTGAGGTGATCATTTTCCAGCTTTTTTGCGATATTAATACTTTCGATAGAAAGATCGATCCCGGTTACATAGTAACCTTTATCCGCCAGGTATTTGGCATGCCGTCCCCTTCCACAGGCTACATCCAGCATTTCCGCATCCGGCGCCGGTTGCAGATAGGTGAGTAGCTTATCAATAAATGCCGCGGCTTCCCTGTCATCCCGGTTGTTGTACAACAGATGATAATAAGGAGAATTAAACCAATCTTTAAACCATAGTTTATCTACTTCCATATTTTGTGCAGCTATAGGCAGAAGCTAACAGCTATTTTTTATTATTAAACATCAAATATCGGGTGCTTTCGTAAAAGCCACGTGTTAAATTATCGAGGCTTTTCGCTGTATCCGGCTGCTGGGCACGGATATTCTTCAACGGGTCGCCTTTCAGATCATACAGTGCGGTAGCATCTGTGACCAGGTTGATTTCATACAGGTAACGATCACCCAATGTAGCGTAAAAAGGCATCTGGTTACGCAGGTAAGTCATGAACACATATTTATCGTTCACCCTGGTACTATCAAACAGGTCTACGCCCAATGTATAATTTTTATACGGCATTCCCACCAGTTTCGCTACTGTAGGATATACATCCAGCAAGCTTCCCGGGGTACTCACCTGTTGTGGCGCCAAGTGCTTCGGACTGTACATAAATGCAGTTACATGTACGCCGCCGGTGGATAATTCATATTCCGGCAACGGCATAAAACTGTATGGATTAAGCACGCAGTTATGATCTCCGAAAAATACAAAAATGGTGTTATCAAGATAGCCATCTTTACGGGCCATATTAATAAGGTGTCCCACGTTGTAGTCTTCATATCTCAGTGCATTGAACTGGTCTACCGACACAAAGCCCGATTGTTTGAACTTTTTCATGTCCAGGTCTTTCTCCGTCAGCTTTTTAAAATCGCCCGCGCCGCTGGTGGTGGTGTATGGCGGGTGATTATCTGCCAGCTGGAGGAAGGCCACAAAAGGTTTCTTCTTATCATTATTTTCTTTAAAAATACCACTGGCTTCGGTGATCAGGTCATAATCGGAGATGCCCCATACATCGGCCTTCCCGGATTTGTACATGCCCTCTTCATAAATACGCACACCTTCCACGTTGTTGGTAAATACCGCGCGGATATTGGCCCAGTTGGTATTTCCTCCCAGCAGGTACAGTTTATCGTAGCCTTTGAACTGGTCCATCACAATGCGCTGATCCAGCATTTTAGGGTGACGGCTGGCTGTTTTCACCGCAGTAATGTCCGGCAAACCGGTGTGCACGCCAAATACCGTTTTGGCCGTACTGATGGCCGGTACATAAAAATTTTTAAACAGGATGCCGCTGTCTGCCAGGTGTTGCATGTTAGGCGTGGCCTGCATGGGATTTCCATACATACTGGTTACTGCCGCACCGGTAGATTCCAGCATTACCAATACTACGTTGAGCCGGGGCCTGCTGCTGTCGCCGGCAACGGTACGCACATAGTTGAGGTTATTCACATCGGCGGAATCCACTTTAAGGTAGGCAGCCAGGGACGGGTAATACTTTTTGGTGGCTTCAAGATTATAGGTATCTCCTTTTACGGAGAAATTGGATGCAAAATACAGGATGGGATTGAGTCCCAGGCTGGTTACACCGTTGTCGCGGGTAAACATGGCCTGGCTCCAGCGCAGCGGGAAATAAGCGATGTTTCCATAGATGCCCGCGGCAAACAACAGCACTATCCCTGTTACGAACCCGGTGAAAGGCCATTTACGCAGGTAAATCACCGGCTGGGCAGCAAATTTCTTCCAGGTGCCCTTCTGCAAACGGTATACAAGGAACATGAAAACAAAAATCCCCAACGCGCCTCGTACTACAGGATAGCTTTGCCATACCATCCGGGCATTGTCTGCCCGCTCCCCCTTTGCCAGGAATCTCAATACAGAAGGGTCGAGACGCTGTCCCAGGTAGTCGTAATGACCGAGGTCCAGTATATAAAGAAGGGTAAGTAACAGGTAAATAAGGAAGAAATAGACAAAATTGGTATTACGTATAGCCCTGGACGTAAAAAATTTATTCCGGGTAATCAGCGTTAATAACAATATGGGAATCATGAGGTAAAGTGCCAGCCGGAGATCAAATCTTAGTCCCAGGTTCCAGGCTTTGAGTATCGCTGCATGCTCCGTAATGGTTGTTTTAAAGAAGAACAGGTAAAATATAGCCCTGAACATCACCATTAGCAGGAAGAGGTAAAGCGTTTGAACAAACACATAACGAATATACCGGGGTATATTCTTCCACGAGTATTGCATGTAACGTATAGCTGTTTTTTGAAAAGCGTAGCTGCAAATATAGTGAAAAGTGATGGCGGAAAATTGAAAAACAGGAATGATAGCGGTGTATTCGTGGTCATCTTTTCATAATTAGGTTTTCTGGAATGGATTTTTTTATATTTGCCTTCCTTTAAAATTGAATCTTGTGGCACTGATCAAATCGATATCCGGCATACGCGGAACCATAGGCGGTAGGCCCGGCGAGGGACTTTCTCCATTAGATGTGGTAAAATTCACAGCCGCTTATGGCACCTGGCTGAGCCGGCAAACAGACAACCGTAAGGTGGTAATAGGCCGTGATGGCCGTATTTCCGGCGAAATGGTAAAAAACCTGGTAGTATCCACCCTCAACGGGCTTGGGATTGATGTGATAGACCTCGGTTTATCCACCACCCCCACCGTGGAACTGGCGGTAACGATGGAAAATGCCGCAGGCGGTATTATTCTCACTGCCAGCCACAACCCGAGAGAATGGAACGCCCTGAAGCTGCTGAACAGCAAAGGCGAATTCATTTCCGGTGAAGACGGCGCACAGCTGCTGGAAATAGCCGAACAGGAAGACTTTAACTTTGCAGATGTAAACAAGCTCGGCGCCTACACTGCCGACGATTCTTATCTGCAGAAGCATATTGACCTGATCGTGAACTACCCGCTGGTGGATGTGCCTGCCATTAAAGCACGCAACTTTAAAATTGTGGTGGATGCGGTAAATTCTACCGGCGCTTTATTTGTTCCTCCCCTGCTGAAAGCATTGGGCGTGGAAGAAGTAGAAGTGCTGTTTGCGGAAGTAAACGGCAAATTCAGCCACAATCCCGAACCGCTGGCTGAAAACCTGACCGCTCTTTCCAATGAAGTAAATAAGTCCAATGCCGACCTCGGTATTGCTGTTGATCCGGATGTAGACCGTTTGTGCTTTGTTTGTGAAGATGGAAGCATGTTCGGGGAAGAATACACCCTGGTGGCAGTGGCGGATTACGTTTTAAGCAAAAGAAAGGGTAACACCGTTTCCAATATGTCTTCCACACAGGCGCTGAAAGACGTAACCCTGAAGCATGGCGGTGAATATACCCCATCTGCGGTAGGTGAAGTGAATGTGGTAAAGAAAATGAAAGATACCAACGCGGTGATCGGCGGAGAAGGCAATGGTGGTATCATTGTTCCCGACCTGCACTACGGCCGTGATGCCCTGATCGGTATCGGGCTGTTCCTGAGCCACCTGGCACACAGCAAAAAAAGCATCAAAGCTTTACGCAACAGCTATCCCGACTATTTCATCTCCAAAAATAAAATAGAGCTGGATAAAGGCGTAGATGTAAAAACTATCTTCGAAAAAATCAAGGTAAAGTATAAAAACCAGCCTTTAAATACCGAAGACGGACTGAAAATAGAGTTCGATAAAGACTGGGTACATCTCCGTACATCCAATACAGAACCTATTATCCGTATTTACGCGGAAAGCCAGAATGAAACTACGGCAGACAATATCGCCAAAAGA
>Ga0068857_100005401_pt1 | contig 10894 bp, 9 predicted proteins | sample KBSCornC72_FD_66591 | JGI IMG/M metagenome (GOLD analysis project Ga0068857, IMG submission 66591) | Corn rhizosphere microbial communities from Kellogg Biological Station, Michigan, USA - KBS Corn C7-2 | ecosystem: Host-associated > Plants > Roots > Rhizosphere > Soil ...
GTAGTTGTGGAGATCGGAGAAGAGCGTCTGCTGGAAAACATTGGCGACGAGAACACTTCCAATTCCGGCGACGACTGGCCCGAAGGTGGAGAGGAGAGCGCGCCAATCCTGCCTGCTCGCGGTGGCCGGCTCGAAGGTCTCGCGCTGGTTCATGAAGGCTCCCGTCTGCCCGGCCCGATGCCGTCTCATCACGCCAGCTGGCCGATGATGAGGCGAAACTAACACGGCGACGCTATGCCGCTAGGCTTAACCTCGTGGATTCCCGGCCTTGGCAGTCCCGCGTGGCTTCATGTAAAAGCCCTTTACATGAATCCTCCAGATCGCGGCTGGCGCCGATCTCGCTCCTATCATCACGGCAACCTCAAAGAGGTATTGCTAGAGGCCGCTCGCAAGCTGATCGAGGAGCATGGTGCCTTCGGCTTCAGCCTGACTGAGGCCGCGCGGCTTGCCGGAGTCAGCCCTGCAGCGCCCTACCGGCATTTTCGCGACCGCGACGCGCTTCTCGCTGAGGTCGCCAAAAACGGCTTTGAGCGCTTTGCCGCGCGGCTCGACATGGCGTGGAACAATGGCTTGCCCACGGCGCTCTCCGCCTTCGACAACCTCGGCAAGGCCTATCTCGCCTTCGCCCGTGAGGAGCCGGCAAGTTATACCGTGATGTTCGAGACCGGTGCGATTCCTGGCGGAGAGGTCGAGACGCTGCCCGCGGCCGAGCGCGCTTTCGATGTGATACAGCACGCGGCAGCCGCACTCTGCCGTCAGGTCCCCGAGGCCGAGCGTCCGCCGCTCAAATTGATGAGCCTGCACATCTGGGCGATCTCCCATGGCGTGGCGACGCTGTTCGCGCAAAACGACCTACAGGCGCACAAAGTACCGATGAAGCCTGAGGAGATTCTCGAAAGCACGATGCTGATTTATCTGAAAGGACTCGGAATTTTGGGCGACGGCAAGAGCGCTCAGCGCCGGCCCTGATACAAGGATTCAGCGGTTCACGTAGAGCTGGTCGAGAATACCGCCATTGGCGAGATGCTCTTCCTGCACCTTTTGCCAACCGCCAAAGACGTCTTTGACCGTGAGCAGACGCACATTGGCGAAATCGTTCGCGTGCTTTGCCGCAATCTCCTTGTCGATTCGGCGGTTGAAGTGAGCAGCAATGATCTCCTGCGCCTCGGGCGTGTAGAGATATTGCAGATAGGTCTCGGCGAGTTTGTGCGAGCCGCGCTCATCGACCACCTTGTCGACCACGGCAACGGGAAAATCGGCGCGCAGGCTGACCGGCGGGATCACGAGATCGGTCTTGTCCTTGCCGTACTGGCTTCCGATGCTCTGCACTTCGGCCTCGAAGGTGACGAGCACGTCACCAATGCCGTGCTCGACGAACGTAGTGATCGCCGCACGGCCGCCAGTGTCGAACGCAGGCACATTGGCGAACAGCTTGCGCACGAACTCCTTCGCCTTCTCCTGATCGCCTTTGTTCGCCTCGAGCGCGTAGGCGTAGGCCGCAAGATAAGTGTAACGGCCGTTGCCCGAAGTCTTGGGATTGGGGAACACGACCTTCACGTCATCGCGGACGAGATCGCTCCAGTCCGTGACGCTCTTCGGGTTGCCCTTGCGCACGAGGAATGCCGGCAGCGAGTAGTAGGGAACCGAATTGTTGGGGAAGCGCGATTGCCGATCCGCAGTGACTAGGTCTGTCTGATCGTGCAGAACCTGGATATCGGTCACCTGATTGAACGTGACTACGTCCGCCTGAAGACCGTCCAGAACCGCGCGAGCCTGCTTCGATGAGCCGCCATGCGACTGATTGATGGTGATGTCTTTTCCTGTCTCGGCCTTGTATTTTGCGACGAATGCCTTGTCGATGTCGGCATAGAGCTCACGCGAGACGTCATACGAGACGTTGAGAATGTCGCTTGGCTCCTCAGCCACGGCAGGACTCAGCCAAAGCGCAGCGAAGGCTGCCGCGGCGGCCAGACTTTTTCTCATGATGACCTCCGAAGAGCGCAAGCGAGCCACAATCCCGCTTACAAGGATCATGCGTAGCGCCGCAATGTAAGCAATTGAAAAAGCAGTCTGTTTCAAAGAGTGTAGGGACTGGGCAATGTCATGCCGCCGTCTCCCGTGTGGAGAGGTGGCGCGTGCTCAAGCGAAGCACGTATTTGGTGGCGCAGCTATTCGCCAGCTTGCAGCCATTTCAGCACGCTCTCCCAATCTTGTTGCGTGCCGTTGAAGCTGTTGCGATCGACTTTTCCTTCGACACCAGGGACTTTGCCCGTCGTGGTGAACTGCCAAAACGCGTACGGCCGTTCGCCGTAGAGCCGCCCCGGCGAGGCCGCGACTGAGCGCAGCCAGAAATGGTACTCGGGAAATTCGCCTTGCAGCACCTCGCGGTGGAACACAGGGTCGGTATAGATGATCGGCCGCTTGCCTGTGTGAGCCTGCATTGCATCGAGCAGGACCTTGATCTTGGCGAGCGCTGTGTCGCGCGCAACCTTGCCGGGACAGGTCTTTGAATGGCTGTTCCACTCGAGGTCGAGCACCGGCGGCAGCGCATCAGGATCAGCCGGCACGTTCAGCATGAACCAAAGCGCCTGCTCGTTGGCCGGACGGCACCAATAAATGAAATGATAGGCGCCCCGCGCCACGCCCGCGCGCTTTGCACCTTCCCAATTTTCGATGAACTTCGGATCGACTCGGTCGCCGCCCTCTGTAGCCTTGATGTAGGTGAAGCTCACGCCGGCATTGCGCACCTTCTGCCAATCGATGTCGCCTTGCCAGTACGACACGTCGATGCCCTGGATCGGCATGGCATGGGCAGAGGCCACGCGATCATTCGGCTTTGCATCTTTAAGCGAACCAGCGGTTGCGCTGCTCACGACGAGACCAGTGCCAAGCAGCATTGATGCCGTGGCCAAGGCCACAAGCTTTCGGCTGAAAAAGTTCAACGAACGCCCCCGTTGACGCAGCATTCCTCATTCCCGAGATGAGGCTAGCCTGTCGAAGATTAAGATTTTTTTGTGGACGTTGGCGCGGGACAAAACGCGCGCTCCCAATCACATTTTGTGTCGCCCCTTGACTCTGGACAGGGCAGGGGCATCTATGTGAATGTAAATTACATTCACACTGGAAGGAAGGACCCCTGATGCACGTGGTTGCGACCTTAGACGAGTATGGGAAGCCGGCATGGATCACAGCCATGATCGTCGGCTTTCTCCTCTGGTGGCCTATCGGCCTTGGCGTTTTGGCCTATCTGATCTGGAGTGGACGCATGGGATGCGGAGCTTGGAAACGCGAGTGGAAAGACAGCGAGTTCGGGCGTGAGGTGATGCGCTGGCGGCGGGGTGTAAGCCCGCTTAGGTCGACCGGCAACCGCACCTTCGACGAGTATCGCGAGGAGACCTTGCGGCGCCTCGAGGAGGAGGTCGACGAGTTCCAGGCCTTCTTGCAGCGCCTGCGTCAGGCCAAGGACAAGGCCGAGTTCGACCAGTTCATGGCTGAGCGTCGCGGCAGCGGCTCAACCGCCTGACTTCGAAACGTGCCCGGTCAACGGGCGACGAGTAGAGAGGCAACGAAAAACGAGGGCGCGGGATCTCTTGTCCCGCGCCCTTTCTTATGCTGCTTCCAGACTACCCGCGGCGCTATTCCTCGCTATGATGCTCGCGGGGAGTAACACATGAGACTGGGGCTTGCTGCTTTCGCGCTCGCGACATTGATCGGCGCCTCTGCCGCATCGGGCGAGTGCTTGCAGGCGAATCAGGATGAGCAGATGGCCGAGGGAATTCTCTCGCTCGGCTCCTTCGAGGATGCAAATGACCGTCCGGAGAAAGCCTACATCCTCACCTTGTCAACTCCGGCTTGCCTGAGCGGCGGCGACGAGATGGACAAGGTCGAGAGCGCCGACACTATCCACATCTTTTCTTCCGACGAAACCGTCGCGCAAAGCCTCAAGCAGTTGGTCGGCAAGAGCGCCAAGGTGAAAGGCAATCCATTCGGCGCGCACACGGCGCATCACCACGCGCCGATCGTCATGGAGATCACCGAGATCGATTCAAACTGAGAAGAGCGGCTCCGCCTATCCGCCGTGTTCTGGCCCCTTCTCCGCATGAGAATTGTCGCGTGCGAATTGCGACGTGCGAAAGTTTTCCCAATCCTGTTCGGTGGCCTCGGCCATGGCGCGCCCCGCTTCGACGAGCCAGCCCGGCTTGCGGTCTGCCAAGTCGCCTAAGATCTCGTCTCTCCGCTTAGGACTCGCGAGATGCACATTGGCAGTCTCGCGGCCCATGTCTCTCAAGATCAGCCGCTCGTCGCGACGCTTGGGGAATTGACCGAGCTCGATGCGCCCGCAATGTGGTCCGATCCGGCGAACCACCCAACCGGCCTCGACGGAATAATAGGGATCGGGCTGCCGCACCGCATGCTTGAGCATTCGCACCGAATAAGCGTGCTCCTTGACGCGTCCCCTGGCCCAACTCCAGGCCGAAGGCAGCCACGCTTTCGCTTCGCGCGCAATTTTGCCGCCGTTGCAACTGCCCACCTCAACGTAGCGTGGCCGGCCGAGACTCCCGATGCCTGCGACACGATGCAAGAATCTGATCTCCGAAACTCCACCGGGAAGCGACTGGTCCAACAACCGGCGAACGCGCTTTGGTGGTTCGAGTTGAGGTGAATCCTTCAACTTGGACCAAAACGCAATGGGGTCCCGTTCGGCACTCAGGGCCATTGCCCGCAATCCAGGATGGCTTTCCTCGAGGATGAAGGGACCGCCGCCGGTCTCCAGCCATTGCGAGTAGCCCTCCAGCACAGCATCCGCTGCGTGTTCCGCGTCGATGGCAAGCTCATTCTGCCGCTTGGCAAGGATGACACTAGTGACCAGCCGCACCAGGTCGATCGTATAGGGCATCTCCGCGACCTCATCGAAATCGTTGATGCCCCAAACGAGCCTGCCCTCGAGGTCACGCCAAGTTCCGAAATTCTCTACGTGCAGATCTCCTATCGCGAGTAGCTCGGGCGCGTCCGCGAGGCCGGGACAGACCTGTGGCCACAGCATGCTCCACCGATAGAACGTAGCGCGCAAAAACGCGAATGGCTCTTTCCGCATCTGCGTGTATTTCTGCCGGAGATCAGACTCAACCACGGCGACACGCTCACGCAGCCAGTTCTCGTATTCAACGGTGGCGGCGACGACCGGGGGGACGTTGACCGGCGAAGAAGTTTCGCCCGAACCATGCGCGTTCGCCTTTTTTGATTTAGCCATGGGTTTGTCCCCCAAAGGCACCACACAACGCCAGCTTAGCGCAAAATAATGACGCCTCAGCGCCGGTCGCTTTTCTTGCCGAAGCCGCCACCGGTTGGCGTTTTGATGATGATGGCTTCGCTGGGCTCGAGCACAGTCTGGTCAGAGTTTTTCAGCCGTTCGAGCCGGCCGCTCTTCCGCCGGACCCAGTTCTCGCCGGCCTGGCCTTCTTCTCCGCCGTGAAGTCCGAACGGCCTTGCCCGGCGGAAACCCGAAAGAATCGCGCAGTCCATCCGCTCCAGGAACCTGATCACGCGGAGCGTGCCATCGCCAGCGTGCCATATCCCCTTGCCGCCCGATCCGCGCACGATCTCGAAGCGCTCGAGCAGCACTGGATAACGCAGTTCGAGCACCTCAGGATCGGTGAGCCGCGAGTTGGTCATGTGCGTCTGCACGGCAGGGACGCCATCGAAACCTTCGCCGGCTGGCGCGCCTGAGCAGATGGTTTCGTAATATTGGAAGCGCTCGTTGCCGAAAGTCAGGTTGTTCATGGTCCCTTGCGCGGAGCCGAGCACGCCAAGCGCGCCATAGAGGCAGTTCACTATGGTCTGGCTGGTCTCGACATTCCCTGCCGCGACCGCGGCGGGATAACGCGGCTTCAGCATCGATCGCTTCGGCACCACGATCTTGATTGGTCTGAGGCAGCCGGCATTCATTGGAATGTCCTCATCGACCAGAGTGCGGAAAACGTAGAGCACGCAAGCCCGCGTGATCGGCTCTGGCGCATTGAACGTATCTCCCGTCTGCTTGCTCGTGCCGGTGAAGTCGACGACTGCTTTCTTCGCCTTGCGATCGACTCTGATCGCGACCTTGATAAGGTTGCCCTGGTCGGTCTCGACCGCGAAGCGTGAGGTCTTGAGCTTGGCGATAGCGCGCGCCACAGATTCCGCTGCGTTGTCCTGCACGTGGCGCATGTAGGCCAGCACCGTGGCAAGTCCGTAATGACGCACCATCTTGCGAAGCTCGAGGACACCCTTCTCGTTGGCCGCGACCTGAGCCTTTAAGTCGGCGATGTTTTGAGAAGGATTGCGGGCAGGGTAGGAGGCTTCGGTCAGAAGCTTGAAGACTTCCTCCTCGCGGAAGCGGTCCTTGGCCACAAGCTTGAATGGATCGATATAGACGCCTTCTTCCTCGATGCGTGTCGCCTTGGGACTCATCGAGCCAGGAGCAATGCCACCGATATCGGCGTGATGCCCACGCGCCGCGACAAAAAAGAGGAGGTCGGGGCTGTTCTCACCGAACACCGGCGTGACCACGGTGATATCGGGGAGATGCGTGCCCCCGTTATAGGGTGCATTCAACATGTACACGTCGCCGGGCTTGAGCTTGTCGCCAAGCTCGCGGCGAACCGTTTCGACACTCCGGTCCATCGACCCGAGATGCACCGGGATATGCGGGGCATTGGCGATCAGCCCCCCGCGCGCATCGAAAATCGCGCAGGAGAAATCGAGCCGCTCTTTGATGTTGACCGAGCGCGCGGTGTTTTGCAGCGCGTAGCCCATCTGCTCGGCGACCGAGGTGAAGAGATTGTTGAACACTTCGAGCATGACGGGGTCGACGCGCTTGCTCACGCGCGCAGCCTTCTTCTTGGCGACGCGCGCGAGCAGGAGATGATTGCGCTGCGTGAGCTGGGCCTTCCATTCAGGCTCGACCATGACGGTCTGATGGTCCTCGATGATCAGCGCGGGTCCTTCGATCTCATGACCGGGCGCGAGGTCCGAGCGGAAGAAGACGCGCGCGTCGTGCCAGCCTCCGCCCGTAAACAACTTTGTGGTGGCATGCGGTTTGAGAGGCGCGGTTGGCTCGGTCGAGACCTCGGGCTCCTCGATCTGTTCTCCGCCGCCTTGGGCCTCCACCTCGAGCGCCTCGATCTCAATATCCTTGTCCGGGCTGATGAAGCCGAAGCGCTGTTGGTGCTCGACCTCGAACAGGGCGCGCATGCCGCGCAGGCTCGCGACCGTAACGGGAAGTGAGCTGTCGGTCCCGGCATAACGAAGATGCGCCTGCGCGATGGTGATGATCGCGCCGCTTTCGACGCCTTGCTGCAACAGTTCTTTCCGGACTTCTTCCTCCAGAGGCTTACGGAGCTTAGCGGTCTCGGCAAGCCCCTCATCGTCGAGGCGCTTCAGCACACTCTTGCTGCGCGTCGCTTGCAGCGAAGCGAGCCCCATGCCGAAGGCAGACAGCACGCCCGACAGAGGGTGGATCAACACTGTCTTGATACCGAGTGCGTCGGCAACGAGGCAAGCATGCTGCCCGCCGGCGCCGCCGAATGAGTTGAGGACGTATTCGGTGACGTCGTAGCCGCGTTGCACCGAGATGGTCTTGATCGCGTTCGCCATGTTCTCGACGGCGATCTTGATGAAGCCGTCTGCGATTTCCTCCGGCGCGCGTCCATCGCCGAGCTTGCGGGCCAGCGCGTTGAAGGCCTTGCGCACGGCCTCGGCATCGAGAGGCTGATCCTGGCCAGCGCCAAAGATGTGCGGAAAGAATCCAGGTAGAAGCTTGCCCGTCATCACGTTGGCATCGGTGACGGTCAGCGGGCCGCCACGGCGATAGCTCAATGGCCCTGGATCTGCGCCGGCAGAATCGGGGCCGACGCGAAAGCGCGCAGCATCATAATGAAGAATCGAGCCGCCACCGGCCGCAACCGTGTGAATGAGCATCATCGGCGCACGCACGCGCGCACCCGCGACCATGCTCTCGAAGGTCCGCTCATAGGCGCCGTCGTAATGGCAGACATCCGTGGAGGTGCCCCCCATATCGAAGCCGATGACCTTGGTGAAGCCAGCCGCCTTGGCAGTCTCGACCGCCCCGACGACGCCTCCAGCCGGCCCCGACAGGATCGCGTCCTTGCCTCTGAACAAGCTTGCCGACGTTAGTCCTCCCGAAGACTGCATGAAGAGAAGCGTTGGGTTGGAGTTGCCCGGCGCCAACGCGGAGGCCACTCGGTTGACATAGTGCCGGAGCAGCGGCGAGAGATAAGCATCGACCACGGCGGTGTTGCCACGCCCGACAAACTTGACGAGCGGGCTCACCTCGTGGCTCGCCGAGATTTGCGTGAAACCCACCTCGCAGGCAGCGCGTGCCGCCTCGAGTTCGTGCGCGGGGTAGGCGTAAGAATGCATGAAGGCGATGGCGACGGCCTTTATACCGTCGGCGTAAGCCGCCTTGAGCGCCGAGCGGACCGCGTCGAGGTCGAGCTTTCTTTCAACCATGCCGTCGGCCCGTACGCGTTCAGGCACTTCGGTCACGCGCGCGTAGAGCATCGAAGGCCTCTCGATGCGGCGAGCGAAGATTTTGGGGCGCGCTTGATAGCCGATCTCGAGCGCGTCGCGGAATCCGTCGCTGACGATGAGCAGCACAGGGTCGCCCTTACGCTCCAGCAGCGCGTTGGTGGCGACGGTCGTGCCCATTCTGACGCTTGCGATCAGATGCGATGGCAGCGAACGCCCGCGCGGCGAGCCGAGCAGATCGGCGATGCCGGCGATTGCCGCATCCTCATAGGCTTCCGGATTTTCCGAGAGTAGCTTGCGCGTGACGAGCGTGCCGTCAGGCGTCCGTGCCGCGATGTCGGTGAAGGTACCGCCCCGGTCGATGAAAAACTGCCACTTGCCGCTAGTGCTCATCCAATGCGCGTGAGCCCCGTGGCGTAGCGCTTCCAGCGCTTGACATAGACATCGGCGGCACGGGCCGTCATGGCCCTGACTTTCTCGTCGCTCTCGCGCACGAGCTTCGCCGGTGCACCGAGGATGACGGAGTCATCCGGGAATTCTTTGCCTTCGGTGACGAGCGCGCCAGCGCCGACTAGGCAGTTCGCCCCGATGCGCGCCCCATTCAAGACAATCGCCCCCATACCGATCAGGCTCTGGTCGCCGATGGTGCAGCCATGCAGCACCACGTTATGACCGATGACGCAGTCATGGCCGATGGTAAGCGGAAAGCCGGGATCGGTATGGAGTGTGGCATTGTCCTGGATTTGCGAGCGCGCGCCGATCTCGATCCATTCATTGTCGCCGCGAAGCACCGAGCCGTACCAGACGCTCACGTCGGAACAGAGACGCACGCGCCCGATCACCGCGGCGGTGTCGGCGACCCAATAGACTCCGTCGGATGGAAGCTCGGGCTTTATGCCCTCGAGTTCGTAAATCGCCATAAATGTTTTCTAGGCTCCTTTGACTCCGCAAATCGGGCGGATACACTCCACAAGCCGACTGGACTTCGCTGCGCGCCCTAAAGTGCTCCCAAGATCTCGCTCAATAAGGTTAGGCACTCTCGCCGCCACCCTTTGGCTCTTAGGCGCCAGCTACGCCCACGCCTGCACGATTCCGGCCGACATTATCAACAACATCGTCGAGACATTCGACGAGCCGGACGACAGATTTGAAAGCGAATTCACCAAGGTCACCAATGGCAAATTGCGAGTCACGCCGGAGCCCGATCCTCAGACCCCGGTTACTGCACTCGAACCAGGCTCATATACCGATTTCGACGCTTGCGTCATGGTGGAGAACAAGGAGGCGGTCTTCTATCAAGACTACAAAGCATGGGGCGGTCTCGCCTTTTGGGGGAACGAGGAAGGAACCGACTATTATGCTTTCGTGGTCGATGCAAAGGATGCCTTTGCCGTGCTGCGGTTCAAGAACGACGAACCAACAGAGCTTGTCGGGTGGACCAAGAACGATGCAGTCAAGCCGGTGACCATGCTCAGAGTGGTGGCGGCTAAAGGTCACGTCACCTGCTTCGCGAATGACGTCCAGGTCTGCAATCTGACGATTGGGTCAGGCTCCGGTTCAGTCGGCTTCGTGGTGTGGCAAGACCAGAACTCGGGCACGAGCTTCGATTTCGATGACTTTGTGGTGATCGATCCGAAGGCGTCAAAGCCCTGATGCAGCGAGACCGGCGCGTCAATGAGGGGGAGGGCCATGGCAAAACCCAAAGGAAAGGGTTCTCACGCTGCTTCCGTTGAGGCCGCCGATAAACATCCTGGAGCGTCCAGGGGTCCCACACCATCAGCGGCAATATCTCGACCAGACGCGCTCGACCGCTTCTTCGCGCTGTCGGCGCAAGGCACGAACATCGCGACCGAGTTCCGCGCCGGGCTCGCGACCTTTCTCACCATGGCCTACATCATGTTCGTCAATCCGGCGATACTCGAGAAAGCAGGGATGGACGTTGGCGCGGTGTTTGTCGCCGCCTGCCTCGCCTCCGCTGCAGGCTCCATCGTCATGGGGCTATACGCGAACTACCCGATCGCGCTCGCTCCCGGCATGGGGCTCAACGCCTATTTTGCCTTTACCGTCGTGCCGGAGCTTGGCGGCAACTGGCAGCTTGCGCTTGGGTGCGTATTCATCTCCGGCGTCCTCTTTTTCGCGCTGTCGCTTTCGCCCTTGCGAGCCTGGCTGATCGATGCTCTTCCGATGAATTTGAAGCTCGGCATCGCCGCAGGCATTGGACTGTTCCTTGCTCTGATCGACTTGCAACATGCGGGCATGTGGCTCACGACACCGTCACTCTCGTCACCCCTTGGCGATCTGTCGAAGACTCAAGCACTCCTCGCCGCTGCCGGCTTTCTTGTCATCGCAGGCCTCGCGTTGCGGAAAA
>Ga0068857_100005402_pt1 | contig 10893 bp, 9 predicted proteins | sample KBSCornC72_FD_66591 | JGI IMG/M metagenome (GOLD analysis project Ga0068857, IMG submission 66591) | Corn rhizosphere microbial communities from Kellogg Biological Station, Michigan, USA - KBS Corn C7-2 | ecosystem: Host-associated > Plants > Roots > Rhizosphere > Soil ...
TACCAAATACGCTGCGATGCAAAATAGCGTAGAAGGTCCATCATAACGACAAAATCCGCCGATATCCCTAGAATCTCTGAGGATGTAAGTTGCATTTATTGCAATCCTTTTGTCAATATCCGCATTTGCGAAGATTCATCCCGCAGCGCAAAAAGAACGGGCCTTTCAGGCATCCTCTCCTAAAACTTTCGGCCGGTTCCCCCTGGGAGCCGGCCTTTTTTTTCGCCGCGCCGCAACCGACCGGCGACCTGAGCGATTGATAGGGCCGCCCTGTCCCGTTCGGAGCGGGACGCGCTTGCCTTTGCCGTCGGCATTTGCGAACGGAGGCCGCCGACAATGATAAGCCAACGGAACGACCATGGGTGAATCGATAGCCGATCAACTGCCGGGCCAAGCGTCCGGATCGGCCGGCGGGTTCAGCCCCTTTGCTCTCTTCTTCCGGGAATTCCTGCGCCATCCGGCAATGGTCGGTTCGATCATCCCTTCCTCCCAGCGAACCATCGATTCCATGCTGGCGCCCGTCGATTGGGCCGGCACCCGGCTGTTCGTCGAATATGGGCCGGGGGTCGGCACGTTCTGCGGCTCGATCCTCGAACGGCTGGCGCCGGACGCCACGCTGCTGGTGATCGACACCAACCCGGTCTTCATCGATTATCTGCGCGGCCGCTTCGCCGATGCGCGCTTCATCGCCGTCCACGGCTCGGCGACGGACGTCAACGAGATCATTGCCGCGCACGGCTTCGAACATGCCGATCACGTCCTGTCGGGACTACCTTTCTCCACCCTGCCCGACGGGATCGGGGCGGAGATCGCCGAGGCCACCCACCGTGCGCTACGGCCGGGCGGGAGTTTCCTGGTCTATCAATATTCCGCCTATGTGCTCCGCCTGCTTGAGCCGCTGTTCGATTCGATCGATCGCGACCTCGAATGGTGGAATATACCGCCCTGCGGTCTGTTCTGGGCGCACAAGGCCCTTGAAAGATAGGGCCCGGGCGGCATTTTCCTTTACATCGCCGCGGCCGCCTGTTAGCCGCCTGGCCTTTCCGAACAAGCGTAGAGCGGAGCGTTCCATGGCGCGCGTCACTGTCGAAGATTGCGTCGACAAGATTTCCAACCGGTTCGATCTGGTCCTGCTGGCCGCCCAACGCGCGCGCCAGATTTCGGGCGGCGCCGAACTGACCGTCGATCGGGATCGCGACAAGAACCCGGTCGTGGCGCTGCGCGAGATCGCCGAGGAGACCGTCACTCCCGACGACCTGCACGAAGCGGTCGTCTCGACGCTGCAGCGCGTTCGCGTCGACGACGACGATGCGCCCGACGAGATCGGTTCGCTGGCGGCCTCGGCGGAAGCGCTGCGGCTCACTGCCGCCGCTCCCCCGCGCAACCAGAATATCGGCGGCGATTACGAATAATCCCGCCCTTTCCGCGCGGAAAGGCGATGACCCGGCCGCGTAGGCCGAAGGTGGACGAGGGCGCGGCGCCAATGGCTGCCGCGCTCTCCGTCATTATGGCCGATGGCCAAGGTGGCGAGGCCATCCGCATCTCGACAGGCTGGTGCGTTTCGGCATCACAATGTGGTGTTTCCACCACAATTCCCGCCATTTGCCTGTTGCATGTATGATGGAGGCAACCCCATCATAGTATCGTGCTCAGACAATATGAACTCGTCGATCGCGTACTGACCTACGATCCGGATGCGGACGAGGCTCTGCTCAACCGCGCCTATGTGTTCTCGATGCAGGCGCATGGCAGTCAGAAGCGCGCGAGCGGCGACCCCTATTTCAGCCATCCGATCGAGGTGGCGGGCATATTGACCGATCTGCAGCTCGACGACGAGACGATCGCCACCGCCATCCTGCATGACACCATCGAAGATACGGTCGCCACACCCGAGCAGATCGAAAAGACCTTCGGTCCTTCGGTCGCGCGACTGGTCGACGGCGTCACCAAGCTTTCGAAGATCGAGGCTCAGACCGAGAATGAGCGAGCCGCGGAGAATCTGCGCAAGTTCCTGCTCGCCATGTCGAGCGATATCCGCGTGCTGCTCGTCAAACTGGCTGACCGGCTGCACAACATGCGCACGCTGCACCACATTCCGTCGGAGCAGAAGCGCCGCCGCATCGCCCGCGAGACAATGGACATCTATGCGCCACTGGCCGAGCGGATCGGCATGTACGAGTTCATGCGCGAGATGCAGACGCTCGCCTTCCAGCAGCTTGAGCCCGACGCCTATGCGTCGATCGCCAAGCGGCTCAAGCAGCTCAACGATGGCGGTGGAGACCTTATCTCGCGGATCAGTTCGGGCCTGCGGATGCAACTCGGCCGGTCGGGCATCATCGCCGAAATACAGGGCCGCGAAAAGCACCCCTATTCGATCTGGCGCAAGATGGCGGAGCGGCACATCAGCTTCGAGCAGCTGTCCGATGTGATGGCCTTCCGCGTCGTCGTGAAGGACATCGACGACTGCTACAAAGCACTGGGCGTCCTCCACCGTCGCTGGCCGATGGTACCAGGCCGGTTCAAGGATTACATCTCTACTCCTAAGCGCAACGGCTACCGATCGATCCACACGTCGATCATCCATTCGGAGAAAATGCGCATCGAGGTGCAGATTCGGACCGAGGAGATGCATGCCGAGGCCGAGTTCGGCTTGGCAGCGCACTGGGCGTACAAGCAGGGCAAGCCATCCGATCCCAACGGCAGCCACAGCTGGATCCGCGATCTCGTCGACATCCTCGAGCATGCCGACAATCCGGAGGAGCTGCTCGAGCATACCAAGATGGCGATGTACCAGGATCGGATCTTCGCCTTCAGTCCGACGGGCGAGCTGATCCAGTTACCCAAGGGATCGACCGCGATCGATTTTGCCTATGCGGTTCATACCGACGTCGGGGATTCGACCGTCGGAGCAAAGGTCAACGGCCGGGTAGTGCCATTGCGCACGCCGATCGAGAATGGCGATCAAGTCCAGATATTGCGTTCCAAGGCGCAGGAGCCGCAGGTCGAATGGCTGACCTTCGCCCTGACCGGCAAGGCGCGCGCCGCAATCCGGCGCTTCGTCCGCCAGAAGGAGCGCGAGGAGACGATCGCCCTCGGCCGCAAATTCTACGAGGAGATCGTCAAGCGCATCCCCGCGGCGCTTGGGCCGGAAGCGCAGAAGGAAGCGCTCAAGCGTCTCAAGCTTCCCGACGAGGAGGCGCTGATGGAGGCGATCGCGCGCAAGCTGGTCGACGACGCGACGGTGATGGACGCACTGATGCCCGGCAGCGCCGAGCAAGCGGGGGTCAAGCGGCGCGACCCCGCACAGCGCGAGGCGATCTCGATGAAGGGGTTGACCCCGGGGGTGGCCTTCCAGCTTGCCGATTGCTGCAATCCGGTGCCGGGCGATCGTATCATCGGCGTCCGACGCTCCGATCAGCCGGTCGAGGTCCACACGATCGACTGCCGAAAGCTGGCCGAAAACCAGGACGCCGATTGGGTGGATCTGGCCTGGGGCGACGGATCGGACGGGGGCACCGCCCGGCTCAACGTGATCGTCAAGAACGAGCCCGGCGCGCTCGGCGTCATGTCAGGCATATTGGGCGCGCATCAGGCGAACATCGTCAACCTGTCCTTGTCGCACCGCGACGCCGCTTTCCACACCTATGACGCAACCGTGGAAGTGCACGACGTCCAGCATCTGATGAAGATCCTGGCGGCGCTGCGCGCGGCCGACGCGGTATCCTCGGCGGAGCGCACCCCGGCAGGATGACCGTGAGCCGATTCCACCGTCCTGCGAGCCGTAGGCCCTGCGGCCCTTCGGGGCCGTTAGCGATTGTCGCCATCGCAGGGACGAAGAAAGCGGCCGCTTCAAGACGGGAAGACGCACTCGGAATTGCGATAGCGCTTCGAATACCGCATGCGGAGTCCTGTCCTGAGGGACGATTCGGAGCTGGCGCACTTTGCGAATCGTGATCGTCGATGACAGCGGGTTGCGCGCGACCGTCCTGGAGGATGGTCTGCGCGAGGCCGGCTATGACGATATCCATCTCGTCCCGCCGCTTGGCGCGTGGGTGGCCAAGCTGGAACGGATGGCGCCCGACGTGGTGCTGATGGATCTGGGCAGTCCGAGCCGCGACACGCTGGAAGAGATGCTGGCGGTCAGCCGCGCGCTGGCCCGCCCGATCGCGATGTTCGTCGACCAGTCCGACGAAGCGATGATCGGCGCCGCGATCGACGCGGGTGTTTCCGCCTATGTCGTCGACGGCCTGCGCAAAGAGCGGGTGAAGCCCGTCCTCGACCTCGCCATCCGCCGGTTCCGCGCTTTCGCCAGCATGCGGGCGGAGCTCGACGAGGCGCGCACCGCGCTGGCCGAGCGCAAGACCATCGACCGCGCCAAGGCGATATTGATGGAGAGCCGCAACCTCTCCGAAGCCGATGCCTATTCGCTGTTGCGCAGCACCGCGATGAACCAGAGCCGCAGGATCATCGAGGTGGCCGAGGCGCTTATCACCGCGAGCGACCTGCTGGGAGGCAAGTCTTGACCCCGATTTCCATCGCTTTCCTGCCGTTGACCGACTGCGCCGTGCTGGTGGCCGCAAAGGAGAAGGGCTTCGCGGCCGAAGCCGGCTTCGACCTGCGTCTGATCCGCACGACGAGCTGGGCCGAGACCCGCGACCGGCTGGTCTATGGCCAGGCCGAGGCGGCGCATCTGCTGGCGCCGCTGGCGGTGGGCGTCAGCCTAGGGATCAGCCAGCATCGCTGCCCGCTGGCCGCGCCGTTCAAGCTCAACGTCAACGGCAACATCTTCGTGATGGGTACCGAGTTCGCCCAGGCGCTCGACCCCGATCCGGTCCACCGAATCGAGGATCCGCTGGCGACTGCGCATGATTTCGCCGCGGCGATCGGCCTGTATCGCCGCAAGCCCATCATCGGCATGGTCCACCGCCTGTCGAGCCACGCGCTGGCGCTGCGCTACTGGCTGGCCTCGGCGGGGATCGATCCCGACCGCGATGTGGCGATGCCGGTGCTGCCGCCCTCGTTCATGGCCGACGCGCTACGCGCGGGTGAGATCGACGGCTATATTGCCGGATCGCCCTGGGGCCTCGTCGCTGTCGACCGGGGGCTGGCCGAAACGGTGATGGTCAGCGCCCGCATCTGGCAGCGCGGCGTGGAAAAGCTGCTCGCCTTCCGCGAGGAATGGATGGAAAGCAATCCGGAAACTGTTGACCGGCTGCTAGTGGCGCTGTCCGCCGCCGCCGCCTGGTGCGACGAGCCGGAGAACCGGGACGAGCTGGCCGCGCTGCTCTCCGCCCCCGAATATATCAATCTCGACCCCAGGATCATCCTGCCGAGCCTCAGCGGCCGTTTCCCGGTGCGCGCCGGAGCACCGCCGGCCGACGTGCCCGACGCCATGATCTTCCACCGCGAGGCCGCCGGCTTCCCGTGGCGCAGCCAGGCGTTGTGGATCTACTCGCAGTTCGTGCGCTGGGGGTTCATCCAGCTGAGCGCCGAGAACGAGCGGCTGGCCGGCAACGTCTTCCGTCCCGACGTCTACCGCCGCGCGCTGGGCGCCAGCGGCCTGCCGATGCCCGGTGCGAGCATGAAGCTGGAAGGTTCGCTGTCGAGCCCGCTGCCGGTGGGATCGAGCAGCGGAACATTGACCCTGGGACCGGACCGATTCTTCGATGGGCGCATTTTCGATCCCGCGCGGATCGAGGAATATCTCGCGGGCTTCGACACTTAGGATAGAATTGCGCGGCCGCGCTTCACGATTGCAAAAAAAGCATTTGCACGGATAGGGCGATTCGCGCGTTATGTGTGCAGCGCACAATGACGCTGCGCTCGATTGGCAGCCTCCCTCAACGATGGGAGAGGCGCCTCGATTTTTACAGCAAAGCCGCTGTCGGGCCTCGATCCATCGAAGGCCTGATCGCGGCTTTTTTTCGTTTTCGGATCTTAGGGGGAAAGATGACGGACAGGATCGACGACAAGGACGGCGCGGCCATGGCGATGGGCCGGCGCGCTTTCCTGAAGACCGGCGCCACCGCGGCGACGGGCATCGCCATGGCCGCGGCCCTCGAAAGCCCCGTCTTCGCCGCTGGCGGCAAGCCCGAAGTGACCGGCGCGAAGCTGGGCTTCATCGCGCTAACCGACGCTTCCCCGCTCATCATCGCCAAGGAACTGGGCCTGTTCGCCAAATATGGCATGCCCGACGTGGTGGTCGCCAAGCAAGCAAGCTGGGGCGCGACCCGTGACAATCTGGTGCTCGGTTCAGACGGCGGCGGCATCGACGGCGCGCACATATTGTCGCCCATGCCCTATCTGCTGACGCAGGGCACGATCGGCAAGGCGACGCCGATGAACATCCTGGCGCGGCTCAACGTCAACGGCCAGGCGATCTCCGTGGAGAAGCAATATCTGGCGGCGCGGGCCGACATCAACGCGGCGCGGATGAAGCCGCTGATCGCGCGGCGCAAGGCTGCCGGCCGCAAGATCACCATGGCGATGACCTTCCCGGGCGGCACCCACGACCTGTGGATCCGCTACTGGCTGGCCGCGCAAGGCATCAACCCCGACGTCGATGTCGAACTGATCACCATTCCGCCGCCCCAGATGGTCGCCAACATGAAGGCGAACACGATGGAGGCCTTCTGCGTCGGCGAGCCCTGGAACGACCAGCTCGTCGCCCAGGGGCTGGGCTATACCGCAGTGTCGACCGGCCAGCTGTGGATGAACCATCCCGAGAAATGCTTCGGCATGCGGGCCGATTGGGTCGCGGCGCACCCCAACGCGGCGATCGCGCTGACTGCCGCGATCATCGACGCGCAACGCTGGTGCGACAATCCCGCCAACAACGCCAAGCTGGCCGAGATCGTTGGCGGACGCGACTGGCTGAAGGTGCCGGTGACCGACATCAAGGATCGATTGCTCGGCGACTTCAACATGGGCGATGGCCGTGTCTACAAGAACGCGCCGTTCAAGATGAAGTTCTGGGCGTCGAACGCGTCTTTCCCCTACAAGAGCCACGATCTCTGGTTCCTCACCGAGGACCAGCGCTGGGGCAAGCTGCCGGCCAATCTGAACAAAACCGCACTGATCGCGAAGGTCAACCGCTCGGACATCTGGCGGAAAGCGGCGGCGCTGGCCAAGGTGCCCGCCGCGCAAATCCCCAAATCGGACAGCCGCGGTGTCGAGAAATTCTTCGACGGCAAGGTCTTCGATCCCGGCAACCCTGCCGCCTATCTCGCGAGCCTGAAGATCAAGAAGATCTGATAGACCACCAAGGAGTGCGCCATGAGCTCATCGCCGGTCCGTATCGCCAGCGCGAAGGATGCGCCGTCCGCCAAGGAAGGCCTCCTGCCCCAGGCCGAGATCATTCCCTATCCCGGCGCCCATCCGGCGGCCGCTGAGATGAAGAAGCGTATCGATTTCGCCCGGCATGTCGGCAAGCTGCGCGATGCCGCGCTGGCTGTGCTGCCCACATTGCTGATGATCGCGGCGCTGCTGATGGTGTGGGAAATGGCGTGCAGCGGCGAAGGATCGTCGCTGCCCGCCCCCTCCAAGGTCTGGACCGAGAGCCGGGAGGTGATCCTCCACCCACTCAAGGGCGTCGAGATGGACGGAATCGGGATCAAGATCCAAGATGGCGGCGACGTCGGCATCGCCGGCCATGTGCTGACTAGCCTCAAGCGGGTCGCGGTCGGCTTCAGCCTGTCGGCGCTGTTCGGCATCGGCCTGGGGATATTGATCGGTCAGAGCAAGTTCGCCTATCGCGCGCTCGATCCTCTGTTCCAGATCCTGCGCACGGTGCCGCCGCTCGCCTGGCTGCCGCTGAGCCTCGCCATCTTCCAGCAGGCGCAGCCATCCGCGATCTTCCTGATCTTCATCACCGCGATCTGGCCGGTGATCCTGAACACGGCGGCGGGCGTGCAGAACATTCCGACGACCTATCGCAACGTCGCCAAGGTGCTGGCGCTCAATCCGCTCGAATATTTCCTGAAGATCATGCTGCCGGCGACCGTGCCGCACATGTTCACAGGTCTTCGCATCGGCGTCGGCATGAGCTGGCTGGCGATCGTCGCGGCCGAGATGGTCCAGGGCGGCACCGGCATCGGCTTCTTCATCTGGGACAGCTACAACAGCTCGCTCCTCACCGACACGATCGTCGCGCTCGTCTGGATCGGCGTGATCGGCTTCGCGCTCGACCGCATCGTCGGCTGGATCGGCCGCCGCATCGCCCGCCAGGCATAGGAAGGGATACGACCATGAAGCATCGTTCCTATCTCGCGCTCGAAGGCATCGGGGTTACCTTCCCGACAGCCAATGGCCCCTTCACCGCGCTACGCGATATCGATCTGTCGATCGACAAGGGTGAGTTCGTCGCGCTGATCGGCCATTCGGGCTGCGGCAAATCGACGCTGCTGAACATCATCGCCGGCCTCACCAGGCCGAGCCGTGGCGTCGTCTTCCTCGACGGCGACGTAGTCGACAAGCCGGGGACCGACCGGGCGGTAATCTTCCAGGATCATTCGCTGCTGCCCTGGCTGACCGTCGAGGAGAATGTCCGTCTCGCCGTCGACAAGACCATGAGCGGCAAGTCGCGTGCCGAACGCCGCGAATGGGTGATGCACAATCTCGAGCTGGTCCAGATGACCCACGCTGCCGGCAAGCGTCCAGGCGAGCTGTCGGGCGGGATGAAGCAGCGGGTCGGCATCGCCCGCGCCATCGCGATGAGCCCCAGGGTGCTGCTGATGGACGAGCCGTTCGGCGCGCTCGACGCTCTCACCCGCGCCAGCCTGCAGGACGCGGTGATGGCGATCCAGGCCAAGCTCAACAACACGGTGGTGATGATCACCCATGATGTCGACGAGGCGGTGCTGCTTGCCGACCGGGTGGTGATGATGACCAACGGCCCGGCCGCGACGATCGGCGAGGATCTGGCGGTCACGCTGCCGCGTCCGCGCAACCGGATCGAGACGGCGGACACGCCCGATTACAACCATGCGCGCCACGAGATATTGCACTTCCTGCACCAGCGTTATTCGAATCCGGTCGACAAGGCCGCCTGACGCGACGGCGGCCTGAGGGGGCCACCGAAGCGAGCCGGGCAACGACCCGGCGAAGGAGAGGATGCCGACAAGGGCGTCGAACTGACCAATGCGATCTTCGAAGGGGGGAAGACCATGCGATTCCTGACGTGCTGCCTCATGTCCTCAGTAGTTCTGCTTCCGGCCGCCGCGCAGGCGGTCAAGATCAAGCCGATCATCGATACACGGCTTCGCTACGAGAGCGTCGACCAGCAGGGCTTGGCCCATGACGCCGACGCGCTGACCCTGCGGGCACGGGCGGGCGCCGAGGCGACCGAGGGGCCGTTCAGCGTCCTGATCGAAGGCGAAGGCACGCTGGCGCTCGACGAGAGCTATTTCAGTGGCGTCAACCGCAAGACCACCTATCCGATCGTCGCCGATCCCGAGAATGTCGAGATCAACCGCATCCAGCTGCAGTACAAGGGGAAGGGCTTCACCTTCACCGGCGGGCGGCAGCGGATCAACCTCGACGACCAGCGCTTCGTCGGCGCGGTCGGCTGGCGCCAGAACGAGCAGACCTTCGACGCCGCCCGCGTGGAATGGAGCCTGATCAAGGACCTCAAGCTGGATGTCGTCTACAGCTGGTCGGCTCGCACCATCTGGGGTGTCGACGGCGGCAAGCGCGGCTTCGCCAACCGCCCACAGGCGATCAGCGGCGACGACGTCTTCGTCAACGCCTCCTACAAGACGCCCTACGGCCTGCTGACCGGCTTCTTCTATCGGATCGACGAGGACGAGCCGGTAGTGGCGCTCCAGCGCAACAGCTCGAACACCTTCGGCGCGCGCTTCGCGGGCAGCTATCCGATCAGCAAGGCCGTTAAGTGGAGCTACATCCTCAGCTATGCGCATCAGCAGGACATCGGCACCAACCCGCTGAACTATTCGGCCAATTATTTCCTGGCCGAAGGCGCGCTGGACTATAAGGCGCTCAAGCTCACCGCGGGCGTCGAGCAGCTCGGCGCCGACAAGTCGGTCTTCACCAAGGCGACCGGCGCGCGCTTCCCGGCAGGCTTCGCCTTCCAGACGCCGTTCGCCACGCTGCACAAGTTCCAGGGCTGGGCCGACAAGTTCCTGACCACGCCGGCGCCGGGCATCACCGACTATTATGGTTCGGTGGGTTATGGCTGGAAGAAGGTCGGGCCGTTCGACACGATCGCCGCGACGGCGGCATACCACCGCTACAGCAGCGATATCGCCAACATCTATTATGGCGACGAGATCAACCTGCAGCTCGTCGGCAAGATCAAGAAATACACCTTCACCGCGAAATATGCCGATTACCAGCGCAAGGGCATCGCCAGCTACACCGGCGACGCCGACACCAAGAAGCTGTGGCTTTCGGTGGAATGGGCGTTTTGAGCTGAGATGAAGATCCTCCCCATCACGTGGCGATGGGGAGGATCTCGAGGAGACGAGAGGGTGGACACCTCGCCCGGCCACGGGCGGGGTGTTCTGCCGCGCCCGCGAAAAATGTTGCAGCGCGCAAAAAGAGTCTTGCCATCGGCGGCGGGTCGTGAGATTTCGTGAAGCAGAGGCAAGGTCGCCTCGATTCCATATGTGGCCCGGTCCGACGTTGGACAGGTCCGCAGGCTGAAGTCCGCGCTGCTCCCACCAGAGTCCGCCGGACGGATGCACCAGGCAATGACGCCGCCCGAACCGGTCGCTTCGACCGTAGTTCGAGGCGGCTTTTTTCATGCCCGAAGAGGTTCGCGATGCGCTCGATTGTTGGGGATATGCAATGAACAAGGGTTTCTGGGCCGCCGGCCATAGGCCGACGCTGCTCTCGGCGTTTCTCTATTTCGACATCGCCTTCATGGTGTGGGTG
>Ga0068857_100005404_pt1 | contig 10892 bp, 10 predicted proteins | sample KBSCornC72_FD_66591 | JGI IMG/M metagenome (GOLD analysis project Ga0068857, IMG submission 66591) | Corn rhizosphere microbial communities from Kellogg Biological Station, Michigan, USA - KBS Corn C7-2 | ecosystem: Host-associated > Plants > Roots > Rhizosphere > Soil ...
TTCAAGATGCTGCTGCAGGAGCGGTTTGTTGCAGCGTGCCGGCGCGATCATCCGCTCGCCCGCAAGAAGCGCGTGACGTGGAACGAGCTTTACGCGCACGAATACGTGTCAGTGGACAAGACCTCCGGCAACCGGCTGCTGCTCGATCAGGCGCTGTCAGCCGTGGCGCCGCGTGCGCCAAGCGTTTGTGAGACGCGGCACGTCACCACCATGCTGGGGTTGGTTGAAGCGGGCCTTGGCGTTGCTGCGGTGCCGTCGATGGCCATGCCGGGGCATGACCACCCGATTCTCACGAGCGTGCCGCTGGTGGAGCCGGTGGTGAACCGGCGCGTAGGCATAGTGAAGCGGCGCGGCCGTGCGCTGACACCAGCCGCCGAGGAATTTCACCGGATGATCATTGAAGCGAAGCGCGGCAGGATGGCGAGCGATGCATAGCATGGGCCGCTTGGCCCATCGCCCCGTCGCCCTGTTTCAATTCAATGTGCAGTCACCGAATCGAGCCCGGTCGATTTCACGTCTGCCTGCACGCCGGGCGAAGCAAGGTAGTCAAGTAGCGCCTTCGCTTCCTTCGGATGCTGTGCCCCAACGGGGATGCCCGCAGCAAAACGCGTAACCGACTGCAACGACTCCGGGATCTTTCCCACGAAGGCGGCACCCTGCACCGGCAGGAGCTCGCTCACTTGCTGAAAGCCGATTTCGTAATCGCCGGTGGCCACCACCGATGCCACCGGAATGCGCGGGATCATCTTCGCCTTCGCCTTGACCTGCTCTTCAATGCCGAGCTTCTTGAACAGCTCGCGCTCGATATAAACGCCACTCGCGCTATCCGAGTAGGCAATCGACTTGGCATGCAGCAGCACCTGCTTGAGCGCCTCTGGCGAGCTGATGTCGGGCTTGGCCGCGCCTTCGCGCACAACCACGCCGATGCGCGAGTCGGCCAGTTCCACGCGTGAGTCTGGAATGACCTTGCCTTGCTTGATCAGATCGTCGAGTGCGTAGCCGACCATGATGACGGCGTCGGCAGGCTCACCGCGCGCGAGCCGATTCGGAATCGCTTCGGGCGATTTGCCCATCGAGGGTCCAAGCGCGGTGTTGAGCGTGTTGCCCGTCTGCGCTGCAAATTTCGGCCCGAGCACCTTGTAGGCGGCGGTGAAGCCACCGGAGCTCATGACGTGCAGCTCGGCAGCCTGAACGTTGACCGCAATAGCCGAGGTGGCGACAAGCGCGGCTGCGCACAGCTTCAGAAACAGAGTCTTCATGGTGAGGGTCATGCCAGGTCGTACGTGTTTGTGAATATGCGGAACGCGCTGTGCGTCAGTACGCCGGTGCCAGCACCACCGCACGGCGACGATACAGCGTCAACGTCGCCAGGAGCGCGCACACGGCGGCAAAACTCATCCAGTAGCCGGGGGCGGCCTTGTCGCCCGTCATGTGGATGGCGGCCGTCGAGATAGCGGGGGTAAAGCCGCCAAACACTGCCGTCGCAAGGCTATAAGCGAGCGAGAACCCTGCAACGCGCACCTGCACTGGCATCACTTCTGTGAGCGCGACAACCATCGCACCGTTGTAGATGCCGTACATGAACGACAGCCACAACAGCACGAGCAGCATGTTCATGAAGCTCGGCGCGTGAGCAAGGAACGACAGCGCCGGGTACGCGGTGGCAATGGTTAGCATCGTCATGCCGATCAGCAGCGGCCGGCGGCCGATCCTGTCGGAGAGCACACCACCAATCGGCAGCCAGACGAAGTTCGACACCCCTACGCAGAGCGTGACGAGCAGGCTGTCTGCCGTGCTCAGGTGCAGGACCGTTTTACCGAACGTCGGCGCATAGACGGTGATGAGGTAGAAGCTCGTGGTGGTCATCGCCACGAGCATCATGCCGGCGATAACGACGCCCCAGTTTTGCACCAGCGTGCTGAATACGTCCTTCATGCTCGGACGATGCTTGCGGGCCTTGAACTCCTGCGTTTCCTCAAGATTGCGGCGCAGCGCGAAGATGAACGGCACGATCATGCAACCGACGAAGAACGGCACGCGCCAGCCCCATGCGGCGATGGCCGGTGCACTCAGCCATTGGTTGAGCGCAAACCCCAGGCCCGCTGCCACGACGATGGCCACCTGCTGGCTGGCGGACTGCCAACTCGTGAAGAAGCCCTTGCGGCCGGGCGTGGCCATCTCGGCCAGATACACCGATACACCACCCAACTCGGCACCCGCCGAGAAGCCCTGCAGGAGACGCCCGAGCAACACGAGTGCAGGCGCCAGAAGGCCGATCGTGGCGTAGCCGGGAACAAACGCGATCAGCACGGTCCCGCTTGCCATGATGGACAGTGTGACGATCAAGCCCTTTCGGCGGCCGACATCGTCAATGTACGCACCCAGCACGACGGCGCCCAGCGGCCGCATGAGGAACCCGGCGCCAAAAACGGCGAAGGTCATCATCAGCGAGGCGAACTCACTCTGGGCGGGAAAGAAGACGTTGGCGATCTGCGTGGCGTAGAAGCCAAACAGGAAGAAGTCGAACTGCTCCAGGAAATTCCCGGCGGTGACGCGGAAGACCGCGGCGGCCTTTGATTGCCCGGTCGAAAGGCTGGACTGGGGGTGCATCGAGGTGTCTCCTGGAAGCCAAAAAAAGAATACGCCGTCGAACGGCGTTTTGTCGTTTTGGCAATATTCACCGGGAGACCGAGAAACGAGAAGTGCAATTTTCGGAAGGATTGATGTGCTCAGGTTATCAATCCTCGTACCGCTCCTCATGAGGGGTTGCCGCGGAGGCGAGTCACGAAACTCGCCTCCACATGACAAGCACGCTCGCTTACTGCTTGGCGGGTTCAGCGTACACGCGCTTGGCGAACGTCGCGATCGCATCCGCCATCGCCTTGGGCTGTTCGGGTGCAAATGCGTGGCCTGCATTCGGCACCACAACCACCGTCACACGATCACCCAGCATCGATTTCAGCACCTGCGAGAAGCGTCGCGGTGCCACTGCGTCGTGTTCTGCCTGCAAGTCCAGGATTGGCGCGTTCCCGGCCGCAAAGTACGCATCGACCGGCGTCACGTTGCGGGCATGGGACTCGGCCTCATGCGTCTCTTCATGCCAGCCACCGAGCCAGACGCGCGGGTCGTTGCCCGGTGCAAAGAAGGCTTTCCGTAGGTATTCCAGCCGCTGCTCTTCCGACAGATGCATGTCACCTGCGCCGTCGATAGCCTTGCGCATCTCTGCGTTGATGGGTTTCTCGGTCGAGCCCGGCGGTACCTTGCCGGCGGAAGCTGCCACCAGAACCACGCCACGCACCAGCTCGGGGCGATCCACCGCCACCATGCGCGCCGGGAAGTTGCCCCAGGCGTGGCCGACCACCACGGCCGGCCCTTGCTTCTCGTGCTCGATCACCGCAGCCACATCGGCGGCGAAGGCGTGCATGTCCAGATTCGCCATCGGACCCTTGCTCTGGCCAATGCCACGCGGCTCGGGGCGCAACACGCGAAAGCCATCGGCGACGAGCCTGTCTGCAACCTGGTCGTAATCGCGCCCCGAACGGCCCAGCGACGGCAGGATGACGATCAATGGGCCTTTGCCCTGCCGCATCACCTCGATCTGCACGTTGCTGTACTTGACCAGTTCACGATCGATCTGGCCGGCATCCGTTGCCGCCAGCGCAGAGAAGGAAAGCATGGCCGCGGCCAATGCGGTACAGCCGTACTTGATCAGTTTCATGATGTTCTCCTTGGTGTGGATAGGCATGCCGCGCGGATGCGCCGGCGCGCGTGTTGTTGTGTAGACGGAATCAGGACGCGCCCGCATAGACACGTCGGGCGAAGCGCGCGATGGCGCGGCTCATCGCTGCGGGTTGCTCAGGCGCCATGGCGTGCCCGGCGTTGGAAATCACCTCGACGGTCACGCGGTTGCCCAGCATGGGCTTGAACACGTTGGGTACGACCACCGCGTCGTACTGCGCCTGGAGATCGAGCATGGGCACCGTGCCGCCGGCAAAGTACGCATCCACAGGTGTGACGTTGCGGGCGTGGGCCTGTGCATGGTGGGTATCGGGATACCAACCGCCCAGCCACGGCTTCGGGTCGTGACCCGGAGCGAAGAACGCCTGACGCAGATAGTCCAGACGCTTTGCCTCAGGCAGCGCGAGGTTGCCGGAGCCATCAATCGCTTCGCGCAACCGGCCATAGGGCTTTTCGTTGGAGCCGGGCGGCAGCTTGCCGGCAGAGGCTGCAGCCATGACAAGGCCGCGTACCAAGTCCGGCCGATCCACCGCCAGCATGCGCGCCGGCTGGCTGCCCCAGGCATGCCCCACCACGACAACGGGCCCCGTCTTTTCCTGATCGAGCACGGCGGCAACGTCGGCCGCAAACGCATGCATGTCGAGATTGGCCATCGGGCCCTTGCTTTGGCCAATGCCGCGCGGTTGCGGACGCAGGACACGCAGCCCATCCGCAGCAAGCAGGCGGGCCACCTCGTCGTAGTCTTCAGCGCCGCGCCCCAGCGACGGCAGGATGACAACGGTCGGCCCACTTCCCTGGCTCAGGGTTTCGATCTGCACATCGCCGTGGCGGACGAGCTTTCGCTGCACGTCTGGACTGGTTTGTGTCGACGTGGCGCAGGCGGACATCGTCAGAATTAATGCGGCGCCCAGAAGGCACTTCTGCAACGTCATGGAGTCTCCTTGTTCCGGGATCTGGCCCGGTTGTTGTTTGTTTCGGGCAGCAGTTGCCCCTCGCGGCTGGAAACCCACCGCGATGCACCGGACAACCGCAACGGATCGGGCTATTTCTATTTGGTGGAAATCGGATCGAGCCCCGTCTGGATCAGCTTGGCGGCGACTTCCGGAGAACGCAGATACGTGATGAGACCTTCGGCGGCCTGGCGCTCCTTGGCATCCTTTGCCACTGCAACGGCAATCACGCTCGTCTTCTGCACTTCAGCAGGCAGTGGCCCCACATATTGGATGCCGTCGAATGCCCGCAGCTCACTGATCTGCTGCAGGCCCAGATCCGCCTCGCCGCGCTCAAGCGCCGAGCCGACCAGCTCCTTGCCCCGGATCAGCACGCTCTTGGCTTTCATCTGCTCGGCAATCCCAAGACGCTCGAACAGCGTGCCGGTGATGTAGGTACCGCTCGCCCCTTCGGAAAATGCCACCGACTTGGCCGCCAACAAGGTTTGCCGCAGATCGTCAACGGTCTGGATATTCGGCTTGGGCAAGCCCTTGCGCACCGCCACGCCCACACCTGACGCCACCAGGTCAACGCGCGACTCAGGAATGAAGCGCCCTTGCTTCACTTGGTCCGTCAAGGCGGCGCCGATCATGAAGCACACATCCATCGGCTCGCCGTTCTTGATTCGCATCGGCAAGGCGTCGGGCGAGGTGCCATAGGACGGCCCCCACGCGATGACCAGATGGTTGCCCGACTGCTGCTCATACGCCGGTATGACCTTCTCGAAGGCGGCGTGCAACGCGCCGGTCGCCAGCACGTGGACATCGGCGGCCCACGCGGCACTAGTGGCGGCAATGAGGGGAATTGCACAGAGGCTGCGCACCGCAAAGCGGCGCATGGTGGATTGGATTGGCATGTCTTGTCTCCTCGTTCGTTATTGGTGTGGGGTACAGGGCTAGACCGCCCCGCGTGTATTCACGTACAGGGCATAGAGCGATGTGGTGGACGCCATGAACAGGCGATTGAGGTGTCGGCCGCCGAAGCATAGGTTCGCGCAACGCTCCGGCAGTGCGATGTGACCGATCGCGGTGCCGTCGGGGGCGAACACGCGCACGCCATCAAGCTCCGCCGTGCCCGTGCCCCAGCCGCACCACAGGTTGCCGTGCACATCGACACGGAAGCCGTCCGGCGCACCGTCCGCAGCATCGATCAGCACACGGCGATCGCCCAGCGCTTTGCCGTCGACCACATCGAAGGCGAGGATCTCGCGCGGCCGCGCACGCGATGCCACCACGTAAAGCGTGCGTTCATCCGGCGAGAACGCTAATCCGTTGGGGCCGAGCACATCGTCGGCAACACAGTCCAATCGTCCGCATGGGTCGATCCGGTAGATGCTGGCCGGCAACTGCGGCTCGGCAATCTGGCCCATGTAGTCACTCACTAGGCCGAACGGCGGATCGGTAAACCACACCGCGCCGTCACTGGCAACGACCACATCGTTTGGAGAATTGAGCGGCTTGCCATCGAACTCGCTGGCCAACACGGTGATGCTGCCGTCGTATTCCGTGCGCGTGACGCGGCGCTGACCATGCTCGCAGGCAATCAACCTGCCCTGCCTGTCGCGCGTCAGACCGTTGGCTTTGTCTGAGGGCGCGCGGTATGTCGCCACTGCGCCGGACGCCTCATCCCAACGCAAGATGCGATCGTTCGGCAAGTCGGTCCAATAGAGCGCCCCTGCATCGCCAAACCACACGGGGCCTTCTGCCCAGCGGCAGCCCGTCCAGAGCCGTTCGACCTTTGCGTGCGGCAAACGGTAGTGCTCGAATCTCGGGTCCAGGATGCGCACCGCGGGGTCGGGTGTACGCAGGCTCGGTTGCCATCCATCGTTACTCATCGCTGGCCCTCCTTGACGCGTGTCAGCAGCACCAGAGAAAGCAGCGTTGCCAGCACCAACATGGCACCCATGCCAATCAGCCCCGCCTTGAACGAGCCCGTCGCATCTTTGAGCCAGCCCACCATGTACGGGCCAAACAACCCGCCAAGACTGCCCACCGAGTTGATGAATGCCAGCCCGCCCGCAGCGGCCTGCTTATCGAGGAACGTGGCTGGAATGCTGTAGAAGCAGGTGCGCACGGACGACAGCCCGACCACCGCCACCGTCAATCCGAGCATGGCCGGCACCAGCGCATCGGACGCCACCGACGCAAAGAAGCCCAGCGCCGCCACCGCACAGGTGATAACCAGATGACGAACGTAGCGCTGCGTGCGGGCCACCACACGTGCCCAGCCCAGCATCACCAAGGCGCCGACGACGTAGGGCAGTGCGGTAGCAAAGCCCACCTGCGTGTTCGAGAGGTGATGCGTCTTCAAGATGGTCGGCATCCACACGCCAATGCCGAGAATGCCGATGATGTAGCTGAACAAGATTCCCGTCAGCAGCCAGACACGCGCGTCTTTGAGGGCGGGCCCGAGGCGATGCTCAACCGCTGTGCTGCGCTCCCGCTCGATGGCAGCCGCCAGGGCGGCGCGCTCCTCCGCTGTCAGCCATGTTGCGTTATCCGGGCGATCGGTCAGCATGCGCAGGCACAGCACGCCCAGCACGCAGGCCGGCAACCCCTGCAGGATGAAGAGCCATTGCCAGCCGTGCAGCCCGAGCCAACCGTCCAGCTCCAGCATCGATACCGACAACGGCCCACTGAACACCGACGACAACGGAATCGCAGCTAGGAACCAGCCCATCATGCGTGTGCGATAGCGCGACGGAAACCACAGCGTCAGATAGAAGATGACGCCGGGGAAGAAGCCCGCCTCGCCAATACCAGCGAGCAAGCGGATCGCCGCATAGCTATTGGGGCCGACAGCCAGGCTCGTGGCGGCGGCAAACAGGCCCCATGTGATCATGATCCGCGCCAGCCAGCGGCGCGCGCCATAGCGATACAGCGCCAGGTTGCTCGGCACCTCGAACAGGCAATAGCCAACATAGAAGATGCCGGCAGCCAAGCCGAACTGGGCCGCACTCAAACCCAGATCGCGGTTCATGGTCAGCGCGGCAAAGCCGACGTTGGTCCGATCGAGATAGTTGACAAAGTAAGCTAGCGCCAGCAGCGGAACCAGGCGCCAGGCAGCCTTGCGGCAGGCGCTCTGCTCAGCAGAGTGCTCTGCCTGGGTGGCATCGATCAACGTGGCTTGCATGGCGATGCCTCAGAAATAGAGCCGCTGCGGGTTATGGACCAACACAGCTTCAGCTGCTTCGGCGCCGCAGGCTTCCTGCACGAACGCGAGCAGGCTGCTGTCGTCGGGCACGTCGCCTTTGATGTTGGGATGCGGCCAGTCCGTGCCCCAGATGGCCCGCTCGGGCGCCGCTTGCACCAGCCGCCTGACCAGGGGCAGCGCTGCAGTCCAGGGCGGCGCTGCGCCTTGCATCAGGCGGTCGACTCCCGACAACTTGATCCACCGATTGTCTTGACGCAGATGACGCTCCAGCTCCCGCATGGCAGCTTCGTCCAGCGGTCGGGTCGCATCCTGCCGGGCCATGTGGTCGATCACCAGCGGCACGTCGAGGTCTTCCCACGCGTTAAGCACCAGCAGAAGCTGATCCAGTTGCCCATGGAGCAGCACGTGCCAACCCATCGGCCCGACACGCTCGGCGAGTTCGCGCAAGCGGCCCAGATCACGATCGCCCGGCAGGTGACCCATGAAGTTGAAGCGGATGCCACGCACGCCGCCTTCATGCAGTTCACGCAGGGCGTCGTCACTCGTGGTGTGGTCGACCAGCGCGACGCCGCGATAGCGCCCTTTCGTCATCGCCAGCGCTGACAGCAGCGCACGGTGATCCGACTGGTAGCACGCCGCCTGCACCAGCACACCGTGCGTAACGCCTAGTTGCTCATGCAGCGCAAGCAGTTGCGTCATCGGGGCTTCTGCCGGTCGATACGACGCGTCGGCCGGCAGCGGGAACGCGTCCCAGGGCCCGTAGATGTGCGTATGGCAATCCCACACACCGCCGTTCAGTTCGCCTTGCATGGTCAGTCGCACCGAGCCGTCATGCCGCCGTCGACCACGACTTCGGTACCTGTGACAAAACGCGCCTCGTCAGAAGCCAGGAACAGCGCGGCATGCGCGGTATCACGCCCGTCGCCCATGAAGCCAAGCGGAATGCGGGCAAGGCGGCTTTCCAGTAGCTTGTCGACATCGCCGCCGGAGCGCTGGCCAGCCAGGCGCACTTCCACCATAGGCGTATGCAATTGCCCCGGCACCACGGTGTTCACGCGAATGCCCTTCTTCGCATACTCGACCGCCACCACCTTGGAGAGCTGGATCACGCCGGCCTTGCACGCGGCGTAAGCCACTTGCGCCGAGCCCGTCCAGCGGATCCCGGATGTCGACGCCGTATTGACGATGGCGCCACTGCCCTGTGCTTCCATCACGGGCAGCACGTGCTTGCAGGTGAGGTAAACACTCTTGAGGTTGAACGCGACCTGGGCATCCCACTTGTCTTCCGACAACGCCACAGGGCCGCCGGCAGCGGAGCCACCAACGTTGTTCACCAGGATATCGACGCGGCCGTATTGCTCCACGCAGGCATCGACCATGCCTTTGACGGCCGTGGTGTCGGTCACGTCGCAGGTGTACGGTGTGACCTCACCACCCGCCTCGCGCACGCGGCGCAGCGTTTCTTCCATGGCATCGAGGCTCTTGTCGACGGCGAATACGCGCGCTCCAGCCATCGCAAACAGCACGGCCACAGCGCGGCCGTTGCCCCAGCCCGGCCCGACGCAGCCCGCGCCGGTCACGATGGCCACCTTGCCTGCCAAACGGCCCGCAGCCGTGGCTTGTTCAAATTCGGTCGTTGCTTGCACAGTGAATTCCTCGTTGCTTATTGCCGTTACATCGGCAGTTGCGTCGGCAGTTCCGGCGTCGCACCGGCCGGCGCGGGCACGTTGAATGCCTTGATGGTCATGGAGATGAGCGTGTAGTAGCCCGCAATGCCCACCAGATCGACCACGCCGTCTTGCCCGATGGCGCCAACCAGCTCGGCGTACAGGCCGTCGTCCACTTCGCGCTTGGCATGCAGTTGCGTCAGGAAGGCGAAGACGAGCGCCTCGTCGCGCTGCGCGAACGCCGGGTTCATGCCATCACGAATGGCGTCGATCACCACCGGCGACACACCGGCTTCCAGCGCGAACGGCTTGTGCGCGGCCCATTCGTATTCCGCCAGCCAGTAGCGGCCCATGAACAGGATGGCCAGCTCGGACAGGCGCGGCGGCAGGCTGCTGTCGTAGCGGCAGTAGCGTCCGAGTGCCTGTGCGCGGTCGGCCAGCAGCGGGCGATGCAGCCAGACGGCCAACGGGCCGCGCACACCCTTGCGGGGGCCGTTGGCAATGGCGTCGTAGACGGCGCGCTGGTCTGCGTCCAGCGCATCAGGATCGAGGGCGGGAATGCGTTGCATGTTGATGTTGTTCAGTGGCTTAGTGAGTCAGCGCGTCCTGCGCCACCGCAGCCTGTGCGGCGGGCTTCTGCAGCTTGAGGAGAGAAGAACGGGCCTGCCCGCCGGTCTCGCGCTGGAAAGCTTCGGCGTCGAACGCACCTTCCCAGCGGGCGATGGCGAACACCGCCACGGTGTTGCCCACCACGTTGACGAGCGCAGTGGCAATCGCCATCACGCGGTCGATACCGAACAGCAAACCGAGGCCGGCCACGGGCAGCGAGCGCACCGATTGCAGCGTGGCCGCCAGCTTGACGAACGCCCCGCCGGCGACCGTGGTCCCGCCCTTGGAAGTGAGGCTCAGGATGGCGAGCAGCCCGAGTTGCTGCCACAGCGAGAACGGCGTGTCCGTCGCCTGCGCAATGAAACCCACGGCGATGGCCATGTAGATGGAGGTGCCGTCGAGGTTGAAGCTGTAGCCGGCGGGCAGTACGAAACCGACTACGGCCTCATCACAACCTGCGCGTTGCAGCTTCTCCACCAGGCGCGGGAAGGCCACCTCGCTTGATGCCGTGCCGAAGATCAACAGCATCTCGTCGCGAATCAGCTTGAGGACGCTGAAATACGGCAGACCGATCATCCACGTAATCGAGCTGAGCACGCCGAACACAAACAGCAGCGACGCGGCGTAATACAGCACGATGACCTTGAGCAGATAGAGCAGCGTCACGCCGCCATAGCTGCCCACGGCTGCAGCCATGGCGCCAAACGCGCCGAGCGGTGCCAGCTTCATGATGAA
>Ga0068857_100005408_pt1 | contig 10890 bp, 3 predicted proteins | sample KBSCornC72_FD_66591 | JGI IMG/M metagenome (GOLD analysis project Ga0068857, IMG submission 66591) | Corn rhizosphere microbial communities from Kellogg Biological Station, Michigan, USA - KBS Corn C7-2 | ecosystem: Host-associated > Plants > Roots > Rhizosphere > Soil ...
CGATGTATATCGATACGCTTTCAAAACCGGCGCATCAAAGAACAACCTATATTCCGCCGGCACTTCTCCCGGTTCGAGCGACAACAGGCCCGACGAAACTTCCACCGGCTCAGTGTGAAATTGATACGCACTGATGATCAGCGTGTATCCCTGCTCCGACTGCGCATCCAGCGGTCGCGCGCCCGCGAAACCCAGCGTGTCGGCCTGCGCCTTGAATGGCCGTTCGTAAGTCGCCAATAACGCGTAGCTGCCTGACACCGGCGTGTGCAACTGCACGATGTAACCATTCGTCGTCTTGTTCCACCCGCGAATATCTTTTCCAGTGAATTCGACATTAAAATATTCGTCGGACAATTCGATCTTGAACGACGACACCGGCGCGCCCGAAATCACGTAGTTCATCACGCTGCTGCCGTATGCGATCCCCTCGCCGATCGAAAACAGATGAAACGCATCCGCCTGCACGGTCTGCGGCAAACGCTCGACCCGCATCGCTGCCTGCCAAGCCGCATCGCTCAATCGAAACGCCGATTGAATACCCGCAGCCTTCCGCGGGAAAAACGCCGTCGCGATCTCGGTCAATCCTTGCGTTCGCTCGGGCGTCAGCCGGAATCCCGTATCCGCCAGGACACCGATATGCCCGCGCACAGCCTTCGCCTTCGGAACATCAATCCGCGGCAACGTCCAACTCGCTCCTGCAAGTGCGAGATTTTTTTCCAATCGCAATTGAATCACTTGCCTCCCCATTTGCGGTTGCCCATATACAAGCCGCAATTCGGCCTCCGTTTGGTCCTCGGGCTCACGCAAAAAGTAATCACTCAAACCCGACGCATTCAATCGTGCGATGGCGTAGCCCTTCGGCACATGCAAGAGCAGTTCGCGCAGCGGCGCTTCGCGAATCTCCAGTTCAATTTCTGAGTCGATAGTTTGCTCGTTCTCACCCAGTCTATACGCCAGCACCTGCGAAACGCTCAGTTCGGGCAACACCTGATCCGCTCGAATTCCCAGCGAAAAATCAGCCCCTGAAAAGCGATACGCAAATCTTTGACTCCCCGTAATTTGCAATGCAGCCTTCGTCGAATCGCTCTCCGGAAATTGTTCAGGTGAAATCTGTGATAGTCCGCTCGCTTGCGTCACTTCCAGCCGCACCGCACCCTCGTTCACAATCCGAAAATAACCCGCGAATCGCGTCGCCGATTCTGGCCGCAACAGCATCGCGTCCGCCGATTGTGGAAAGGCGCCCAGCGGTGTTTGCAATTGCACCTGCATCGCAAACTGATCTTTTTGCGGCTGATTCAGTTGAACGACGAGCCGTCGCTCCCCATTCGTGCTCGGCTCAACATTCCACGCTAATACCTGGTCCCCTTGCACCTTTGTCACCTCCCCTTCCCCTCGCAAGATCAGCGCGACCCGGCTCAATTCCCCTTGCATCACTTTGAAATTCAGTAACGCAATCTGACGCATCAGGCCCGGACTCACACTTATCTGCGACAACATCTCCGCCGAATAAAACAGTTTCCCTTCGGCCTCTGCTCGCGCCTCTTTCCACGACAGTTTTACCGCCCCATCTGCAGGCAGGTAACTGACAAACTCGTTTCCTTTTCTCTCAGGCCGTGCTGCCCCCGCAAACTCGAACTGCGTTTCTGCATTCAGCCCTTTCAGTGCGATCGGTTCCAGCGTGCTCGGCGCGACACGAAATTCCACGCTCTTCCAATTATCATGCTCCTTTAAAGCCGCATTGAATTTCATCTGAATCGGAAATTTCCCGCCGTGGTCGAACTCGATTAGAAATCGGTTTTGCTCCGCCCGCACGTGCCATTGCTTATGCGAATTCACATCCGTCAACGCCACCGTGCCCGACAGCAATTCCAACGTGCCTCCCTTGGAACTCTCAACATGCACCATCGCCGTTAGCGTAAACGCTGCCTGCTCACCCGCCAAATCGCCGACGAGCTTGAAGTCATTAAGCGTTATCGTGTCGCTTGCTCCGGTTGCTGCAATTGCGGTCCGAATTGCCAATGCGGCACAGCAGAACAGTGAGAAAGTCTTTTTCATAATGGTGTGTCGGTCGTTGAGACTTCTGAGTGGAATGTCCAAAAGCGCACTAAACCGCAGAGACGCGATGAGCACAGAGAATGCAAGTTGTATATCTTTTTCTGCGTTCATCGCGTCTCTGCGGTTTAATTCTTCGCTTCCCGTAGGCCACATGGACTTTGAGTTCTCATCCATCTCCTCTGGGGGTTTGTTCATTTACTTGCCTTTCTGCAGAAATTACTTTCCGGGCCGTGCAACCCAATGAACTCACTCACCACATCATCGGAGCAGCGATTGAAGTCCACCGCGAACTTGGACCCGGAAAAATTGAAGCCGTTTATGAAACAGCGTTGTGCAGAGAGCTTTATCTTCGTGGAATTCCCCATCAACCGCAAAAACCCTTCCCGGTTATTTATAAGGGCATCAAGTTGGATTGTGGCTACCACCTTGACACCCTCGTGGACAATACGGTTGTGGTAGAGGCAAAGGCTGTTGAAGCTATTCACCCGATTCATCGCGCCCAAGGACTTACTTATCTTAAACTTGGCGGATGGAACCTGGCTTTGCTTCTTAATTTTAACGTCGCCGTCCTCAAGGATGGGATAGAAAGACTTGTCTCTGGCTTTAAGGACCGCCAAGCAGACCCTCTCGCCAGGCCGAATTTCGATATCGCGAGCGTCCCCAACCCTCCCAGATTTCGTTCTACTACAGACAGCGGAGATTCGGATACCGAGCAGTTGGCGACTGAAATCATTGCAGCCGCGCTGGAAGTCCATCGGGCTCTTGGTCCGGGACTGCTCCCCTCCGCGTATGAAGTGTGCCTGTGCCACGAATTGCACCTGCGCGGAGTTATGTTCGAGCGCAAACGTTCGATTACACTCAGCTATAAGGGTGTGCCTCTTGAAACGACTGATGAACTTGAATTGCTCGTTGGAGGACGCGTCGCGGTCAGCACGCGCGCCGTCTCCTCGATTGAGCCGGTCCACGAATGCGCGCTTTTGAGCCAACTGCGATTCGGTGGCTGGAAGTTGGGATTGTTGATCAACTTTAATACCATTCTGCTGAAGGAAGGGATCCGTCGAATTGTGATTAGTTGAACGACAGAGACACCTTGCACGACAACGGTTACTATCGCGAGTCCAGCCTCTTCTCTGCGTTACTTCGCGTCTCTGCGGTTTCATTCTCGGGTCTTTCTTTCTTTCATCTGCATTTCTTCACGTCTCTGCGGTTTATCTCATTTCTTGTCTTCTTCCACGCGCTCATTTCCCAGCAATCGCTTTCGCCTGCCGTATCATCCACTCCAACTTTTTCGGCCTCCCATCCGCCCCATAAACCTCCGGCACCCCGCCCAGATACCTGAGCAGAGTGTCCGGGGTTACCTCCGTGGCGTAAGGGCTGCTCGCCAGCCACTCTGAAAATGCACTCGCAGTCGCCGCCAACCGCATCGCTGGACTTGCCTGCTCCAACGCGACCGCATTGCCATTAAACGGCACCGTCCATTCATGCTCCCGATAATCCGACGTGCCCGGCACTTTGAACCTCACCCGCACCGTCCCCAACGGCCCCTGGCCCGCTGGATTCACCTCGACCACATACAATGCATTGCCCGCTTCCTGCGCGGCGATCTCCGCCGCATCCACCGTATTGTCGCGGAACTGCTCCTTCGTAAGCTGATGCTTCGCGTATCCAATCTGCCGATACGCAGTGACACGCGCAGGATTAAACTCAACCTGCACTTTTACATCCGACGCCGCGACATTCAGCGCGCCTGCAAGCTGACCCGCAAATTCCGTCGCAGCTTCTTCCGGGGTATTGATGAACCCATAACGCCCATCGCCATTCCGTGACAGCGTCTCCAACAAATCATCATTGAACCCTTCCCAACCGATCCCAAAGCAATCCAGCGCAATACCCTGCTTCCGATTCGCCTCAACCTTTTGCTTCAACGATTCCGGCTCGACATTCCCAAGATTCGCCGCGCCATCCGTCAACAACACAACCTGATTGATCCCATTCGCCAGGTAATGACGTAGCGCCGTCTGGTACGCCAGATTCATCGCCTCCTCGATATTCGTACCGCCTTCTGGCGTCAGCCCGCCGATCTCCTCCGCAACTTGTGCCGCCTGATTCCCCGCCGCTCCATCCACGCGCAACTGCGCCGTCCGTGCAAACGTGATCACGCTCAACTTATCCTGCGGCTGCAATTGCGACGCCAACACTTTCAACGCCTCCCGGATAATCGCCACGCGATCCGCTCGCTCCATCGATCCCGAATTATCCAGCAACAAAACCAGATTCAATGGCCGGCCCGCCTGACGTCCCTGCGCCGCCGTCTTGATCGAGAACCGCAACAAATCCCGATTCTGCGCATACGGATAACGCGCCCGCTCCCATGCAAACGCAACCGGCACACCCGTCTTGCCCCGTGCGGGTAGCACCGCTTCCGGATCCCGATAATCAAACGCATTAATAAATTCCTCGCTCCGAATATTCCCCGGCTCCGGCATCTGCTCCTTCTCCAAACTCGCCGCCGCCAACTTGAACGCGACATCACTGACATTCAGCGAAAACGTCGAAAACGCATTCTCTCGTGTTTGAACTTCCGGGTGGGGAATTAATTCGGGCGTAACAGGTTTAGCAGGCACTTTCGGATCTCCCCAGTCGGCCTTCGTACCGGCCGCAGAGAAGACTACCGCATAATCCTCAATCGAATATTTGATGGGCTTGTCAGATGCCGCCACGATCGCATCTAACGCATCCCGAAGCGTGACACCTTGGAGATTCGAATTAATTTTAACACTCACCGCAGCCAGATCAGCGGCGCGGATATCCGTAGCCAGTGGCATTCCAGTAGCGGGATCAACTTTAAGCGAGGTGGTCGTGCTCGCCGTCGGCACATTCGGATTGATAATGAAGTTAATACCTCGATTTTCCGGATCGCGTTTCCGCACTTGCTCATTCAAGTTGATAAGCACCTCACTCAAGGGAATCCCCTCGTATTTCAAAGGCCCCATCTGAATTCTATTCAACTTGCTGCGTATAAGCTGACGACCCCTGCTCATCCAAATCAGATTCGTGCGGGCATAGGAATGCGGACTACTGACATTTGTGCCTCCAGACGTTCCATTCGTATTCACACCGCCCTGCTCCTGGATGTCAGCAAACTGCGCTTTGAGGCTCACCGAAGGGGGAGCTGTATTCAAAACCTCTACCGCGCTTTTGATCACATCCACATCTTCAGGAGTGGCTCGAACTAAAAGCGTTCCGTCGCGATCATTATAGAAAATTGTCTTTCCATCGCGACCATGCAAATCGATCCCCATTGTCTCAAAAAAATCTCGCACAGCAGTTTGAACGATGGACATGTCATTTGTGCGGGTCACCACCCGTACCCCCTCTTCGGGGCGAGAAGGAGCGCCACTACTTAAACCCATGCCTCCAACAGTTAACCCGGTGACGTACTGCAAACCTTGCTCGAGCGCCTTCGGATCCACCGGCACGACCTGAGTCACTAACTTCCCAGCATCTGCTTTGTCTTCCGCCGATTTGGTTTCCGGCTGGCCGACTGACGACGTGCTCGAAGCTTTTCCTGCATTTTCAGTCAAGAGTTTCGAATTCACTATGGATTGTCGGGTCACCATTTCCTCGTCCCCGAGGGCACGTCTATCACGACTGTCTTTAATTAGATCGAGGTAGTAACGTGCGGCTCGATTGTTGGGGTCTTCCTTTGCTGCCTTTTTGAATAGCGCCTCAGCCTGGTCCAGTTCTCCGCTCTCAAAATAGAGAGTGGCATCCCGTAATCGCGTTACATTTGTCGGCCCTGCAAGTTCAGATTTGCCCAATTTGTTTTGCTGCTCCAACGCTCTTTCAGCGGGACGATCCTGGTCAGGGACAATTGTGTAGCTCAACGCCAGCTTCGGCTCTTCGACGCCATTAAGTCCTAGCTGCTGCAGATTCCGATCAAATGTATATCGATTATAAGAACCGGTGCCGCTCCCATCTGCTTGAAGCCTTTCGGTGAAGGAGTTCGAGTTCGACGATACGTCAGCAAAAAATTCATTCGTTTTACCGCCGCCGAGCCAGCCGCGGTTTGCCGTGCCCGTTGTAAACTGCCATTGCCCATCACCGTTGACGTACCCTGAAAGGTTACCCGAGGGTACACCAGCTATGATTCCTCCAAATGTTTCGAGATTAGTCTGCGAAACTGAGAGCGAATCGTTCGCCAACAAGCGGTCGCTCGCGTCGGATTTCTTTTCGCCACCTCGGAACGCTCTTCCCATCATCGGCACGTCGCCAAGTATCGGCGCTTGTTGTGGCTGGAAACTTTTCGTCATGTCAGATTGAGTTACTCCATTTGCATCATAAGCGAGACTGGTTGAGGGCGCCGGCGTTGCAACCGGAGCCAACGGAGTGAATTCTCTGTTTACCGGTGTGGTCACTCGGCCCGCCACGGTAACTCCATCAAAAACTTCTCCCATCTGCTTTAAAGATTCTTCCTCCTTTTTCGGCACGGATATTCTTCCACCAGCGCCATTATCCAAAGCCCACGTCCCAAATTTGTTATCAGCCTTCGCCAACTCCGTCCCAAGATAAATATTCGAGCCGCTCGCGTCTTTGCTGCGCTGCGCAACTTCTGCCAACTTTTCGCCAGCGATTGGGGTTGACGCTGCAGGGGTTTGGGGCGGCACGCCTGCGATTGCCGGAATGTTTTCCACCGGTTTACTTTCAGACTTCTTAGTGGATTCTTCCTGAAGCTTCCTGCGACCTAAGTCTTCGGTCGTGACCTCCGCGAGAGCAACATCGCCGCTCTTAGATTTCGCATTATCGCCTCGGTCAACGCCTCCGTATCGTCTTCGAAACACCTCGTCGAATTTCTGAATTGCTCCAGTCCCTTGCCCTCCATCTGCGTACGTCGCCGAAGTGCCGATCCCGCCAAATCCTGCTGTCGATCGCGCTGATGTGGTTGAATCGTCAAACATCCCTTGCGGTTGAACACCACCACTGATGGCATAAAAAGAGTCTGCGGCGTCTTGCGAAGTTATGCCCGTCGTAAACGTCCCAGAGACTCCTGAGGTTGGAATCTGAGGCTGCAATCCTAACGACGCATCTTTTCCATTAATCTCATAATCACTCGCTGCCGGAAGCACGATTTGGTGATTCGCGGGTTTTCCAGCCGATTGTGAAACCACAATCTCGCCCCGGTTTTCTCCGTATCGCCTTTCGAAAATAGTTTGCGATGGCCTGCCGAGTCCTCCTCCTCCGCCATTGCCAGACAGCACTACACCGTCTTGGCCGTTATCAAACACCGGCTCTGCTGGCCGACGAACTGCCGCCGCATCCCCGGCGATCATGTCGGTGCCCACCTGTCCGCTATAAATCTGCCTCTTTCCAGACGATGCGTAATGAACTTGCTGCGACTTGCTCTTTGCCTTCGACAATGCAGGCAATAATGCAGCCGCCAGCATTGCCAGAATCGCGACCATTGCGGCGATTTCGACCAGATTCGGATGCTTTCGCTTCTGCTTCGCAAACTCCTTTGGCGCAACCGTCTTGAAATGCGCCAACAACTGCTCTCGCTTTTTCCCGCTCATCTTGAGCGTCGGCCCCGCAACCGTTTCCTCCTCCGAACTCGCCGCCGTCTCCTTCACCAACCCAATCGCTTGCTCAAGCCGGCCGTGCAGCTTCGCCAACTCCGCATCCTTCGCCATCAACTCACGCAACGCCGCCGCCTTCTCCGCCGGTAATTCACCCAGCAACAGCGCCGTCAAACTCGCTTCCAATTCCTGCCGCGGCGTTCTTGGCTTATCCGAATTCATATCAAAATCCAAACCTTGTAGGAGACGACGTAAGGAGACTCTAACTTTTCGTCTAAGACATTAAACCGCAGAGACGCGAAGGAACGCAGAGAAGACATCCAATGTTCAACCTCTGCGCTCTTCGCGTCTCTGCGGTTTATCTCCATATCCGACGCGCAAACCCTCACCTTTGAAATCTCAATGCTCAATTCTGTAATCCTTCCATGATCTTGCCTTTCCACCTTCTCCGTTCCCTCTGTTTCCTTCTGTTAAATCCGTGTTCATCAGTGTTCATCCGTGGTTGAAATTTTCTCTCTTCCTTGTCCGTTCACGGCCCCACCCCATTCTTCGCCAACTCATCCGCAACCGCCTTAATCGCATGATGCAACAAGTAACCCACATGACTCACTGTTAACCCCGTCCGCCCTGCAATCTCCTTATACGACAACCCCTCATTAAACTTCAGCCGCACCAATTCCCTGCTCCGCTTATCCAACGCCTCCAAACTCAACCTCACCAATCCAATCCCTTCCAACCTCGCAATCTGCTCATCCGGCAACGGCTGCGGATCCGTCGCATCACCCATTCCGTCCCCATCCGAGTCCTTCAAATTCAACGCCACAATCTTCCCCGAATCCCGTCGCTGATTCAGCGCCAGGTTATGCACCGTCCGATACAGCCACTTCTTCGGCTCGCGGACATCTTCAAATTGTGCATGCAATCGCATGAAAGCTTCCTGAACGATGTCTTCGGCCAATTCGACCTGCCCCACCAAACGCATCGCATAAGCCAATAAGGGCGATTCGAGTGCCACAAACAGCTCCTCGATTGTTTCCCTACGGGTGGCGCCAGTCGCGACCCCATTGGTAGCGCCGGTCGCGCTGCGACCGGTCGGCTCCGCATTGGCTCGTCTTTGTTGCATCAGGGCCATGCTTGGCGATTCTAATCAGCTTTGAATCATCCTAACGCCATCCCGGTCCATTGGTTGCAAACAAACATCGTGTTCACAGTGTAAGACACCTGGCTTCACTCTTTCTTAGACGAAAAATCCATATTCTTGCTCCCTCCCATTCTTACTCTCACTCTTTCTCTTACTCCCACTCCTCCCCCCGATCATCGCCTCCACCCGCGATTCTGACCACCCGCTTGAATCCACAACATCGGTTTTGTCACGCTTGGGCCCCCTTTGTCACGGCATGTCACGGATGATGTCACGGATGTACTCAAAAAAAAACCCGGTAAAACCGATCTTGTCACGCTGTCACGGCTATTTACCCCTGGGAGGGGGTACCATCAGTCGTCCGACATGTCTGACCTCGTCCGACTGGTCTGACTCGTCCGCGTTTAGACTTTGGACTTCATCCGCATCAGGATTAGACTAAGACAATCATGAAGCTAGGCGTCCCGACATACTGGAAATCCGTTCCCCCTCGCCGCCGCAAACTCATCCTCTGGTCGGTCGGGCTCGTCCTTTTTTACACCATCTTCGGCTTTCTTATCCTCCCCCTCATCGTCAAGCACGTCGCCATCAAGCAACTTTCCCAACAACTCGACCGCGAAGTCACCATCCGCCAGGTCCGCATCAATCCCTACACCCTCACCGGCACCATCCGCGGCTTGCTCGTCAAAGACAGAGACGGCGAACCATTCCTCTCTCTCGGTGAAGCCTACGCCAATTTCCAACTCTCCTCTTTCTTCGGCAAACCATGGGTCTTCAAAGAAATCCACACTTCCCAACCTTACATCCGCGTCCAAATCAACAAGGATTACACCTTCAACTTCACCGATCTCATCACAAAGTTCTCCAAGCCGTCCCCCAAACCACCGAAGCCCTCCAAGCCGCTCTACGTCCACATCGGCCTATTGCAAATCTGGGGCGCAAGCGCTTCATTCACAGATTTGACCCCGAGCACTCCGTTCCGTCGTCTCATCGGCCCGCTGCAAATTACCCTCACCCACTTCCATACCGATCCGAACAACGAAAATCCCTACGCCTTCTCCGGAACCACCGACAGTGGCGAAAAGTTCACCTGGCGCGGACAATTCTCCCTCGAACCACTCCAATCCTCCGGCGACATCACCCTCGAAGGCCTCGCCATTGCGCGCTACGCGCCCTTGTTCGAGGACCTCTTCCGATTCGAAATCAAAGATGGCGTTGTCGATGTTCGCTCGGCTTATCAAGTTGCGCTCTCCGGCGCGAATTACACCGCTTCAGTCACGAATGCATCACTCTCACTAAAATCCTTTAAAGTCGCCGAGAAAGGCGAGGCCGAGCATCTGCTGGAATTGGATGATCTATCCGTCACCAACGTCTCCGCCGACACTGTCGCTCGAACCGCCGAAATCGGCCAGGTCGCCCTCAACGGTGGCCGCCTCGAAGTCAAACGCGACCAGAAACAAGTCATCAACGTTGTTCAAATGACTGAAGCGCCCGCAAATGCCACCAATGCGCCCGGTGGCATTCTGGTTCTAATGCAGGCGGCAACAAATGCTTTTAACGCGCTCATTAACAGCACCAATCTCTGGTCCGCCAAAGTCCGCCAAATCGATGCGACCAACTGCGCACTGCAATGGGAAGACCTCGCAACGCCTCGTCCCGTTCACCTTCGGGTGGATGAGATATCCCTTTCCGCGCGCGACCTTTCCAACATCTCCGGCTCAAACCAAACCGTCGCCGTTTCGCTTCGCTGGAACACAAACGGAACCGTTCGTGTCGAAACCAAAGTCCAGATCGCCCCTCCCTCGGCAGACATAAAACTCAATGTTCACGATCTCGAATTACGTCCACTCGATCCATATCTCGAATCCGTCGTCAACCTTTTCATCACCGAAAGTAAAGTCGGCCTCGACGGAACGCTTCGAATGCGAATGGCCTCAAACGGCTTGCCGGCAGTCACCTTCCATGGCGACGCTCGCCTCGACGACTTCGCAACCGTGGACACAAGTTCCGAAGATCTGGTTAAATGGAAATCCTTCCAATTCTCCGGCATCGACGCCAACCTCCAGCCACCAACCGTTGCCGTAAAAGACATCACATTCGTCGAACCGTTCGCTCAGGTAA
>Ga0068857_100005418_pt1 | contig 10882 bp, 8 predicted proteins | sample KBSCornC72_FD_66591 | JGI IMG/M metagenome (GOLD analysis project Ga0068857, IMG submission 66591) | Corn rhizosphere microbial communities from Kellogg Biological Station, Michigan, USA - KBS Corn C7-2 | ecosystem: Host-associated > Plants > Roots > Rhizosphere > Soil ...
GCGCCCACGGGATGGTGAAGGCCATCTCGTGATCCTGGGTCTGGCCGAAGATGCGGTCGCCGGAGCAGGGCAGGATGACCTGCGCCTCGCCGGTCTGCATGGTGGTGACGATGATGTCGGCGCAGACCGCGCGCCCCTCGAAGGAGGAGGCGAGGCGTCCGCCGCGCTTCCACAGCGCGGCCTGGGTGAGCCGCATCACCTGAGCGGGATTGGCGTAGATACAGACGAGATGGGGCTCGAAGGGGGCGCGATCCAGTGGCGCCACCAGCAGCGTCTCGTACTCTCCGGGCGCGAACTTGTCGATGGCGGCCTCGGAGCGCGCCCCCGCTTCCTTGGTCTCCGTGTACATGCCCTCGCACAGCGTGCCCACGTTGTAGATCGGCAGGGGCTTGTCGAAGCCGATGGCGGTGATGCCGAGCGAGCAGATATGGTCCTCGCGCGTGAGCGCGATCATCCAGCCATAGCGGCGCGACATGTCGATGACCTGGCACGACATGCTGAGCTTCTTGAAGTCCCGGGCGGGCCGGCGCGCGCGCTCGGGTATGGGCTCGCCGGGCTTGAGCATCCGGATCGCCACCGGGAAGGTCTGCGGGCGGATATAGGTTTGAAGCTCCCGGTCCGCCGTCTTCACGTCGATCATTGACTGTCCTCCCCGGCCGAGCGTAGGGGTGGGGTTGCGCTTTGTCAAGGCGACGCGGCGGTTTTGGATAGAATGGGCGCCATGATGCGCCCCACCGGCGACGCGGATCGGCGATGACGCGGTACCGGATTCTCCGCTGGAAGGACGTGCCCTCCCTCGTGGAGGCCGATGGCGACGGCCGGACGGTGCGGGTGCCGCTCACGCCTCGCTTCCAGGACCTCATCGACGCGCTGGCGATGCGGGAGGGCGCCATCGAGGCGGACGCCTATCTGGAGGGCTGGGTCCAGGATGCGCCGGTCGAGCGCGCGGGCAGTCCCGAGGAGGTGGCGGCCGCGGTGGCGGCGGAGCTGGAGGCAGGGTTCGGCGATCTCGTCCTGCGGCGGTTCGTCGGTCCCCCCGCGGGAGGCCCGACGGGGGATGCGCCGCCCCGCTGAGGGGGTATAATCCCGCCACGCCAATGAGGGCCATGGAGCGCATGGTCGCCAGTTTCCTGCTCTTTGGGGCCTGCCTGGTCTGGCCGCTCCTGTCCATCGCCAATCGCCCCGTCCTCTTCCTCGGCATCCCGGTGATGGTGCTCTACCTCTTCGGTGTCTGGGCCGCCATCGTGATCCTGCTCGTGCTGGAAGCCCGGCGGCCGCGCGGGCCGGAGGACGCGGCCTGATGGGGACTTCCCAGGGCAGCCTCCTCGGCGTCGTCCTGGGCTACCTGGTCTTTCTCTTCGTGGTCGCCACCCTGGCCGAGACCGGCTCGCGCTGGGCCCGCGGGCGGCTGCGCACGCTCACCTACGTGCTCGCCGCCTCCGTGTACTGCACCGCGTGGACCTTCTACGGCAGCGTGGGGCTGGCCGCCAACCGCGGGCTCGAGTTCCTCACCATCTACCTCGGGCCCGCGTGCATCGCCCTGCTCTGGCCGGTCCTGCTCCGGAAGCTGGTGCGGGTGGCCAAGGAGCAGCGCATCACCTCCATCTCGGACTTCATCTCGAGCCGCTACGGCAAGTCGGCGCCGCTGGGCATGCTGGTGGCGCTGCTGGTGGTGGGCGGCATGATCCCCTACATCGCGCTGCAGCTGAAGGCGGTGTCGGTGTCCTTCACCATGATCATGCGGGAAGCGTCGGTGCTCGACGTCTTCGACCCCACCATGCTGGTGGCGGGCACCCTGGCGCTGTTCGGCATCCTCTTCGGCGCCCGCAACCTCGACTTCACCAAGCACCAGACCGGCCTCATGACCGCGGTGGCGGTGGAGTCCGTGGTCAAGCTGGTGGCTTTCCTGTGCGTGGGGGTGTACGTCACCTGGGGGCTCTTCGACGGATTCGGCGATCTGTTCGGCCGCGCCGCCGCGCATCCCGGATGGTCGCGGCTCCTCACGCTGGACCAGCCCACCACCGCCTCCTACTCGCGCTGGACGGCCATGCTCGTGATCTCGATGATGGCGGTGATGTTCCTCCCCCGCCAGTTTCACGTCCTGGTGGTGCAGAACGCGCAGGAGCGGGACGTGCGGACGGTGTCGTGGTCGTTCCCGCTCTATCTCCTCCTCATCAACCTCTTCGTCCTGCCCATCGCGCTGGCCGGGCTCTCGGTGTTCCCGGAGGCGGGCGCGCAGGCGGACAGCTTCATCCTGCGGCTGCCGCTGCACTTCGACAACCGGCTCATGTCCATCGTGGTGTTCCTCGGCGGCTTCTCCGCCGCCACCGCCATGATCGTGCTCGACTCGCTCGCGCTCTCCAAGATGATCACCAACGACGTGATTCTCCCCGTGCTCCTGCGCCGGCGCAGCATGGAGGACATCTACTGGATCACGCTGTTCTACACCCGCCTGGCCATGCTGGGAGTGGTGGCGCTGGGCCTCATGTGGGCGCGGCTGGACCGGGGCCAGTTCCTCCTCGTGGAGATGGGGTTGCTGTCGTTCGTGGCGGTGAGCCAGTGCGCGCCCGCCATCCTTCTCGGCCTGTACTGGCGCCGCGGCAACCGCCAGGGCGCCTTCGCGGGGATCTCGGCGGGATTCTTACTGTGGTTCTACACCCTCATCATCCCCGCGCTGGGAAAGGAGGGGGTGCTGACCGCGACCTTCCTGGTCGACGGTCCGTTCGGCCTCGGGATCCTCCGGCCCACCGCCTTTCTCGGTCTGGAAGGGCTGGATCCGCTGAGCCACGGGGTGTTCTGGTCGCTCTTTCTCAATACCGGGCTCTTCGTCCTGGTCTCGCTCCTGAGCGAGCAGCGCGCGGACGACCGGGCCCAGGCGGCGGCCTTCGTGGGGGCGCGCGCCGAGGACAAGGGAGGCGCGGGCGCGCCCGCCATCCTCTCGCCCACCGAGATCGAGCGGCTGGTCCACCACTTCGTGGGCGAGGAGGAGGCGCGCGCGATCACGCGGGAGCTGTTCGGCGGCAAGTCCCCCGCCGATCTCTCGGTGCCGGAGCTGCTCGAGCTGCGCATCCGCTTCGAGCGCCTGCTGGCGGCTCCCCTGGGCGCCGCCGCCGCGCGCATGATCGTGGAGGACCGCTTCACCATCTCGAAGGACGAGGCGCAGCAGCTGGTGGCCTCCTTCCATCAGATGCAGGAATCGCTCAAGGTGAGCGAGGAGGAGGTGCGGCGCGGCGAGCGCCTCCTCGCCTCCGTGGTCCAGAGCGTGGACGACTGCATCTTCACCGCCGACGTCAACGGGCGGCTGGTGACCATGAATCCCGCCGGCCAGCGGCTGCTCGGGGTGGGCGACCACGGGCTCACCGGGCTCGGTTACGCCGATCTCCTGGGTCCGGACGATCGCCGCCGCGCCGCTCCCGCCATCGCGCGGGCGGTGGAAGGCGGGACGGGGTGGAGCGGGCAGGTGGCCGGGGTGACCGGAGCGGGGCAGACCTTCCCCGCGCATCTCGCCGTCCGCTGCATCTTCGACGCGCGCGGGCAGCTCATGGGCACGGTGGGGGTGCTCCGGGATCTCACCGAGCAGGTGGAGACCCAGCGCCGGCTCATTCAACGCGAGAAGCTGGCGTCGCTGGGCGAGATGGCGGCGGGCGTCGCCCACGAGATCCGCAACCCGCTGGGCGGGATCAAGATGGCCACCAACCTTCTTTCCTCGGGCGAGCTGGACGCGCGGCCGCTGTCGCAGGAGATGGCCCGCGCCATTCTCGCCGGCATCGGGGAGATCGAGGGGATCATCAACAGCCTGCTCGACTACACGCGCGACACGCGGCTGGAGCGGGCGGAGTACGAGGTGCTGCGCATCCTCGACCCCGTGGTCGAGTCGGCCGCCGCCACCGGGCGCCCGCGGAAGATCGACGTCGTCTACGGCACCATCGAGCGGGATCTGGTGGCGGTGGGCGACGGGCAAAAGCTGCGCCAGGTCTTCGCCAACGTGCTGCAGAACGCGCTGGAGGCGATCGATCCGCGCGGGCCCGGCGGCCGGGTGGTGGTGGATCTGCGCGCCGCGCCGGACCGCGTGGTGGTCGAGGTCTCGGACACCGGCGTGGGCATCGGCGCCGAGGATCGCGAGAAGATCTTCCTGCCTTTCTACACCACCAAGCCGTCCGGCACCGGGCTCGGCATGTCCATCGTCAAGAAGATCATCGACCTGCACGGCGGCGACATCGCGGTCGAGAGCGCGCCCGGACGCGGTACCCGCGTCCGCATCGCCCTCCCGGCGGCGGCGGTTCACTCCATCGCGACGGGAGGAGACTCATGAAGCGGAAGATCTTGCTGGTCGAGGACGACGACGTGTTCCTGCGCCCGCTGCACCGGACGCTGGAGCTGGCCGGCTACGACGTGCTGCCGGCGCCCAGCGCGGAGGAAGCGCTCGACGCCCTCAAGGTGGAGGACGTGGACGTGGTCCTCACCGACAAGCGGCTGCCGGGCATGGACGGCGTGGAGCTGGTGCGGCGCGTGAAGGCCGACCACGCCGACCTCGCGGTGGTGGTGATGACCGCCTACGGCACCATCGAGTCGGCGGTGGGGGCGATGCGGCTCGGGGCCGAGGACTACCTGGTCAAGCCCTTCGAGGTGGCCGAGCTGCTCCTCGTCATTCGCCGCGCCATCGAGTTCCAGGAGCTGAAGTCCGCGAGCCGCCTGACCATCCGCCGCAACCAGGAGCGTTTCACCTTCAAGAACATCGTGGCCCAGGGCGCCGCCATGCAGGGGGTGTTCGAGCTCGTGCAGTCGGTGGTGGATCTCGACACCACCGTTCTCATCTACGGCGAGACCGGGGTGGGGAAGGAGCTGCTGGCCCGCTCCATCCACTTCGCGGGCGCGCGCCGCGAGCGGCCTTTCGTGGCGGTGAACTGCGCGGCGATCCCGGAGGAGCTGTTCGAGTCCGAGCTCTTCGGCTTCCGGAAGGGCGCCTTCACCGGGGCCAGCGAGCATCGCCGGGGTCTCTTCCAGATGGCCAATGGCGGCACCCTGCTCCTGGACGAGATCGGCGAGATGCCGCTGCACCTGCAGTCCAAGCTCCTGCGCGCCATCGAGGAGAAGAAGGTCACCTCGGTGGGCTCGGACCGCCCGGTGGAGGTGGACGTTCGATTCATCGCCACCACCAACAAGGATCTCCACGCGGAGGCCGAGCGGGGGACGTTCCGCCGCGACCTGTTCTACCGCCTCGCGGTGATGCCCATCCTGGTGCCGCCGCTGCGCGAGCGCCCGGAGGACATTCCCATGCTGGCCGAGCATTTTTTGGAGTCGGCCAACCGGCGCTGCAAGAAGAGCCTGCGCGGCATCGCGCCGGAGAGCCGGCAGGCGCTCCTGGCCTATCCCTGGCCGGGCAATGTCCGCGAGCTCGAGAACGTGATCGAGCGCGCGGTGATCGTGTCCAAGGGCGACGTGCTCACGGGACTGGAGCGCTTCCTCGCCCCCGGCGGCGCGCACGCGCCGGTGGACCTGTCGCTGCCGTTTCGCGACGCGAAGGCCCGGGTGGTGGAGGAATTCGAGCGCGCCTACGTGGCGGGGCTGCTCGACGTCCACGGCGGAAAGCTCACCGCCGCCGCCAAGCATGCCGACATGGACCCCAAGAACTTCTCCGACAAGATGGTGCGGTACGGGCTCCGGCGCGTCGCCCCCGCGGAGGGCGGGGAGGGGCCGCGGCCCGGCTGAGTCCGGCCTTGCAGTTGGGACGGCGATGGTTTAGAAGTTAGCCGGCGCGGCGACGCGACCGAGTCACTCACTCACGCGAGGTTCCCAATGGCGAGCAAGCCCGCTGGCGGCACGACCGCGATCGAGGCCCTTCTCAAGGAGCGGCGGAAGTTCCCGCCTTCCAAGGCCTTCGTGAAGAAGGCCAATGTCAATCGCCCCTCCATCTACAAGGAGGCGGCGAAGAATCCCGTGAAGTTCTGGGAGGGGTGGGCGAAGCGGCTGGACTGGTTCAAGCCGTGGACCAAGGCGCTGGAGTGGAAGGCCCCCAATGCCAAGTGGTTCATCGGCGGCAAGCTCAACGTCTCCTACAACTGCCTGGACCGGCACATCAACACCGCCCGCCGCACCAAGGCCGCCCTCATCTGGGAGGGCGAGCCGGGCGACACGCGCACCCTGACGTACTGGGACCTCTACCGCGAGGTCAACCGCTTCGCGGCGGCGCTGAAGCAGCATGGGGTCAAGCGGGGCGATCGGGTCACCATCTACATGCCGATGGTGCCCGAGGCCGCCATCGCCATGCTCGCGTGCACCCGCATCGGCGCCCCCCACAGCGTCATCTTCGGCGGCTTCGCGCCGGATGCGGTCCGCGACCGCATCCACGACGCGGAATCCACCGTGATGATCACCGCCGACGGCGGCTACCGCCGGGGCGGCATCGTGCCGCTGAAGCTCAACGTGGACGCCGCGCTCAAGGAATGCCCCGACGTCAAGACGGTGGTGGTGCTCAAGCGCACCGGCCAGGACATCCCCATGGTCTCCGGGCGAGACATCTGGTGGACGGACTTCGTGAAGGACGCTCCCGCCCAGTGCCCGCCGGAGAAGATGGACGCGGAGGACATGCTGTACCTCCTCTACACCTCCGGCTCCACCGGCAAGCCGAAGGGGATCCAGCACACGACGGGCGGCTATCTCACCGGGGTGTACGCGACCACCAACTGGGTGTTCGACCTGAAGGACACCGACGTGTACTGGTGCACCGCCGACATCGGCTGGGTCACCGGCCACTCCTATGTGGTGTACGGGCCCCTCGCCAACGGCGCCACCACCGTGATGTACGAAGGCACGCCGGACTTTCCGGACAAGGATCGCTTCTGGCGGATCATCGAACGTCATGGCATCACCATCTGCTATACCGCGCCCACCGCCATTCGTACCTTCATGCGCTGGGGTGAGCAGTATCCGGACCGTTGCGACCTCGGGAGCCTCCGCCTGCTGGGGTCGGTGGGCGAGCCCATCAACCCCGAGGCCTGGGTCTGGTACTGGAAGGTGATCGGGGGCGGGCGCTGCCCGGTGGTGGATACGTGGTGGCAGACCGAGACCGGTCATATCCTCATCACGCCGCTCCCGGGCATCACCGTGCTCAAGCCGGGCTCCGCCACCAAGGCCTTCCCCGGCATCGAGGCCAAGGTGGTCAACGAGAAGGGGGAGCCCGCCAAGGCCGGCTACCTCGTCCTCACCAAGCCATGGCCGGGCATGCTTCGCGGCATCTATCGCGATCCCAAGCGCTTCGCGGCGCAGTATTGGAGCAAGTATCCGGGTATCTATTTCACCGGCGACGGAGCCAAGCAGGACGAGGACGGCTACTTCTGGCTCCTCGGCCGGGTGGACGACGTCATGAACATCTCGGGTCACCGCGTCTCCACCATGGAGGTGGAGTCGGCGCTGGTGGACCACCCCAAGGTCGCAGAGGCGGCGGTGATCGGGCGGCCGCACGAGATCAAGGGCCAGGCGATCGCCGCCTTCGTCACCATCAAGGACGGCAATCTCGGCTCCAAGGAGCTCATGGAGGAGCTCAAGGGGCACGTGAGCAAGAAGATCGGCGCCCTCGCGCGGCCCGACGACCTGATCTTCGCCGCCGATCTTCCCAAGACCCGCTCCGGCAAGATCATGCGGCGCTTGCTCCGCGACATCGCCGAGGGCAAGGCGCTGGGCGACACCACCACCCTGGCCGACCCCACCGTGGTGGCGCGGCTCAAGGACCAGTACGGCGAGGAGGACTAGCCGGAGCCGCGCTCAGAAGAAGAGGAGCGTCACCAGCACGAAGAGGGGAATGAGGACGGCCCCGCTGTAGAGCATGTAGCCGAAGAAGCTCGGCATCTTCACGCCGGCTTCGTCCGCGATCGATTTCACCATGAAGTTGGGGGCGTTTCCGATATAGGTGTTGGCTCCCATCGCCACCGATCCCACACTGATGGCGGCGAGAATGGTCCCCGGCACGCCCACCACTTCCGGGGCCAGCCCCAGGCCCTGTCCCAGCGCCAGGAAGGCCAGATAGGTCGGCGCATTGTCCAGGAACGACGACAGCGCCCCCGCGGCCCAGAAGAACTGCGCCGGGGTCCGCACCCCGAGCTCGCCGCCCCGCAGCCGCAAGAGCTCCAGCGCGGGAATCATGGTCAGGAAGATCCCCAGGAACAGCGCCGCCACCTCGATGATCGGATACCACGTGAAACCGTTGGCGCGCCGGACGGGGGCGGGGGTTCGCCAGAGCGACGCCGCGGCCAGGAGGACGATGACGGACTCCCGGAGGGGCGCGCGGAGGAAGGCCACCGACAGGATCACCCCCGCCAGCCAGATCGCATTGGTGGCGCCGCGCAGCCGGAGGGGCTCGATCTGGGCGCGGTCGCGCCGCAAGGCGGCGAGCGGCTCCCGCGCGTAGGCGATCGAGTCCCACACGAAATAGATCAGGAGCAGCGCGCCGGTGAGCACGAGCCACTGGGGCCACAGCCGGAGCGTCCACGTGAAGGGAACCCCCTCGAGGTAACCGAGGAAGAGCGGGGGATCGCCCAGCGGCGTGAGCATGCCGCCGACATTGGAGACGAGGAAGATGAAGAACACCACGGTGTGCCGGCGCCGGGTCCGCTCGCGGTTGGTCTGCAGCAGCGGGCGGATCAGCAGCATGGAAGCGCCGGTGGTGCCCACCACCGACGCCAGCATCGCTCCCACCGCCAGGAAGGCCGAGTTCACGAGCGGGGTGGCGGTGAGGTCGCCGCGGAGCAGGACACCGCCCGAGATCACGAAGAGACCGGCGAGAAGCACGATGAAGGAGACGTAGTCCTCGCCCATGTGCAGCAGCGCGCCCGGTTTCCGGAACGCGTAGAGGATGAGCACCGGGAGCCCCAGGGCCGCGGAGACGAGCAGCTTGTTCCGGTTGCGCTCCCACCAGTGCGGCGTCCAGAGTGGCAGAACCGCGATGGCCAGCAGCATCGCCCCGAACGGGACGATGGTGTAGGCGGGCAGCGCGCTGGTCTCAGTCACGGGTCGTTCGTCTCCAGGGCCGGCTCGGGCCACGACATTCTATTGGCTTCGTGGCGGAGCGATCGGGAAATGTCGCGGCAGCTTGACTGAGCCGCACCTGACTCATCGCGTCAGGGTGCCGGTACCAAGCCGGCAGGGTGCCGGTACCAGGAATCGTCGTGAGACTCCGGAGCCCCGCTCATGAAATTAACTAGTTGGAGAGACTGCCCTTCTGGCACACTCCGTGCGGATGGCAGGTGACGAATGAGAGCGCACCGGTTCGCCTTCTGGCTCTTCGTGTTCGTCTCGGTGGACTTCGGCACGCCGTTCGTTGGCGGGGCCTTCACCTTCGACGCCAGCTCATCCGCGGAAGGCGTGCGCGTCCGGTACGAGAGCGGAGAGGCCCGTGGTGGCGTGCCATGCCTGCCCCCGTCCGGTCGGATCGAGCCGAACCGGAAAGTGGGGATGGCGCCAAGCCGGATCGGGCAGTCCCCCCGCTCGACCGAGTGCTGGATGGTCGATCGTCCTCGAGCCCTCGCGCTGTCTGAAGCCCCGCCCGCTCGCTCCGAAGACCACTAGCAGTCCCGCGCGCGCTTCGCCAGCCGCTCCCGGTACTCGGAGCACCGCGGCACAATCAGCCCATTGCCACCCAAGGGAGGAGATCCATGGCCGATCTGACCGAGAAACAAAAAGCGGACTACTGGAGCTACAACGTCCGGCTGACGACGATCCTGCTCGTCATCTGGTTCGTCGTCACCTACATCATCTCGGGCCTCATGGCGAGCTGGCTCAACCAGTTCACCGTGCTGGGATTCCCGATGGGCTACTACATGGCCGCGCAGGGCTCGCTGGCGATCTTCGTCATTGAGATCGCCGTCTACGCCAAGCTCATGAACGCCAAGGATGAAGAATACGGCATCCAGGAGGAGGCCTAGACCATGAGCCTGGACAAGCTCTTCGGCATTTACACCGTCGCGTTCATTGCCGTTACCATCCTCATCGGGATTGGCGAGATCTTCTTCGGTCTCCCCAACACGTGGATCGGCTGGATCTTCATGGCGCTGTCGCTGGCCATTTACGTGTTCATCGGCATCGTGACGCGGACGTCGAATCCCGATCAGTACTACGTCGCCGGCCGCGGCGTGCCGGCCTTCTATAACGGCATGGCCACCGGCTCGGACTGGATGTCGGCGGCGTCCTTCATCTCGATGGGCGGCGCGCTGTCTGCCCAGGGCTTCGCCGGCCTCGCCTACGTCATGGGCTGGACGGGCGGCTACCTGCTGCTGGCCGTATTTCTCGGCCCCTATCTTCGTCAGTTCGGCGCGTATACGATTCCCGATTTCCTCGGCGCGCGCTATGGCGGCAACGCGGCGCGGATCATCGGTGTCATCGCCGCCGTCGCCTGCTCCTTCACCTACTTGATCGCGCAGGTCACCGGCGTGGGGCTCATCGTCTCCCGCTTCATCGGGCTCGACTTCAATGTCGGCGTCTTCGTCGGGCTTCTCGGGGTGCTGTTCTGCTCGGTGCTGGGTGGGATGCGCTCGGTGACCTGGACCCAGGTCGCCCAGTACATCATCCTCATCGTGTCTTACCTGGTACCAGTGGTGTACTTGTCCTGGCAGATCTTCTCCATCCCCATCCCTGAGCTGACGTACGGCCAGCTCCTCCAGCGAAACAACGCCAGCGCCATCCAGATCACCAAGGACGGGAAAGAAAAGGAGACGCGGGCGCTCTGGAAGAAAGATGCCGACGAGATCGCCGACAAGATCAAGGCCGGCAATCTCCCCGAGGCCGAAGTCGAGAAGCTCAAGGCCTCGCAGGCACTCGCGCTCCGGCAGGCCACCGCGCCCGCGGCCAGCGAGGACGCCAAGTTCAGCCGGTATCTCACGGTGCCGACCGG
>Ga0068857_100005423_pt1 | contig 10875 bp, 4 predicted proteins | sample KBSCornC72_FD_66591 | JGI IMG/M metagenome (GOLD analysis project Ga0068857, IMG submission 66591) | Corn rhizosphere microbial communities from Kellogg Biological Station, Michigan, USA - KBS Corn C7-2 | ecosystem: Host-associated > Plants > Roots > Rhizosphere > Soil ...
AGCCGGCAGGTCAGACTGACAGGAGAGGCTTTTTTTGATGTGGTGAAAGACAATGCGCGGCCTTTTATCATTCATACGGCAACGGTAGATATAAAAGTGCTGGGGACGGCGTTCAATGTCCGCTCGTACCCGGAAGAGAAGGTAACGGAGACCTCTCTGATCAAGGGGGCGGTGGAAGTTACATTAAAGGCCAATGCGGATAAGAAGATATTTTTAAAACCCAACGAGAAGCTCATCGTCAGCAATGACAGCACGCTGGTGAAGAGTGACAGCATACAGGTGGCCGATGTGCGGAAGAAGCCGGCGGCGATGACCCTGACGCAGGTGCATCATCTGAACAAGGATACGGTAGCTTCCGAGGTGCTGTGGACGAAGAACAAGCTGGTGTTTGACGGGGAGACCCTGAGCGAAGTGGCGTTGAAGCTGGAGCGCTGGTATGGGGTGAAAGTGATCATACAGGGGGATGAGCTGAAGAATATAGAGTATACCGGTGTATTTGACGACGACAATCTGACGGAAGTGCTGTATGCGCTGCAATTGTCGGGGAACTTCAAGTATGTGGTTCGGCGGAATGAGGTTGTTATAAGGCCGTGAGACCTTTTGCGATAAGACTGCCCGGAACGAACCACAGGTTCGTTGTCCGAAGGACAGATATAAGATCTTTCCGGCAAACGGGTTATATTTCGAAGGGCCCCGTTTGTCGGACATTAACAAAACTAAAAAACTGCTGCATATGAAAATAACTACGTAAAAAAATTAAACGGAGAATGTTTGCAGCATTCTCCGTATTCGTAAAAGACAGTAAACAGCCGTGGGAGGCTATTTAAACTAACATTTAACTCTTGCTAAGGTATGAAAAAAACAAGACATGGATTGCCGTGTCCGGCAGCCAGGTTAACATTCAAATATTTCCTGATGACGAAGCTTGCCCTTATACTCATTATAGGCTTTACTCTCCCGGCCGCGGCCAGCAGCTATGGTCAGGGAAACATCAGCTTAAAGCTTGATAATGTGACAATAAAGGATGTGCTGAAGGCCATCGAAGATCAGGGATCATACAGATTTGTCTACAAGACCAGCGTGCTGGCCAGGGGGCAGCAGCTCACGTCAGTGGCCGTTGACAATGCTTCTTTGGACGAGGTCATGAAGCTGATCCTGAAGAACAGCTCGCTCACTTACCGTAAGGTCAACGAAAAACTATATGTCATACTGGATTCCATCGCCGTCCGTAAGGCACCAGAGGCCACACCCGTTACGGGCAGGATCACGGATCCCAATGGGAATGCGCTTTCGGGCGTCACCATCCAGGAGAAGGGATCCAGCAATGGCACGACATCCCGGGAGGACGGGACTTTCACATTGAACACAGCCAGGGACAATCCGACCCTGGTATTTAGCCTGATAGGCTATGCCACGCAGGAGGTCCGCGTCAACGGCAACAAGACATTGTCCGTGTCCCTGCAGCTATTGAATAAGGAGCTGCAGCAGATAGTGGTCATCGGATATGGCACGCAGCGTAAGGGCGACCTTACCAGCGCCGTGGCGACGGTAAAGGCCGAGAATTTTATAAAAGGGGCTGTGACGGATGCAGGAGCGCTGATACAGGGTAAGATCGCCGGACTCACCGTCATCTCTCCCAGTGGTGATCCAACCGGCAACACGCAAATACTTTTACGCGGACAGACGACCTTAATGGGCGCCAACCAGAACCCGCTGGTGCTCATCGATGGGATCCCCGGCGACCTGAGGACCGTTGCGCCGCAGGACATCGAGTCGATAGATGTACTGAAGGATGGATCGGCTGCTGCTATCTACGGTACCCGTGGCACCAACGGAGTGATCCTCATCACCACCAAAAGAGCCAGCGGGAATAACAAAAGCGATGTGGAATACAGCGGTTATGTGGGCACCCAGGCCATTGCGAGGAAGCTGAATCTTTCAACGGCGGCGGATTTCCGGGCGCAGGTAAAGGCTGGACTGCGCAAGACCGAGATGGCGGACAATGGCGCCAGCACCGACTGGGTAAAGGCGATCACCCAGACACCTGTCATCCAATCCCATAACCTGACCTTCCGGGGCGGGAACTCCACCACCAACTACCTGATCAACGGCAATTACAATAATTCGCCGGGCATGTTTAAAAAATCTTATAACCAGATCTTCAGCGGTCATGCCGACTTCAATCACAGCATGTTCGACAATAAGCTCAAGATCAATCTGAACTTATTCAGCTCGTCGCGGAAATGGAATGGTTTCAACTCCAATATCTATCGCCAGGCCACCATGCAAAACCCGACCTCGCCGCTGAAGAATCCCGATGGGACCTGGTTCCAGGAGCTGACCAAGTTCGATTATGAGAACCCGGTGTCGGACCTGATGGAGAGCGATGGTCAGTCGAATGAAAGTAATGCAAGGTATAAGAGTTCCATTGTCTTTACGCCCATCTCCGGACTAAAGCTGTCCGGGGTCTTTTCCTATGGCAAAAGGATCAGCGACTTTGGCTATATGGAGACCAAGCAGCATGTATCTACTTTGCGCGACGGGAAGAATGGATATGCGAAGATAGGCGGGGACGAGTCGATAGACAGGCTGATGGAATTGACCGCAGAGTATACGCACAATTTTGACAGGCATCATTTGGTGCTGCTGGGCGGATACAGCTACCAGGAGAATGTATACACCAGCAATTCCACGGAGAACTGGGACTTTCCCACCGACCGGTTCGGCTGGAATGACATCGGTCTTGGACGGGCCATCAGCAGCGGTCAATACCAGGGGCTGATCAATAACTTCAAGAGCGAGACGAACCTGATTGGATTCTTTGGCCGGCTGACCTATAACTATGACGAGCGCTATCTGTTGATGGCCAGCGTTCGACGAGAGGAAGCCAGCCAGCTGTGGGGTACGAAGAATCCCTGGGGTACTTTCCCCGCCGTATCAGCCGGATGGAGGGTGTCGAAGGAAAGCTTTATGGCCGGGCAGAAGATATTTGACGACCTGAAATTGCGCGTAGGCTATGGCGTCACCGGATCGCAGCCTTCCGATCTCTTCCGTGGAGTGGGCGTCATCGGCTATGGTGGTTTTGTGTATTCCAACGGTGCGTGGATACAGACTTTAGTGCCTACGCAGAATGCCAATCCCAATCTAAAATGGGAAGAAAAGAGAGAGACCAATGTCGGCCTGGACTTCAGCATTCTCCAAAACCGGATCAGCGGCAGCGTGGACTATTACAACCGGCAGATACATAACCTGCTGTTCCTGTACGATGTGCCCAGCCCGCCCAATCTTTACAATCAGACCCTGGCCAATGTAGGCCAATTGGAAAACAAAGGAGTAGAAGTATCGATCAATGTTGTGCCCGTGAGGACAAAAGACATCGAATGGAGTTCCACGTTCGTATATTCCACCAACTCCAACAAGCTGAAGAGCCTGTCGAATGATATTTACAAGACATCTACCGATTACCTGCTGGTGGGGGCGATCTTTCCTCCCATACAGACCTTCTCGCATCTTTTGAAAGTAGGCGGTCCCGTAGGTAATTTCTATGGATTCAAAGTCGTCGACATCGGCAACGATCCTTCGGATGTGGCCAACTATGGGCAATGGGTGTATGAGGGCGCCGACGGCAAGCCCGTGAAGTACTCCGATCTTACACACTCCTTTGGCGATAAAAGAGTCATCGGAAATGGTATCCCTAAATTTTATCTGGGATGGAACAACAACTTCCGCTATAAGAACTGGGACCTGGCCATTACGCAACGCGGCGCCTTCAAATTCCAGGTGGCTAATCTGCAGCGTATGATGCTCGAGAACCCGACGCAGGCGCAGTATAATTTATTGAAGAACGCCTATGACAAGGTCTTTGGCAAGACCCAGCTGAAATCACCTGTAGAGTTCAACAGCTATTACATCGAAAATGGGGACTACTGGAAGGTCGACAATGTGACGCTGGGGTATAATTTCACGCATACGGGCATGCGCTATATCCAGTCGGCAAGGATCTATGCCGCTGTGCTGAACGCGCTGATCATTACCGGCTATAAGGGCATCGACCCCGAGGTGAGCCTGCGGAATGGGTTGTCGACAGCGCAGTCGGGAGTAGCGCAAACGCCTACGTCCGGTCTCGATCCGGGGATGGACAGTCCTTATAAGTATCCCACCACCCGCACGTTTACCATTGGCCTGAATGTGACCTTTTAACTTTAACGAATGCAAATATGAAGAACAATATAAAAATATGTTGGAGCCTGCTGATCGCCGTCGTTGTGATGACGTCCGGCTGTACCAAGCTCAAGAATACTTCCTATAATCAGATCATCTCCGGCGAGTTTGTGCCGACCAGTTCGGACCTGGCCGCCCTGTCCGGCGCCGCGTATGTGGATTGGCGCGGGCTGCTGCTGCAATGGAATACATTGTACCGCGCCCAGGAAGTATCCGGGGACGAGATGCTGACGCCAGCCCGTCCGAATGGCTGGGTGGATGGAGGTGTTTACAGAAGAATACATGAGCACAAATGGACGACGGATGACGACATCGTTATCAACGTATGGACCAGAGCTTACCAGGGTATTACCAATTGCAACCGGATCATCTACCAGGTGCAGTCGGGGAAGATACCCGTGGCGGCAAAGGATACGGCCGCCCTTATTGCAGAGACCAAATTGCTGAGAGCTTCCTATTATTGGGTGCTGTGCGATTGCTATGGGAATGTGCCTATCGTGGACAGGTTCGATGTGCCCGATGGATATCTGCCGACCCAGAGCACCAGGAAGCAGGTCTATGATTTTATCGTGAACGAGCTCGTCACCAATATACCGCTGGTCAGCGCGGAGAACAATACCGCGACCTATGGCAAGTTCAATAAATGGGCTGGTCTTGCGTTGCTGGCCAAGATGTACCTGAATGCGGAAGTATATTCGGGGGCGCCGGCATGGGACAAATGCATCGCGGTCTGCGATACGATCATCAATTCGGGGAAGTTCGTACTGGAAGCCAACCAGAAGAACGTGTTCGTCACGGAGAACGAAAATTCCAAGGAGATCATTTTTGCGCTGCCTTTCGACTCGAAATATGTGAGTGACTGGAACTCTTTCGACGTGCATATGCAGACGCTGGAGCCGGAGAACCAGTCTACCTATAAATTGCAGTATTCGCCCTGGGGCGGTGTTTGCGCGGTGCCGCAGTTCATCAATACGTTTGATGTGGACGACAGCAGATACCAGGACAATTACATCAAGGGGCAGCAGTTTACGGCAGAGGGTGACAGTCTGTTTGGGACGATGGGAGATTTTGCCGGCAAGCCGCTGTCATACAGGAACTATCTACCCGGTGTGGATGTGTCGGATGAGGTGGATGGGTTCCGGCTGGGCAAATTCGAGATCGCCATGGGGGCGACCAATCGGCTGAGCAATGACTGGCCGCTGTTCCGATATGCCGACATATTGATGATGAAAGCCGAGTCTTTGTTGAGGAGCGGGGATGCCAATGGTGCGGCTGATCTCGTGACACAGGTGCGTCAAAGAGATTTCAAGTCCAATCCGGCCAAGGCTACGGTCACCGGCGCCCAGCTGATGGGTGGCAGCAGCTATGACTATGGACTGAGGAATCATCTGGAGTCCACGGAGGAGGGTGGGGCGGATATTGTGTACGGCAGGATGCTGGATGAGCTGGCCTGGGAGTTTTGCCAGGAGGCGCGTCGCAGGACGGATATGATCCGCTTTGGCGTATTCACCAAAAAGTCCTGGCTGTCGCATTCGCCGAATGGGGATTATCGGGCATTGTTCCCCATACCCCGAACAGAGATCGCGAAGAATTCAAATCTGACGCAAAATCCGGGATATAATTAATCTATTTCTTACCTTGAACAGCCCGGCTAATCCCGGGCTTTCTTTTATTATGGCAAAAAAAATCTGGCTGATACTGTGCAGCTGCCTGGCTGCGGGAGCGATATACGCTCAGGGATATACGAAAACGGACAATGGGATCAAGGTGGTGGTAAACAATATTGCTATCGGGATACAATTCTACCGGCCCGGCATCGTGCGGGTGGTCAAGTCGCCGGAGGAACATTCCTACAACAAAGAGAGTCTTTCGGTGATAGCGCAGCCGGAGGCCGCGGGCATCGACGTACGTAAGGAGGGGAATACGGTGGTGGTCAGGAGTGCTGTTTTACAGGCCATACTGGACCTGCAAACGGGCAGGGTCTCCTTCAGCGATGCCGGTGGCGGGGCGCTGCTGACGGAGAAGGATAACGGGGTGAAGTTCTCTCCCCTGGAGGGCGTGGACAAGCCTTCGTATGACGTGCGACAGGCTTTTGTGCTGGATCCGAACGAATTCATCTTTGGGCTGGGCCAGCAGCAGAATGGCAGGTTGAACCAGCGGGGGCAGAACTTTTATCTTCGCCAGGAGAACATGAAGATATGCATCCCTTTCTTCCAGTCGACGAAGGGGTATGGATTATTCTGGGATAATTATTCTCCTACACATTTTACGGATGGTGCGCAGGAGACCTCGTTCGAGTCGGAGGTGGGCGATTGTTCGGATTATTATTTCATTTTTGGGGGCGACCACGGGGGCGGACATGGCGGCGACCAGGCGGGCGACCATGCCGGCGGAGGGGAAGGTGTCATTGCCGGGATGCGGGAATTAACCGGTCAGGCGCCCATGATGCCTTTATGGTTCTATGGTTTTAATCAGTCGCGGGAGAGATATAAGACGCAGTTCGAGCTGTTGGATATCGTCAAACATTACCGGGCTTTGAAGGTGCCGTTGGACGGGATCATACAGGACTGGCGGTATTGGGGCGAGGACAGTAACTGGAATGCCATGGCGTTCAATCCTGTGACATATCCCAGACCGAAAAAGATGGTGGATAGCGTGCATCGGCTGAAGGCGCATATTTTTATCGTGGCCTGGCCGGGATTTGGTCCGCTGACGAAGCAGTATGCCCTATTCAAAGCTAAGAAGATGCTGATCCATTTCGATACCTGGCCGCCCAACAGCGGGACTACGCCTTATGATCCTTATAACCCCGAAGCCCGGGACATTTATTGGAGCTTTTTGAACAAAGGGGTTTTCCAGCTGGGGACAGATGCCTGGTGGCTGGATTCTTCCGAGCCGGACCATATCAATACAAAAGAGAGTGATTATGATCAGCCCACTTTTTTGGGCAGCTACAGGCGCGTGCTGAATGCGTTTCCGCTGGAACATATCCGGGGTGTCTACGAGCATCAGCGAAAGACCACTGAGGAAAAGAGGGTAGTGATCCTTACGCGGAGCGCTTTTGCGGGGCAGCAGCGGTTTGGCTCCTGCAACTGGAGCGGGGATGTGCTTTCCGACTGGGGGGTATTTCGGAAACAAATAGCTGCGGGGCTTGGCCTGTCGTTGTCGGGTATCCCATACTGGAATACGGATATCGGCGGATTTTTTGCGGGAAGGTATGTAAAAGGCGGTGGGGCCAAAAACCCTGATTTTCAGGAGCTATATGTCCGCTGGATGCAATTTGCCACGTTCACTCCGATGATGCGGTCGCATGGGACGGAAATACCGCGGGAAATATTTCAGTTCGGCCAGCGAGGCGATCAGGCGTTCGATGTGCAGGAGAAATTTATCAATCTTCGTTACAGCCTGCTGCCTTATCTGTATGCTACGGCCTGGGATGTGACGGCGCACAGCGGTTCGATCATGCGGGCTTTGTACCTGGACTTCCCCGGGGACAGGCATGCGGATACCATCGACAATGAGTACATGTTTGGCAGGTCGCTGCTGGTGTGTCCTGTAACGGAAAAGGGAGCTGCTGTCCAGCCGGTATATTTACCTTCCGGAACGGTGTGGTATGATTTCTGGACGGGCGATGCTGTGCAGGGTGGGCGGACTGTTGACAAGGCTGTGCCTATCGATGTAATGCCTTTGTATGTGCGGGCGGGGTCTATCCTTCCATGGGGACCCAAGGTGCAATATGCGGAGGAAAAGCCATGGGATAACCTGGAGATGAGGGTGTATCCGGGCGCGGACGGTCAGTTCACCTTGTACGAGGATGAACATAATTCCTATAATTATGAAAAGGGCGTGAGGAGCGAAATCAGGTTTCATTGGAATGATAAGACGCGGGTCCTGACCATCGATGACAGAAAGGGAAGCTTCCCGGGGATGTTGTCTGCGAGGAAGTTCAATATTGTCGTGGGTAAGGCTCGCAAGACCGTGGAGTATAAGGGCCGGGCGGTGAGTGTGAGCTTGTAGGCTGCTGGCCGGGCTTTGCCGGGTGCGGGTGGGATCAATTCTTTCCCAGATGCAGCATGATATTGCGATGCATTTCGTCGGGATGGAAGGGTTTGCGCAGGAATCCGTTAAAACCATGTTGCTGCAGGTCGTCGTACATATTGTCGTAGACCGCGGCGGTAAAGGCGATGGCGGGTATGTCCTTGTTGATCTTTCGGATCTGTGCCAGCAATGTCTTGCCGTCCATGAGCGGCATTTCCAGGTCGATGAGCAGCAGGTCATAGCTGCCTTGCTGGAACAGCTCCCAGCCGATGCGGCCATTTTCTGCAATGGAAATAGTGGCGCCCCAGCTGTGGAGGAATCGGCGGGCGATCTTCATATTGACCGCATTGTCTTCGACCAAAAGGATCTTTACGCCCGTTAGTTTTTTTATGCTGTTGGATTGTTCTTCGGGGGCTGTTACTGTCGAAGGCTGGACAGACAGGGTCAGGTTGAAGTAAAAAGTGCTGCCTCTGCCCGGCTGGCTGTTCACCTGTAGCTGACCACCCATTTTTCTTACCAATTCTTTACAGATGCTAAGACCCAGGCCCGATCCGCCGTATTTGCGGGTGGTTTCGGCATCGGCCTGTGTGAAGCTGTCGAAGATGAGATGTAGCTTCTCGGGAGGGATGCCGATGCCCGTGTCGACCACGGCAAAATAGATATTGGCAATCGTGTCGGTGAGGTGGTTGACCTGCGCCCGCAGGGTGACGGAACCCGCCTCGGTGAATTTGGCGGCGTTGGAAAGCAGATTGAGGATCACTTGCTTTAGCCTCATCTCGTCGCCCACCACCTTTTTATCTTTCGGGAGTGTCCCGGTGTCCAGGGAAAGGCTGATGTTCTTTTGCCGTATGGTGGTGGTAACGGTGCCGGCTGCCTGCTGAAGCATTTCGGAGAGATCGAATGGCGCCAGTAACAGCTCCAGCCGACCCTCGTCCAGCTTGTTAAAGTCCAGCACTTCGTTTACCAGGTGGAGCATGTGCCTGGAGGAATCCAGCAATATCGAAAAGTGCTCGTCTTTTTGCAGCTGTTCGTGTTCCTGCTGCAGTAGATGCGTGGTGCCGATGATGGCATTGAGCGGCGTGCGGAGCTCGTGGCTCATGTTGCTCATGAAGCGGGTCTTGGCTGCCGCCGCCTTTTCGGCGCGATCTTTTGCCTGTGTGATCTCAATTTCCGCCTGTACGAGAGAGGCGATCTGCTTTTTGTTCCTCTTTTCCTTGGCGTCCAGCAGCCTCAAAACAACGTAGAAGAAAATGATGACCAGCAAAAACGTGACGATGATATTGAGCTTGCGGTGACGGTCGACGATGGCATCCGTCACCTGTTCGAACCTGTCGGAATGATGGGGAAGGAAGAGAATGATGACCAGCAGGTTCAGCGCCGTAAAGATGACAAAGGTCGTGATGATGAGATTGTTCTTCCGGACGCGGAGGAAGAAGATCATGGCCATGACAAAGGGGAACAGATAGAGGAAGGCTGCCTGGTCGTTGCCTTGAACATAGCAGAGAGAGAAGGAGTGCAGGTTGACGAAAAAGATGCTGAGCAGGGTAGGGATTGCTGAAAGACCTTTCAGGTTAAAGAGAATAAAGATAAACAGTATCAGGATGCCGACGACCTCGATGGCGGCGCTGTACATCATGCCATCCGGGACGTAAAAAAGAAAGTTGATAAAATTGCAGCACATGGCAACTACGATAAACGTATTGAGCCGCCAAAAGCTGGCTTTAGGATCCCTTGCAGGTGATAGAAGTTCCTGGTTTTTCAAATGGTTTTAGGCGTTGGATCGCTTAAAAATATAGCAAAAATGTTATAAGTGCAATAGTTTGAATTTATATATGTATGCAACTTGTAATACATAGTGAAGCATAAGGCAAAAAGGTCGGGGTTTTGAAAGCCGGACACTCCCATGTATCAAAATCGGACAAGGCACAGGCCATATATATTATCGATATTTTTGATTCTCAATTAATTGCAATAGCGGCACCTCGTTTGGGCGACTAAAACAAAATATTGACTATGTTCGGGAGCTACTTTAAGATGGCCTATCGGAACCTTCTTAAGAATAAGGTGTTTTCGATGGTTAATATCTTCGGGCTCGCCATCGGCATGGCTGCCTGCTTTTTCATATTTGCCTATGTACATTTTGAATCCAGCTATGACCGGTGGCATCGGCATGCCGCTGATCTGTATCGTGTCAATATTTCCTTTGGCGGAAGTTTTGCCGGCTTTCCTGCGATGTCGACCAATCATCCTGCGACGGGCCCAGCCATGAAGGCGGACTTTCCGGAGGTAAAGGATTTTGCGAGGTTGGTATCGCCTTCTGTTTTTATGTCCGGCTCGACGATCACCTACACGGATGCAAAAGGTCAGGACGTCACGCTCAACCAGGACAAGATGTTTATTGCCGATCCCAGTTTTCTGAGAATGTTCTCTTTTCCTTTTGTCGAGGGCGACCCCGCGACGGCGTTGAATGAAGGCCGGTCGATCGTGATCAGTGAGTCGATGGCGAAGAAGTATTTTGGCCGGGCCGACCCCGTCGGGAAGTCAGTTACGCTTAACCGACAGCTGCCGCTGAAGGTCACCGGCGTGTTCAGGGATGTACCGGAGAACTCACACCTC
>Ga0068857_100005424_pt1 | contig 10874 bp, 7 predicted proteins | sample KBSCornC72_FD_66591 | JGI IMG/M metagenome (GOLD analysis project Ga0068857, IMG submission 66591) | Corn rhizosphere microbial communities from Kellogg Biological Station, Michigan, USA - KBS Corn C7-2 | ecosystem: Host-associated > Plants > Roots > Rhizosphere > Soil ...
TTCACATCGCGTTAGTGGTCCGTGACTATGACGAGGCGATAGCTTTCTTTTGCCACAAGCTTCACTTTACGTTGGTTGAAGATACCTATCAACGAGACCAGGATAAGCGTTGGGTTGTGGTAGCCCCTCCAGGATCGACGGGCACGAGTCTTCTACTGGCAAGGGCTGCGACTCAGGAGCAAGAATCTTTTGTCGGCAGACAAACAGGAGGGCGAGTATTCCTCTTTTTGCGTACGGATGACTTCTGGAGGGATTACACCGAAATGATCGGCGCCGGGATCAAATTCGTACGAGATCCGAAAAGTGAAAGTTACGGAACGGTGGCTGTGTTCGAAGACCTTTATGGAAATCTTTGGGACCTGATCGGACCCAACCGCTGATCATCTACCTTAGGTTTTGATTTTGTTCCTTCTTAGACACCTGGTCGGGTGGGGACTGCTGCACACGATCAAATGTAGTTTCTTGATTTCTGCCGGCTAAACCCAGCTCAAGTGACGTGACTGCCGCCCCATAGGTTTAGCAAGATCACCAGGCCAATGATCGCATAGATTGTTCGGTAACGTGCTTGAAGACGGCAGATGCTTGCGTAGGTGAGCCCATCGGCCAGTGTCGCGATCGACCAGTACAAGTGAAGCGGGTAGAGGACAACAAGGATCGCTAGTGGTCGTGGAAGTATGCCAGTAAGCGAAAGATAACAAAGCAGGGCGTGGGCCAGCGTAAAAAGTACGAGACTGGCTAAAAACGCGCGACGCTGGCCGAAGATCACGGCATTGGTCCGGATGTCACTTCGTACATCGCCCTGATAGTCTCTAAGCTCCTGAGTAAGGTGCCCGGCGGCAAAAGTCAGCGCGAAGAAGCTGGCGGCAGCGACGGCGCGTCCATCAATCACGCCAGCCACTGAATATCCAAGCAGGAAATGGAGAGCTCCACCAACGAGGTGGAGTACGGAACTGAGAATCGGTCTGCCCTTCCAATGGAATTGCGGAAGCGAGTAAAGCGCGCTCGCGGCTGTAATTGCGATGGCCAGAAACGTTGGGGTACCACCCAACTGGCTCAACAGAAACAGGCTCAGGGCCAGCAAGATGATCATTGGGACGGCGATGTCATTTCGGTTTCCTGGTCCCACCCTGAAGAACCAGTCGGTTTTGGTGGGATCGGAGAGATCCGCATGCATGTCAGCCCAGTCGTTGGTAAGGAAGATGTGGGCCACCAAGCATATGTTGGCAGCGACGAGAAGCATCAACGGACGCACACTCTCTGCCGTGGGGTGATGAATTGCCATGGCGAAACCAAGCAAGGGAGATCCCTGCAACGCGACGATCTCCGCAGTTCGGAAATTGGACCAGTATCTCAAAGCGGCTCTAACGGCCGACATGCGATATGAGATGACGTTCATGTTCATAGAAGAGTCTTAACCAGAGCGCGTAACCAGCATCTTCAGACCAGTAGTATCGGCGAACCGACGCAGTGAGATCGTTGTGATAGAGCAGTGGGGGATTCTGTCGCAGAAAGGCAAAGTCGTCGTTCGCGATTTGGCGAAGCGCTGTTTCGACTTCCGCAGACGATGGACTTGTGGCATTTCCTGCGGCGCCCAAAAGCGATGCAACTGTCACCCATGACGCTTGACCCGGCACCGACGTTCCTATGCGCGACTTGGGCAGTTCCAGCCCGCAACCAACGTCCTGAAGAGCTTTCACCCGCACGATTGGAACCACGGGCGCCATTCTATAGTAGACCCACACATGATCGTCGTTAATAACTGGCTGTAGCGCTCTGCACAGTGCATCGGCCTCTTGCGGTTCTGTCTTCGCCAGTAGCAACAGGATATGCATCTGGATGCCGATGTCGGCCGGATTTGGATCGTGACCTGGGTCGATACACTGGTATGCGTCTCTTGGCGCAAGCCAGGTGCGGTAGAGTCCTTCGTCGGTGCGGTAACTTTTTAGGGTTTCCAGTGCGATGGACCGCAGCCGAAGATCACCAGGAGCGAGTCTCCAGACGAGCGCCGTATCATCGGCATCGGGGGTAATCACGCAACCCAGCGTGCCAATGCCAGGGGCATTTGGCACACCGTGGTAGCGCACTAATCCGCCAGGTTCGATCTGACCGGTTAGATACTGCCGAGCGCGCAGCAGGCTGTTGCTAAGTCGCCCGGTGGACTCCATTGGATTAAGCAAATCGACCAAGAACGCCGTAAGGAAGGTATTCAGTTCCTGCTTCGGTGCTTCAAACTGCGGCTTATTTGTGTAGAGAGTGAGCCACGATCCGTCTGCTTGCTGATGCCCACGCAGCATTGCGACAGCGGTCATTGCGTTCGCTTCGAGGTTCGCATCTATAGTTTTATCGGCGCCTGCTGGAGTCAGTGTCAACTTGCGCTCCCCGATAAAACGGCGTTCACCAAGCTCAGATATCCAAGTGAAGGCAGTCAGCGTGTGTTCACCGGGAGCGAGTCCAGTCGTGTCGATCGGTATACGCCAACCGGCGGGATTGGTCTCCTGCCGTGTCTCGCGAACGTCTGGTCGATCAAAGAAACTGCGAGTGAAGACCGACCGCGCCTCACCATCAATACTGATCGCGACCTGCACGGGTGTCGCGTGGTTGGACAAGGCCCAGCCGACAGTAGCCACCTCATCGCCGACCTTAGCAGCAGTCACGTTGTTGTTACCAACTTGAATCCCGTCGAAGCTTCCACGTACCGGTGTTAACAGATCGAAGGGCTGGAGGGTCTGCCGACGCAATGATGCAATAAAAGATGCGTTCCGCCATTCCCACGCTGGGCGCATTTTCCCTGGGCCCTCGGCGACCGCATAAAGCGGCAGATCAACACCGCCCTGATAATAAAAAGCGCCGATCGCTTCGATCATCACAGCCGCGACGACGGTCATCATGAAGCACACCAGGCCAAAGCGACGTAGCGAAGCGACCACCGGCACGAGCATCCAGATCAGTAAGGGCAAGAGATCTGTCATGTAGCGTGGGCCCCAGGATAAGCCGGATCGCCAGTCGGCTTTCGCGTAGAGAATGATCTGCAGGACCACGCCCGCCAACATGGCTAAAGTGAGACCTCGGTCGCTCCGATCGCTAAGCAAGCGTGATCCCCTCAGCACAAGGAAGAGCAGGAACGGCGAGAATACAAAAAGCCCTCGCATTGGGCTGAAGAGAATTCCCGCAATGCCATAGAGCAGGTCATGTTGAAGAAAGGAAGGCGTTCCTCTCAAACCGTACCCACCGGCGATGTTACCTGTCATCTGTAGGTTATAGAGCAGCACCAATCCCACTGGCAGAACGGCACCGGCAATCAACAGCCATCCACGGCCGCGCGCCCAGAAAAGACAAAAGATACCCAACGTCAATGCGAGAAGCGCATCAGGTGGGCGATTGCCAGCGAGAAGCCCCAGCAGTAGCCCTGCTACAAGTACGTTCACGCCAGTGCAGGGGCCTGTGATGATCAGCAGGCAAGCGATCAGCAGAAGTTGCCCCATGCCGTGCTGCCATAATGCCTGGCTACTGATCATCCAGGTAGTGGTGCCGAAAGCATATGCCAATGTGAGCAGCACTGCGATGCGTCGAGATGTCCGGCGCCGCAGCAATAGATAGAGAAGCGCGACAGAAACCGCTGCGATGAGCGAAGCGGTAATCTTCTCCATGACTCGTGCAACATAGTCCAACCGTGCGTCGGTCCAACCGCGCATGTTCAGGTAAGCGACCGCTGGCAGATAGAGAGGCGCCAGGAGTGTCGGCACAACTACGGGATAGAGCGAGACAGCCGGTCCGTTCGGACTCTGCACGATCCAAAATGCATTACTACCACGGCCCTGAGCGACCACTGGCTCAATCGGGTCGAGACTGAGGGTGTGATAATGCCAAATGGCAAACGGTAAGTATCGCGCCGGATAGGTGTCGCCCGCACTGATCGATCGCAGGTTGGCGTTGTACATCGTCATGGCGCAAAGAAACAGGAGAAGCACAACCAACAAGTCGCGCCGGACCAGGACGAATGGTGGAGCTTGCTCATGAAACTCCCCGGGCCTAATTCGAGCATCGCGTCGAAGGATTCGTTTGAGCTGTTCGTAGAAAACCACGCGGTTCTTGTATTGCTTCCTTTTTCAGACCGTCTAGTAAGACGCGGGCGGTGATGATGAGGCGCATTCTATCACTGTGTGCAGAGGAACGAGATGACACCCTCGTGATCTGGTAGACCTCGAGCAATATTGCTTCGAGGGAAGAGGATTCGTATGCGTCGGAAGAATGATGTCGCTTAGCCATGGAGGCAAAATTCCCCAAGATCGCACACATCTACGAGATCGGAGTGGCCGAAAATTACAACCAGGCTTCAGAGAAAGACTCCGTTCACTTCATTGCGATGGAGTTCGTCGACGGTCGCACATTGCGCAAAGAGATAGATCAAGAGCGTGTTCCGCTCTCAAAGCTGTTGAAGTATCTCAATCAAGTCGCAGAGGGCCTCGCGAAAGCTCATGCAGCCGGTATCATCCATCGCGATCTGAAGCATTCGCGACGAGCCACGCTTTAAGGAGCTAATTAGGAAGGTAGGTTTGCCCGGGTAAACCACAACTTCATTCGTATCTCAGCGCCACTAATGGATCGATCTTTGTCGCCCTTCGAGCCGGCAAACAACATGCAAGAATGGCTACCACTGACAACAAAACCGGGGCAACAATAAAGGTGACCGGATCAAGTGCCTTTACTCCAAATAGCAATGGCGTCCTGCCTGGACCAACTTCAGATAGAGAAGCTCCAAGCACCCGCGTTAATGCAAACGCGCCTAACAGGCCCAGCGATACACCCGCAAAAACAAGCAAACTACAGCGCCGCAGCACCAACCACATGACGTCTCGTCGTAAAGCACCTAATGCCATACGCAAGCCCATCTCACGCGTGCGCTGCACAACGCCCCACGAAATCACGCCGTAGATACCTACAACCGCGAGTAACATCGCGACCAGCGCGAACGCGCTGAGTAAGATCATGGCAGCTCGCTGCGACACGACAGCTCGCTGCATGCGATCTTCCATCGTGCGAACTTCATAAAGTGGAGTCTGGCTATCAACAGCATGCACCGCATCTTGGATCGATGCGTTTAGTGTTTGTGGTTCAACTCTCGTTCGCACGGTTAAAAACATACTCGTGAAGGGACCTTGTGAGACAGGCAGGTAAACATGAAGCGGAGTCTGGTCAATCACACCGTCCAGCTTGACGTCCCCCACAACCCCGATTACTTCACGCCAGGGCGTATCCGACTCGGGCCAACCCTGTTTCACTCGTTTACCAATTGGATTGTCGTTAGGCCAAAGCCGTCTCGCCATCGTTTCATTGATGACAACCACTGCTGGTGATTGTTCTTTGTCAGCATCGTTAAATGGTCGGCCTTTCAACAATGGAATTCGCATTGTTTGAAAGTATTCGGGACTAATTGGATTGAAGGCAGCGCTCAAAAGTTGAGAACGTTCGGGTACCGGCTGGTCGCCAACAATAAAAATTGATCCCCATTCCGATCCCTCAATTGGCAACGAGAGTGTGAAGGCAGCGGATTCGACTCCCGGAACCGCCTTGACTTTAGTTAATGCATCGCGCCGGAACGATTCTTGTGCGGAGTTGTTCTCATATTTTGGATCCGCAAGATCGAGTCGCATAGTTAGAACATGGTCTGATTGGAAGCCGGGATCGACGTTCGCAATTTTGTACATGGTGCGAGTCATCAAACCGGCACCAGTTACTACCATCAGTGCAAGAGCAATCTCTGCAACTAACAAGCTGTCGAAAAGACGACGACGTAACGGGCCGGATGTTGACGACCTTCCGCCCTGATTGAACGCCATTGCGGGCTTGGTGCGCGTGGCAGACCATGCAGGCAAGAGTCCAAAGATCAAACCGGTCAACAAAGTCAGTCCTGCGGTAAACAGCAATACTCGTCCACTCAACTGCACATCAGCAACGCGCGGCAAATTAGGTGGTGCCAACTTGATCAGTGCAGACAATAACCAACGCGCGCAGACGATTCCGGCTAAGCCTCCCAGCACTGATAGCAGAAGGCTTTCATTCAACATTTGGCGAATCAGGCGGCGACGCCCGGCTCCAAGGGCCATTCTGATTCCCATCTCCTGTTCTCGAACCAGCCCGCGAGCAATCGACAGATTTGCCACGTTGACGCAGGCGATGAGCAAGACAAATCCAACAGCACCCATCAATACTAGTAAGGTGGACCGCACTTCATGAACGATCATCGTTTGGAGAGAGCGCGTTAATGTACCGGTACCGCTATTAGTTGCCGGATACTCTTGCGCCAGCTGGGCCGCAAGCTCTCGCATCTCAACTTCGGCCTGACTGACTGAAATGCCTTGCTTCAGTTTGCCAATTGCACGAAGTCCAATATGGTTTCCCCGATCAAACCAGGAAGAGTTGGGTTTAAACCAACCGCCCACGGGGGCCCACAGATCGCTCTTTCTAACGAATTCAAAACGAGCGGGCATGACACCGATAACTGTGAAGTAACTGCCCCCGAGATTTAGCTTACGACCCAGAATATTTGGATCACCTCCGAACGGGCCTCGCCAGAGGGAATCACTAATAAGCATCGCCGTCGGCTCAGCTCCAAACTTCTCTTCATCTTCGGTGAAGGTTCGGCCCAGCTGTGGTTGCACTCCGAGAATGCGAAAGTAATTCCCTGTTACTTCTTGACCTTCCAAATGTTGTGAACTACCGATGTCAATGAGGTTGAATGTATCAAAGCGAACGAGTCCAATTTCCTCGAACGATTTTACCCGAGCACGCCAATCCTGAAAGTTGAGTAGCGAAACGCTCATCTCCCGGCCTTGGTTCGTAATCTCGTTAATCACAACAAGTCGATCGGAGTCGGGAAATGGCAATGGATCGAGGATGACGGCGTTGACAAAACTAAAGATCGCAGTGTTAGCGCCAATTCCTAAAGCCAATGTGAGGACAACAACACACGCAAAGCCCGGGTTTTTGCGCAACATGCGCACCGAATATTTCAAATCCTGGTAAGTTTCGTTAAGCATATTCTTTTGTACTTTGATCTTTTCGTTTTGTACTTGTTCTAAACAACGGGCAAAGAAACAAAATCAAAGCTCCTCTCCAAAATGCCAACAAACAATTTCCTTGTCAGATGAATGGCAAGCAACGACAAATCCTTTAAACGGATTCCACGAGATCGGCTGGACTTGCTTCATCGCCTGGCGACGATTAATGGTCGATCTTCTGATTCGCGCCGGTAAAAGACACGCGGCGTCTGGGTAACCCGACGCTCACCGGAGGGAGCAGTTGAAATCGGTTCGGCGTCGGGCTCTACGAAGGAAAGACTCACACCTAGATTACGTGCGGCCTTCAACTTCTCAAGCTGCATGTTCGGTACGCGCGTAGTTGCATAGTCGAACCATTCTCGCAATACGATTTGTCCATCTTTAGGATCGCTATCTGCTGCCCCCTGTTTCAGCCCTTCTTCGACAAGGGCGTAAGTCAACAGGCAATGTCCGAGTTGCGAGACCTCCTGAGCAGCCTGATAACTCTGCGCTGCGGTGAGAATATACATCCCCTTCTCGTAGGCCAGTTGGGCCAGGCCTTTCGAGTTCATCGGACCGCGCCGCCGTTCTTCAGCTTCGAGTGCTTGCCCGGAATTGCACGCATCAATGACCATCAATAATTTATCCGCATCGATACCTTCAACAGCTCGCTCTAGTTCCAGATCAGAGATGCTGTGTTCGAGAATAGTCTGGAAGCCTGCGGCATCGATTTCATTACGATCACCGGTGTAACCCAGGTCGTGTGGAATCAGATAAAAACGTTGGCCGTCAGCGGTTCCATGTCCTGCAAAATAAATGAAAACTGCATCCTCAGGTTCAGTGGCCTTTAAGTTCCGGAGTGCAGGCTCATCGGCGGCCGTTAATTGTTCGACTCCTGCAAGACGTTGCAGTGCGTACATAATAGTTGCTTTCTTCGCCTGATCATCCACCAGCGACAAAACTTCAATATGCGAATAGTTTGCAATCTGTTGCTGTTGGCGTTGTACCTCTTCGCCAAATGCAGTTGCGTCTGCAACGCCGAACTTAAGGTCCTGTACTTTCGTTTGCGCGAGGTTGTGGATGGGCGCGCAGATTACCGACAGCAAAACTATCAGAGCGGATATTTGTCGCTGTTGAGGACGTGGTAAGAACGAGATGTGTAGAACTGTAGATTTGACACTGCAACTATTGGTTTTGAACCAACTGTAAGGACCCATGATAGGTCTCCTAAGTGAGTTTGTAACCGTGAATATTCTGACAACCCAAAGTCAAAAGATTGATTCTGATGGATTTACAAATATAAACCAGGGTGAGCAGACATCAAAGTGAGCCAGGTAAGTTAAAAGCGCTCTCATTTGGCTCATTTATCTTACAACACGGAATTCACCAAGTAGCGGCGCAGGCTAACAAGCTTGCAGCTAACGACGCGATCGCATCTTCCTCAAGTAAACTACTTACTCTAGTGTTGATGATGATCGCGCGGCGCGCTGAAGGTCTTCGTATGCGCTCAGGGACACGAGATTTCGGGAGCCGGTTTAAGTGGAAGGGAAAAGGTGGCAGTTCTACTGTTATTAAACCCTGGACACGCAATCTTGTCAGTTGTTGTCCACGTTATCGTTCCCGAACCATCCGAGTTGGTAGTGATGTTGTAATTTCCGCCACCAGTATGAACACAGCCGCCGAGTCCACCACCGGACACACTTGTTGAGCCGATCGCCGCATTATCCGGTGTAAATTTCGTCTTTGCCGTACCGCCAGGAAACTTAGCATCAATAGCGAACGGCTTGTTCAAACTACAGATCTCCCCAGTGAAAGAAACACCATTACTAACTCCGTCGGCGCGGAAACTCTGACCGCCGGTGCTGGCGGTGAGAGCGAGTGTGGCGCGGCCGCGTCGCGAGCTCGCCTTGAGTTGAATGGTCGCGTTCTGGTTCCTTTCGCCAGGAGCGACATAGGTAAGCGTTCCGGCTGTTCGTGGAATTACTTTCGGATCGACCGATGCCTCACCTGAAAGTGTCGCCTCTAGTTTCGAAGGTATATCGGCGCCGCCAAACTTATGAGTGACCTTGACGGGGATCTGATTAGTCGAACTTGTTGCGACATTGCCGGGTGAGGTCGCGACGATCTGTACACAGCCACCGTTCTGCCACTTATGCTCTGCAATTTTAAGGACCGTCAGGGCCATGGCAAAAGCCGAGTCCTGACCGCTCCTTGCCGAGGCCTCTGCTTGTTGCACATCTTCCGCAGCATTCTGCGAATGCCGAATGAGACGCCAATTCGAGTCCCTTAAATTTTCTAAGTCACGCTCGTATTGCACGGTCATTCCCGTTTCCACATAAGTCTCGCGTCCCTTGGCTACTTCGCGGGTTCCCTGGGTCAGGTCGATGGTAGTAGTAGCAATATCCGCGTTATCGTCGACAGTCGTGCGTATGAAAGCGGTGAGCTCTTGGGTGTAACCGACGCCTCCCCCAACGCCGCCGAGACGAATTCTGACGGTAAGCGGCACCTGGCCTTCGGCATTGGGGCAGTCCAGCCCTTCCACTTTTCCCGTCATCTCCGCTGTGACTTTGACCCCGTCTTTTTCCGCCTCGGTCTTAAGTTCGAGACCAAAGGTCGACGAGCCGTCGTCATTAAATGCTAGTTCCACGCCCATGGTTGTTGTCGCACCATCCTTCGTCTCGGTTTTACGTTCTTTAACGCTACCCGTGCTCGAGGCGCTTTTATGATTTTCAGAGAAGATTTGTTTCAGCCCTGTTATGAGACCTCCAATCAGAGCCGCAGCTTGTGTTCGATCCGCGGCATTCGCAACCCCGCCTTGAAAGATCAGCAGTGCTGGCCCAGTCGATCTAAAGGGTTCTTCATATCTGGCAGGCTTGAACAGTCCTTTCAGATCTTTCAGTTCCTTCGGTAGCGGTGGCGCTGTCTTGTCCGTATCTTTCTTATTCTCGTCGGGCTCACCATAGACCGTCTTTTTCATTGCCGAGCGCTCGACGGCTTCGACACCGGACGCAAAGACCGCCAAGCTTGGATCAAGATCCGCAAGTCGACGCACAACTTCTGCTCCCGGCGATACCAAGGGTGCTTGGGGATCGAATAAGGCTATCTGAGCGGGTTTGCCGGACAAATGATTATCTTTTGACAATTTGCTCTTAAGAAAGGCACACGACGGCGACATGGCGAGAAGAACTATGAGCAGTACGTGAGCGAGTCTTGAGTTTTTCATAATTTATTTTTTCGCGCAGCGGCAGTTGACTGTTTTTTGATCGTGAGGTTGAAGCATAGAGCGTTGCCATCTCCGCAATAGAGAACGTTAGTTTGATAGATTCGTATCAGCCCAGAATTGGTGAATGAAGGGTGATACTTGAGTTTACTCGAAGTGACGCAATTCTCAGTGAACTATTTTGACCGGGACCATGCACCTGTTCAGGCGCGCCCCAAAGCGCAACGTTGCGCTCGAAAGTAATTGGTCTTCACCGCAATAGTTAAAGCTTGCCTTAGGTGTAGTTTCGTTCGTGTTTGATTCCGTGTGATTCGTGTATCACTAAACCATGCAACCAAAATAGACATCCGTGCTGTTCTGACCATCAAAGATCTGAAGATCGGCATCGAGAGTCAGGGGAATTCGAAAGGCAGATTGCACAAGGAGAGCCTTGAGTTCTTCCTCAGGATCGGCTGTGACGTCATCATCTGCGCAACGCGAACTAGAGGAGCAACAGTCGATGCGGTAAAGGCATTGGCTGGATTTGACGTACAGTGGCTTGAACAGCATGAGCAATCGCAAGTGAATGAGCAGATCTTAAGGGATATTGTTACGGCGAGGCAGATCGTGGAGAAAGT
>Ga0068857_100005430_pt1 | contig 10868 bp, 13 predicted proteins | sample KBSCornC72_FD_66591 | JGI IMG/M metagenome (GOLD analysis project Ga0068857, IMG submission 66591) | Corn rhizosphere microbial communities from Kellogg Biological Station, Michigan, USA - KBS Corn C7-2 | ecosystem: Host-associated > Plants > Roots > Rhizosphere > Soil ...
GCTCATCGCAGCAGCCCGATGGTGAAGGAGATTGCGGCGACCGCGCCGAGGGTCAGCACGGCGAGGCCGAGCGCGCGCCGCGGCAGGGGCGGCTCGAGGCCGCGGGTGCGATAGACGCCGATGGTGATCTCGCGCTTCATCTAGTGCCCGCTCAGCCCCGACAGGCCCTTGGCCATTTCCAGCTCCGACGAGCTCGGATGATATTTGAGCGCGCCCGAGCCGTGGATCGCCATGATCACCGCGACCACGAACAGCAGCACGGCGCCCTGGGTGTCGTAATGGCGGTCGTCGCCGTCGACCGGTCGGCGGCGGTAGACGAACACGCCGGCGCCGAGCACCAGCACCGCGACGACCAGCTCGACGATCGCGAACGGGCTCATCGCGCGAGGCCCTTCAAATCGCCGTGGAACCACAGGGCGCCGACGAACAGCAGCAGCGCAGTAGCGGCCATCATCAACAGGCGGCCGAAGCGCTTCGCCTGGGCGACGCTGACGTCACCGCGCGGCGCGGTCGAGCGGTAGAAGGTGAGGCCGAGCGCGAAGGCGCCGAGGCAGACGACGATCCAGGCGGCGAGGAGGAGCAGCGGGTTCACAGGCTAACCCGCGAATCCTTGACCGCGAGCTCGTCGGCGCGGCGGCGGTAATAGGTCGCGGCTAGCCACAGTCGCAGCGAATCGGCGGACAGGCCGGCCGGGGCCGCGGCGGCTTTGATCGGCGGCGCTACTGGCATGCCAAACACTCGTCGTAGTCGGTCGAGGAGGCGAGCTTGATTTCCTTCAATTCGGGCGTGTTGTCGGCTTCGACGCCGCCGGCAAAGCCGGCGCGCTGCACCGACTTGGAGCGCAGATAATAGAGGCTCTTGATGCCCAGCTCCCAGGCGCGGAAGTGGAGCATCATCAGGTCCCATTTGTCGACGTCGGCCGGGATGAACAGGTTCAGCGACTGCGCCTGGTCGATGTACGGCGTGCGGTCGGCGGCGAGCTCCAGGAGCCAGCGCTGGTCGATCTCGAAGCTGGTCTTGAACACGTCCTTCTCTTCCTGGGTCAGGAAATCGAGATGCTGGACCGACCCGCCGTTCTCGAGGATCGAGCTCCACACCGCGGCGGGGGCGACCACGTTCTTTTCCTTGAACAGCGCCTCGAGATAGGGGTTCTTGATCGAGAAGGAGCCCGACAGCGTCTTGTGGGTGTAGATGTTGGCCGGGATCGGCTCGATGCACGCCGAGGTGCCGCCGGCGATGATCGAGATCGACGCGGTCGGGGCGATCGCCATCTTGCAGCTGAAGCGCTCCATTGCGCCCATGTCCTGGGCGTCGGGGCACGGCCCGCGCTCATTGGCGAGCATCATCGACGCCTCGTCGACCTGGGCCCGGATATGCTTGAAGATCTTGAGGTTCCAGCTCTTCGCCATCGCTCCCTCGAACGGGATGCCGCGGGCCTGGAGGAACGAGTGGAAGCCCATCACGCCGAGGCCGACGCTGCGCTCGCGCTCCGCGCTATACTTGGCGCGGGCCATCTCGTCCGGAGCGCGGGCGATGTAATCGGACAAGACATTGTCGAGGAAGCGCATGACGTCCTCGATGAACCGCTTGTCGGTGCTCCACTGGTCCCACGTCTCGAGGCTCAAGGACGACAGGCAGCAGACCGCGGTGCGGTCGGCGCCCAGATGGTCGCGGCCGGTCGGCAGCGTGATCTCGGAGCACAGGTTGGAGGTGGTGACCTTGAGGCCGAGGTCGCGGTGATGCTTGGGCATCGACCGGTTCACCTGGTCGATGAAGATGATGTACGGCTCGCCGGTCGCGAGGCGAGTCTCGACCAGCTTCTGGAACAGCGAGCGGGCGTCGACCTTGCCCCGCTCCGAACCGTCCTTGGGGCTGCGCAGCACGAACTCGGCGCCTTCGCGCACCGCCTCCATGAACTCGTCGGTGACCAGCACGCCGTGGTGCAGGTTCAGCGCCTTGCGGTTGAAGTCGCCGCTCGGCTTGCGGATCTCGAGGAACTCCTCGATCTCGGGGTGATTGATGTCGAGGTAGCAGGCGGCCGAGCCGCGCCGCAGCGAGCCCTGCGAGATGGCGAGCGTCAGCGAATCCATCACCCGGACGAACGGGATGATGCCGCTGGTCTTGCCGTTGAGGCCGACCGGTTCGCCAATCCCTCGGACGCGGCCCCAATAGGTGCCGATGCCGCCGCCGCGCGAGGCCAGCCAGACGTTCTCGTTCCACGTCCCGACGATGCCTTCGAGGCTGTCGGAGACGCTGTTCAAATAACAGCTGATCGGCAGCCCGCGGCCGGTGCCGCCGTTCGACAGCACGGGCGTCGCCGGCATGAACCACAGTTTCGAGATGTAGTCGTAGACGCGCTGGGCATGCGCTTCGTCGTCGGCATAGGCCGCGGCGACGCGCGCGAACAGGTCCTGATAGCTTTCGCCGGGCAGCAGGTAGCGGTCGCGCAGCGTGTCCTTGCCGAACTCGGTCAGCAGGTCGTCGCGCTTGTCGTCGGTCTTGACGGCGAAGCGCGGCGCGTGGACCGACTTCGAACTGGAAGTGGTGGTCGCAACGTCGTCGCTCGGTACATCGGAGCCGTGTGAAAAATCCATTGCGCTTCCCCGTCCTTCGGCGGTCCCCTGGAGAACCGTTTGTTCTTCAAACGTTCGACTCGGAGCCATGGCCCGGCATCCTAGTCCTTTTCGCGGTCGAGCGGGGCTTTTTACATGCTCGTCCCTGTGGAAATCGGGGACGAGTCGGCCCGTCGCCGGAATATAGTGATTCCGGCGCCGAACACCAGTAATTGAGGCATTCCCCCCTCGCGCTACCACCTATTGTGCCTCATCCACGTTTGGATGCAAGCCGGTAAATGCGGGTTAACGATATTTTTCCTGTGGATTGGCGGCTGCGACACAGGGTGCGCGGCGGGCCAGTTCGGCGGTGCGAGCGCTTTGCGGCCCGGCGAGAAAACTGGCGACGGCGGCGGCAATCGGCTGGCCGCTATTGACCTCGAAAAATGAGAAGCCCGGCTGCGGATTGACCTCGAAGCAGTAATAGTCGCCGGCGCCAGTCAGAAACAGGTCGATGCCGGCAAATGCGAGACCGAGCGTCCGGGCCAGGACCAGGCAGCGCTCGGTGATGTCCGGCGGCAATTGCGTGGCTTTCAGAGTCGCTCGGCCGCCATCGAGATTGGCGTAACGATAGTCGACGTGCGTGCTCTCGATCGCCGTCGCGAACACGTCGTCGCCGATCACGTGGACGCGGATGTTCTGGCCTTGAAGCTCGGCCTGGAACTGGACCGGACACCAGCCGAGGCGGTTGAGCCGGGCGAGGTCGGCGTCCTCGAAGGTCCGAACCACCGACCGCAGCCCGCTGATCGACTTGTAGATGATCCGCTCGTGCCGGGCGCGAAACTCGAGCACGGTTTCAGGGTCGCTCGTGATGAGGGTGGGCGGCACCAGGAAGCCGACGGCGGCGATGAGCTGCGCCTGGTAGGGCTTCGAACCGTTCGAGCCCTGCATGTCGGTCCGATTGACCACCCGGGCGGGCGCAATCTCCGCCCAGCGATACAAAGCGTCGTGAAAACCGCGGGCGTGCTTTCGTTGCGGATCGCCATCCGGAAGCCCGTCGAGTTCGGGCAATCGCATGTCATCCATCAAGCGCAGATAGACACCGGTCACGGCCTCGAGCTCGACGATCTCGTCGCCGAGCGTCAGCTTTCCCCGGATTCCGTCGCCATCGATTGACCAGTCCAGCCGGTAGGCGGCGACGTCGCGCTGATGAACGATGCGGAATTCGCGGCCCTGCCCCGCCAGCGCCTGAGCGACCATCGCCAGCGGTGCCTCGCTCCGGATGCCGGCAAGGAGGATCACGTCAACGCCTCCGCCAGGGCCGCAACCAGCGGCTCGCCACCCGCCTGAAGCAGCGGGAAGGGCGACGCGGTGGTAAAGCTCCAGTCACCCTCATCGTCGCGCGCGAAATCCACGCCGAGAAGCGCGGCGCCGGACTCCCGGGCCAGGGCTGCGCAGGGCCCGGAGAGCTCGCCCGGGAGGTCAGGCCCGAGCAGGACCTTGTCTTCGACCACGAACGCCCGGGCGTCGGCGCGTCGGGACACCCACGCCAGCTCCGGACCGTCGCCGGCGGACTGGCGCCAAGGTTCAACGGCCAGACCCGCCGCGACCGCCATTGCAACCCAGGCCGACGGATGCCGGAAATTACCGCACAGGCCCTGCGGCGTCGGGCGATTGATGACCTTGGCCGGCCAAAGATGAAGCCAGCTCAGATGCATCGCGAAGACTTCCTGCATCGCGTAGCTGAAGTCTTCCCCGCCGGTCGCGCGCAGCCGGTCCAGGGGTGCGGTCATCAGGCGGTTGAGGATCGGCACCGGCTCGCCGCTCGAGAGACGCCGGCCATCGGGGAGGTCGATCGAGATCTCCCCGCGGCCATTGGCGTCGAGCGCGTGCTCGAACCGAACGGAGGCGCCGAGGAGCGGCGCGAGGATTATGTCGCAGCGCACCCCAAGCGATTGCAGCTCAGCCGCGGCCCACAGCGCGGGCGCGTCGGTGGTCTCGCACAGGATGACGGCCGAGGGCGAGGTCCGCGGGCTCGAGCGATCGCTCACGCCTTAGCGTTTCGGCTTCGCTTTGTCGCTTTCTCCGGCCAATGCGCCCTCGCCCAAGTCCGGCCGATCCTCCGGCTTGATGAAATGCTCCGCCGTCCCCATTCCGGTCATCATCGCCCACTGACCAAGCAGGCCGTCGGGGAGCGGGTCGCCGGGCTTCCACGGGGTCGGAGGGCCGAAATCCGGCTCCCGCTTGAACTGGATGTCGATCTCGGCCTTCTCGTTCTTATTCTCCTTCCACTCATGCTTGTGATCCTTGAGCTCCTTGATCTCGTTTTTTATGTCCTTGTGGTCCTTGAAATCCTTGTGGTCCTTGTGATCCTTGAAATCCTTGTGCTGCTTTTGATCGACAATTTCCTTGATGAACACCTTGTCGAGTGTCGTCTTGTGTTCCTGGGCGACGGTCTTGTCGATCAGGGGACTTTTGTCTGCGGTTTTGTTTGCGGAGGCGCCGCCCGCGGCCTTGCGGGAGCCCTTGGGTGCCCTTGCCATTTCACACACTCCTGTAAAACAGATGAGGTGACTGGTTACGCGACTCACCTGGAGGCGTTCGGCACGATGAATTCTTACCACCAAAGCGCTGACGACGCGACTCGTCGGGGCCGTAACTTCTTCAGCAACAACGGCTAAGCTATGGAGCTCGATCGCGCCGGCGCGCAACCGTTCAAGGGTGCGCTCGACGGGGACGCCATGGCGGTGGTCGATGCTGCGCTATCGGCTTTGCCGGTGGATCGTCCCGGGGTGCGCTTCTCGGATGCTCCGTCGCTTGAGCCGCTGCTGGCGGCCGATGGCCAGGTCGGGCGAATTGCCGCCAGCTTCCTCGGACCAGCGTCCCGGCCGGTGCGCGCGATCCTGTTCGACAAGTCCGAAGCGACCAACTGGGCGCTCGGGTGGCACCAGGATCGGACGATCGCGGTCGCCGAGAAGGTCGACGTGCCCGGCTTCGGACCGTGGACTCGCAAGGCCGGAATCGCGCACGTCGAGCCGCCCGTCGCAATCCTCGAGGCGATGGTGACACTGCGCGTCCACCTCGATCCGGTCGACGCGGACAATGCGCCGTTGCTGATCGCTACGGGCTCGCATCGTTTCGGGCGGATATCCGAAGGCGAGATCGACCCGTTGGTCGAACGGTGCGGCACGAGCGCCTGCCTCGCCGAGCGCGGCGACATTTGGGCCTATGCGACGCTCATCCTCCACGCCTCAGAGGCCGCACGCCGCCCGCGCCGGCGACGGGTGCTGCAGGTGGATTATTCGGCGGCGGAGCTGCCCGGCGGGATGCAGTTCCACGGCATTTGGGCGATCCCGCCCACCGGGAGCACGTAACCGCGCGCGACTGTCAGATCGCGCAGGCGTTCAGATCGCGCAGGCGTTGCGACCCATTGCGGACATTCGCGATCCGTTTCAGTCTGCAGCCATGCTGAAACGATCGATCGTCGCCGTCGCCCTGGGGCTCAGTGCATCGGCGCCGGCGCAGACGCCCGCCCTGCCCTTCGTCCTCAAGCAGGTCGGCCCCGGCGTCTACGCGGCGATTGACGGGCCGGAGCATAAGGCGGGGTCCAACGCCGGCTTCGTGATCGGCGACGACGGGGTGCTGGTGGTCGACGCCTTCTTCACGCCCGACGCGGCGCAAGCGCTGGTCGGCGAAATCAGGCGCATCACGCCCAAGCCGATCCGCTATGTCGTCAACACGCACTATCACGCCGACCATACTGGGGGCGACCAGGTGCTGCGCGACGCGGGCGCGGTGATCATCGCCCACCGCAACGTCCGCGGCTGGGTGCGGGTCAACAACATCAACCTGTTCGGCGACCGGATCACGCCCGAATTGAAGGCGCGGATCGCGGCGCTGCCGCTGCCCGATGTGGTGACCGACAAAGACCTGACGGTGTGGCTGGGGTCGCGCAAGGTGGTGGTCCGGACGGTGCTCGGCCATACCGGGGGCGATATCACCGTCGCGGTGCCCGACGCGCACGTGCTGTTCGCCGGCGACATGCTGTGGCGCAAGGTCGCGCCGAACCTGATCGACGGCTCGGTGGCACAGTGGCAGGCGACGGACGCGGACCTCGCGGCGATGCCGGACGCGGCGCAGATGCAGTTCGTGCCGGGGCACGGCGACGTCGCCGACGTGGCCGACGTTCGCGACTTTCGCTCCTATCTCCTCGACATCCGGCGGCTGGTGGCCGCGGGTCGCAAGGCGCGGCTGAAGGACGAGGGTCTGGTCCAGTCGGTCGCGACGAAACTGCGCGCGCTCCACCCCGACTGGACGATCAGCGACCGCGCGATCGCGGCCGAGGTCAAATATATGGATCAGGAACTCGCAGGCACCAAGAAGCGTCCCGTCCCCCAGGCGGACTGATCACGAAGGGGAAAGTCGGATGAAAGCACTGGCCCTGGCGGCATTGCTTGCTGTCGCGTCCGCGCCGGCCGTCGCGCAGGTCGACACGCAGCGCATGTCGGAGATCACGCGCGTCCTCGCCTCGGACGAGTACCAGGGCCGCGCTCCGGGGACTCCGGGCGAAGCGAGGACGATCCCGTACCTGATCGAGCAGTTCCGCGCCGCGGGGCTCGAACCGGCCGGCGAGAACGGCGGGTGGACGCAGACGGTGCCGATGATCCGCACCCAGCTCGAGGCGCCGGTCGCGGCGTCGGTGCGGCAGGCGGGGCAGACGCTGCCGCTCAAGTTCCCCGACGACGTCTATCTCGGCACCGTGCGGGCGACCGAGCGGGCGCGGATTGCGAACGCGCCGATGGTGTTCGTCGGCTACGGCGTCAGCGCGCCCGAGCGCGGCTGGGACGATTTCAAGGGCGCCGACCTGAAGGGTAAGGTCGCGGTGTTCCTGGTCAACGACCCGGACTTCGAGGCGGCGGCCGGCGAGCCGGTCGCGGGCAAGTTCGGCGGCAAGACGATGACCTTCTACGGCCGCTGGGTCTACAAATATGAGGAAGCGGCGCGGCGCGGCGCGATCGCGGCGCTGATTGTCCACGAGACCGATGCGGCCGGCTATCCGTGGACGGTGGTCAAGAGCGGCGCGGGCGAGAGCTATAATATCGTGCTGCCCGAAGGCGCGCAGCAGCCGGTGCTGCTGCAGGGCTGGATCCAGCGGCCGGTCGCCGAGGCGCTGCTGAAGCGCGCCGGCTACGATTACGAGACGCTGAAGCGGCGGGCGCGGACCGCGGCGTTCAAGCCGGTCGATTTGAAGGCGGCGTTCAGCGCCGACATCCCGGTCACGCTTAAGCGGATCACCAGCCGCAACGTGCTCGGCAAGCTGACGGGCGCGAAATATCCCAATGAGACGGTGAGCTACGGCGGCCATTGGGACGCCTACGGGGTCGGCCCGGCCGATGCGCAGGGCCGGACGATCCGGCGTGGCGCGGCCGACGATGCGGTCGGGCTCGCGGCGATGCTCGACGTGGCGCGGCGCTTCGCCGCCGGGCCGCGGCCCGACCGGACCCTGGTGTTCGCGGCGTGGACGGGGGAGGAGCGCGGGCTGCTCGGCTCCGAATATTATGCCCGCCATCCGCTGTTCCCGATGGCGACGATGGCCGCCAACCTGACCTTCGACACGCTGCAGTGGGCGGGGCCGGTCAAGGACGTGGTGCTGATCGGCCAGGGCCAGAGCGCGATGGAGGATCTGCTCGCCGAGGAAGCGAAGAAGCAGGGCCGCTACGTCACTCCGGAAGGCCATCCTGAGCGCGGGCTGTTCTACCGCGCCGACCATTTCTCCTTCGCCAAACGCGGGGTGCCGGTGCTGCTCGATATGGCGCTGGCCGGCGCCTACGACATGGCCGACGGCGGCCGGCCCGCGGGCGAGGCGTGGCTTAGCCGGTTCACCACCAATTGCTATCACCAGACGTGCGACAGCTGGTCGCCGGACTGGAACCTCGCCGGCGCCGCGCAGGAAGCCGATTTGTTCTATGCGATCGGCGCCCGACTCGCGAACAGCCGCGAGTGGCCGCAATGGCGCTCCTCGTCCGAGTTCAAGGCGGTGCGCGACAAGAGCGCGGCGGCGCGCGGCGGCACGAGCCGCGCCGAGCGCGGTCACTAGCGCTCGCCACGATAGAGTCACGAAAGGCGGCCATTACGGCCATGGCTCGACTCGTGATTTAAAATCGGTTTACAATGGCGGGCAGGCCGAAGGCCTAAACAACAGGGGCACAGGAATGAAACGCTATTTGTTTGCCGCGGCATCCGTTGCCGCACTGGTCGCCTCACCGGCGGCCGCCCGCGACCATTCGGCCTATTTCGGAATCGAAGTGGGCCCGATGTGGGCGAAGGATTCCCATGTCGTCGACGATTTCGGCGACGGCAGCGCCGACTTCTTCACCGTCGACCACAAGATGGGCGTCGATGGCGACCTCATCGCCGGCTACGACTTCGGCATCGTCCGGGCCGAGCTCGAAGGCGGCTACAAGTGGGCCAAGCACGACAAATATTGCGACAGCAGCGATTGCATCGGCGCCGACGGCCATTCGCGCGTCTATTCGATCATGGGCAACGCGATGGTCGACCTCGGCAAGAACGAGGCGGTCAATTTCTACGCCGGCGGCGGTGTCGGAATGGCCTGGGTCCGCGAGCGCTTCAGCATCGACGGCGACAGCGACGCCTTCCACATCAGCGACAGCGGCTTCGCCTGGCAGATCATCGCCGGCGTGCGCGCTCCGGTGTTCAACCATTTCGACGTCGGTCTCAAATATCGCTATTTCGACGCCGGCAAGGTTAAGGAAGACTTCGGCGACGGCGAGGTGATCCGGACCAAGTTCCGCTCGCACAGCATCCTCGCCAGCCTGATCTACAACTTCGGTGAGGTTGCGGCTCCGCCGCCGCCGCCGCCGCCACCGCCTCCGCCGCCGCCTCCGCCGCCTCCGCCGGCGACGCAGACCTGCCCGGACGGCTCGGTGATCCTGGCGACGGACGCCTGCCCGGCGCCGCCGCCGCCGCCGCCGCCGCCCGAACCGGCGCCCGAGCGCGGCCAGTAAGGCACTGCTCAGTCAACGAAGCGGCGGGAGGGAAACCTTCCGCCGCTTTTCTTTGCGCTTCACGCGGGAGCGATGACCCGCAGCGCCTTGGGGCGGATGCGGTAATCGAGCGGCGGCGCTGCGCGGAGGACTTCGCCATCGAGCGACACCGCGAGGTGACTGCGCCGGCTCGCCACGCGCAGCCGCTCGACGCCGTCGAGCTCAACCATGTCGTCGCGGCGGGCGCGATTGACCAGCGCGCGGATGCTGGCGGCGATCATCCCGCGCCGCGTCTTCTTGCGCATCACGAGGACGCACAGCCGGCCGTCGTCGAGGCGTTCGCGCTGGCCGGCCGCGGCGATGTCGAGCCGGTACTCATTGTTCCCGACGAACAGCAGGGGCGTGTCGATCCGGGCCTCCGCTTCCTCATTGACGGTGAGCGTCAGCCGACGATGGTGGAATCTTACGAGCGTTCTGACCGATGCGACAATCATCGCCAGCCGCTTGCTTCGGCCGAAGCGTTTGCGCTGCACATCGCGATCGATGACCATCAGCGGATACAGCCCGATCGCGCTGTTGTTGATGAAGATGCGGCCGTTCATCTCGGCGACGTCGACGCGCCGTTCCACGCCGGACGCGATCAGCTTCGCCGCGTCGTCGAGATCGGTCGGGATGGCGAGGTCACGCGCAAAGTGATTGAGCGTGCCGAGCGGAAGGACGCCGAGCCGGGTCCCGGTGCCGACCAGGGCCGCCGCAGCCGCGGCGACCGTGCCATCGCCCCCGCCGACGATGAGCAGCTCGTCGCCGCGCTCTGCGGCAGCCTTGGCCCGGACTTCGCACTCGCCGCCGTCGATCAGCTCGACTCTTGCCGGAACGCCCGCCGCTTCAAGCGCGGCCGCGACTGTCTTCGCGATGTCCGGGTCGCGCGCGGCCGCGCCGCCGGACCGGTTGATGAGAACGGCCGTGTCAGTCACGGCCGCTCAACGGCTCAATCCGCCGGACCGATCCGGAACGCCGCGAGCTTGTTGCCGTCGGGGTCGCGGAAATAGGCGCCGTAGAAGGCGCCCGGGCCCTCGTCGCCGCGAACGCCGGGAGGCCCCTCGCAGCTGCCGCCGAGCTCCAGCGCCTTGGCGTGGAGCGCGTCGACCTTGGCCCGGCTGTCGACCACGAGCGACGCCATGTTGCCGTTGCCGGCGCTGGCGGGATTGCCGTCATAGGGCTTGCACACGGCGAGGGCGGGCTTGCCGAGGCCCGTGCCGTACATGGTGAAATTGTCGCCGAACTCCATGATCCGGCCGGCGCCGACCAC
>Ga0068857_100005431_pt1 | contig 10868 bp, 7 predicted proteins | sample KBSCornC72_FD_66591 | JGI IMG/M metagenome (GOLD analysis project Ga0068857, IMG submission 66591) | Corn rhizosphere microbial communities from Kellogg Biological Station, Michigan, USA - KBS Corn C7-2 | ecosystem: Host-associated > Plants > Roots > Rhizosphere > Soil ...
GGCCAATCCACCAGCCCGCCGTTCACGCGATCGAGCGGCTCGAAGCGGCCTGCGGACGCCGCACCTTCGAGGATGAATCGGAAGTCACCCGTCCGGACGCGCCCCTCGCCGGTCAGGACGCTCTCGTTGTAGGTCGCAATCCCCTCAATCTGCCAGAGCGGCAGGAACGCGTTGGGATACAGCAACGGCGCGTGTCCGAAAACGTGCCGCAGTCCGCCAATCCAGCCGCGCGCTTTGTCGAGATGCACGATGTGCGTGTACTCGTGCGCGAATACGAGAGTGAGCCAGTCGTCGGTGTAGCCGATCGAACTCGAGCCGGGGGGGCCGGCCACCGTGATCTCGATTACGTTGTAGGGAAATGGATTCGCCCAGCCGTTCGACAGATCGTTTTGATCCACCAGGATCACGTGGACGCGGCCGTTCGGCTTGCCAATCTGCCGAGCGACCCGATCGGCGACCGTCTCGGCAATTCCGGCGAGCCGCCGCGCGAGCCGCTCTTCGCGCTGGTGAAAATGGATGTCGAACCGCACCGTGCGCAGGGTGCGAAAGCGGAGCCGCGGATCGTACCGATTCGCTGCGAACAGGTCGGGCGCCGCACACACGCCAAGCAGGACCGCGATTCCGATCCGCCGCAACATGCCGTTCACGATCCCGCCGCGTGCTCGGACGGCCGGCCGCCAGCGCGTGTCATTCCCCCGCTTCGTCCTTCATTTCCGCCAGCAGTGAGAGTGCCTGCATCGGCGTCATGGTGTTGATGTCGAGGCCGCGCAGACGGCGGCGGATCGGGTCGTCTCCCTGCGACGGCGCCTGGAAGAGACCCATCTGACCACTCGTGGACTCGTCAGCGCTCAGCGACGGCCGTCCGCCGCGCGACAGCTCGTCGCGCTCCAGGCCGTGCAGGATCTCGCGGGCACGTGCCACGACCGCCGGAGGAAGACCTGCCAGCCGGGCGACCTGGATCCCGTAACTGCGGTCCGAACGGCCCGGCACCACTTTTCGGAGGAACACGATGTCGTCTTTCCACTCACGGACGACGACGTGAAAATTCGCGACACCCGGCAGCGCGTCAGCGAGATCCGTCAGCTCGTGGTAATGCGTGGCGAAAATCGTTTTCGGCCGCGCGCGCGGGTTCGACACCAGATGCTCGGCGACCGCCCACGCGAGGCTGAGGCCGTCGAACGTCGACGTGCCGCGGCCGATCTCGTCGAGGATGACCAGGCTCCGCGAGGTCGAGGCATGCAGGATGTTCGCGGTCTCCTGCATTTCGACCATGAACGTCGAGTGTCCGCGCGCAATGTTGTCGGATGCGCCAACCCTGGCGAACAGCCGATCCACTACCGGAAGCTTCGCCGCACGTGCGGGCACAAAGGAGCCGGCCTGCGCCATCAGGCAGAGCAGGGCGGTCTGCCGCAAATAGGTGGACTTGCCCCCCATGTTGGGGCCGGTGAGGATGACCAGCTGATGGCTGCCGCCGTCGAGCATCACGTCGTTCGGCACGAACGCATCGCTGACGAAGCGCTCGACCACCGGATGGCGCACGTCGCTCGCGACGAGCTCGTCGCCGGCGTGCATCAGCGGCTTGGTGTAGTTGTTGGTCGCCGCGGTTTCCGCGAGCGCGCTGAGCACGTCGAATGTCGCAACCCCGCGCGCCGTGTCCTGGATGCGCGGTGCCTCCGCGCCGACCCGGCGGCGCAGCGCCTCGAAAATCTCGACCTCCCGCTCGACGATGCGCTCGTCGGCGCCGAGCACCTTTTCTTCGTAGGTCTTCAGGTCCGGCGTGATGAAGCGTTCGCCGCCGGCAATCGTCTGCTTCCGCAGGTAATCGGCCGGCACGTTTCCCAGGTTCGACTTGGACACCTCGATGTAATACCCGAACACCCGGTTGTAGCGGATCTTCAGCGAGCTGATGCCGGTTCGCGCCCGCTCCGCTTCTTCCATCTCCGCGATGCGGCGCTTGCCGGACCGGCTGATCGCTCGAAGCTCGTCGAGCTCCGTGTCGACGCCGTCGCGGACGACGCCGCCGTCGCGCGCGAACGCCGGCGGCTCGTCGAGCATGGTGACCTCGAGATGGTCACGAACATCCGCGAGGTCGTCCAGCTCCGCGGCCAGGCTGCGGACGAGCGGGGCCTGGAATGGCTCGAGCAGCATGCGCAGCCGCGGGATCGCCGCGATCGACTGCCGGAGCGCCACGAGATCGCGCGGCCCGGCGATGCCGAGCGCAGCGCGCGCGACGAGCCGCTCGAGGTCCTGAACCGTCTTCAGCGTCTCGCGCACTTTGGCCCGCTCGGTCGTGCGGAAGGCGAATTCCTCGACCGCGTCGAGGCGGTCCTGGATCCGCTCCAGCGCCAGCAGCGGCCGCAGCAGCCAGGCGCGCAGCAGGCGGCCACCCATGGAGGTCGCCGTGCGGTCGAGCTCCTGGAGGAGCGAGCCACTCCTGCCGCCGTCGGCCGCCTGCAGCACCTCGAGGTTCCTGAGCGTCGTGGGATCGATGACCACGCAATCGGCGCCGGCCCGAAAGGAGATCTCGCGCACATGTGCGAGGTCTGCTTTCTGCGTGTCCCGCAGATATTGCACGAGGGCGCCGGCCGCACACGTCGCCGCGGGATGATCGGCAAGTCCGAACCCGTGCAGCGATTGCGCCTGCATCTGCGTGAGCAGCGAGCGCCGCGCGGATTCGAATTCGAAGGCCCAGGCGTCGGTGGTGGTGATGCGCGCGTCGAGGCGCAGCTCGTCGACCAGCGGTTTCACATCGGCGAACCCGTCGGGCACGACGATTTCGCGCGGCCGCAGCACCGCCAACTCGTCGCCAAGCGCCTGGCGTCCTTCGACGCCCACGTACTCGGCGGTCGTGAATTCCCCGGTTGACACATCGAGCAGAGCGACGCCGTAGCCAGGTCCGGGATGTGCCGGAGAGATCCCCATCAGGAAGGCCGGCTCGCGCGCCTCGAGATAGCTCGCATCCGTCAGCGTGCCGGGAGAAACGACGCGGACAACCTCGCGCTTGACGACCCCCTTCGCCTTCTTGGGATCCTCCATCTGTTCGCAGACGGCAACGCGGAACCCCTTCCGCACCAAACGCGCGATGTATCCGTCGGCGGCGTGATGCGGAATGCCGCACATCGGAATGGCGCCGCCGCTGGAGTCCTTCGCGCGCGAGGTCAGCGTCAGCTCGAGCGCGCGCGCGCCCGTCAACGCATCCTCGTAGAACATCTCGTAGAAGTCCCCCATGCGGAAGAAGACGATTGCGTCGCGGTGCTGCCGCTTGGCTTCGAAGTACTGCCGCATCGCCGGGGTGGCGCCGACTGGTTCTGAAGACACGGAAGAGGAAGACATTTCGCGGGCGTTCAGAGCGCGAGTATAACATTGGTGAAATGCTGACTCTCGATTGCTGATTACCGACAATCAATCAGCAATCGACAATCAGCAATCAGCCATTCACGGACTCTCCTATGCTCGTCCTCGCGCTTGACACGACCTCACGAGCCGGCAGCGTCGCGATCGTTCACGACGCCGTCGTGCGGGTCGAGAATGCCGGCGATCCCGCGACGACGCACGGGCAGCGGCTGCCGCTCGAGATCGAACGAGCGCTCGAGCAGGCGAACGCGACGATCGAGGACGTCGATCTCTTTGCCGTGGTCGCCGGTCCGGGCTCGTTTACCGGGCTTCGCGTCGGGATTGCGACGATCCAGGGACTGGCGATGGCGCAGCAGAAGAAGGTCGTTGCCATATCGGCGCTCGAGGTGCTCGCACGGGCCGCGATCAACGCGCTGCATCCCATTGGCGCGTGGATGGACGCCCAGCGCGGCGAGGTCTTTGCCGCGCTGTACGCGCCTGACGGACGCGACGTCTTGATCGGAGCCGTGTCGGCGCGGCCGGACCAGGTGCTCGAAGCCTGGGGCCACCACCCGGGAACCCGCGCCATCGCCTTCATCGGCGACGGCGCCGCGCGTTACCACGACCTCATCGCGCATCGCGCCGGGGGAGCCGCATCGATCGCCGGAGGGCCGCCGCTCGCCGGCCTGGCCGGGAAAATCGCCGCCTCCGAACCCTCCCGCGCCACGCTGCCGCACGCCATCGTACCGATCTACATCAGGAAATCCGATGCCGAGCTCGCCCGCGATCGCGCGGCTCACCGCTGACGCCGACCTCGACGACGTCGCGGCCCTGGAGGCGGCGTCGTTCAGCCACCCGTGGTCGCGGGACATGCTCGCGCGCGAGCTGCAGAACTCGAACGTTTCGCGCATTTATACAGCGCGCGACGGCGTCGGGAGCCTGGTCGCGTTCTGCGCCTGCTGGTTTCTCACCGACGAGGTCCACATCAATACGCTCGCGGTGCGGCAGAGCGAGCGGCGGCGCGGGCACGCCACGCGGCTTCTGCGGTTCATCTTCCGTGAAGCGGTCGGCGAAGGGATGCGGCGGGCGACGTTGGAAGTGCGCCGATCGAACAACGCTGCCGTCGAACTCTACAAGGGGCTGGGCTTCGAGATCCGGGCCAGTCGCCGGAATTACTACGACAACCCGGTGGAAGACGCGCTCCTGCTCTGGAGCGAGCGGCTCGACACGACCGACGGACAGCCTTGATGCGGTTCCCGGTCTTGTGGTAGGTTGCACGTATATGAATGTCCAGAAGTAACAACCTTCTCTTCAGGAGGCGGAAATGCCGAAAGACTTCGAAGAGCTGAAGCGCGAGCTGCTGCAAAGCGACGACGAATACCGCCAACTTGCCACCCGTCATCACGACCTCGACGAACAGATTCACAGCCTCGCGGCGCGGCACTATCTCACTGAACCCGAACAGCTCGAAGAAGTCCGACTCAAAAAGGTGAAACTCCACCTGAAAGATCAGATGGAAAGCATTCTGCGTAAGCACCGCGTGGAGGTAGCAGCGTCGCAACCGACGCGCCACTGACCCGGCCGCGCAGAAGCCGACCGACGCCAGTTTCAGTTCACCGCAGGGCCAGCAGCCGGTCACGCCCTCCGTCAGGCGACCAGCTGCTGGCCCTCGTGACTTTCAGCCCGCTCCAGGGCGCCGTCAGCACTTCATGAGAATCGATCGAGCTGGATACCCGTTCATCGCCGCCGGCCTTCTTCCCGCCGCCGTGCTTGCGGCAAAACAGAAGTACGCGCTCGCCGCGCCCTTCGCGCTGCTCGGCGGGTTCATGGCCTATTTCTTCCGCGATCCAGATCGCCAGGTCCCGCAGGATCCCGACATCGTCGTATCGCCCGCCGATGGCCGCGTGATGTTCGCAGGGCCGGCCGACCCCCGCTGGGCGCCGCCCGGGGAGTGGGAACAGGTGACGATCTTCCTGTCGCCGATGGACGTGCACATGAACCGCACGCCGGTCGATGGACGCGTGACGCGGGTCCACTACCGCAAGGGAACATTCCTGCCGGCCCACACGACGGCCGCGAACGACAACGAACTGAACGAGGTCTGGATCGATCACGGCGGCCGGCCCATCGTGTTCCGTCAGGTCGTCGGCATCCTCGCACGCCGGATCGTCTGCCGCGTGCGCGAGGGTGACGTGCTCGAGCGCGGTCAGCGCATGGGCCTGATGAAGTTCGGCTCGCGAATGGACGTGTTCCTGCCGATCGACGCCGAGCTGCGGGTAGCCGTAGGGGAGCAGGTTGTCGGCGGGGAAACCATCGTGGCCGTACTGCGGAGCGCGAGTGCTGCCTAACGGCCCCCTGCGGCGCCGACGCCGCGAAGACCGCGAGCACCGTTTCCGGCGCGGCGTCTTCCTGCTGCCGTCGCTGCTCACGGTGGGCAATCTGTTCTGCGGTTACGCCTGCGTCGTCTACTCCACGCGCTCGGATTTCGACACCGCCGCGCTGTTTATCGGGATCGCGATGATCCTGGACACGCTCGACGGCTTCATCGCCCGGCTCACGAAATCCTCGTCCGCATTCGGCGTCGAGCTCGATTCGCTCGCGGATGTCGTGTCGTTCGGCCTCGCGCCTGCGATCCTGGCGTTCACCTGGGGCCTCTGGCCGCTGCACCGGCTCGGATGGGCCGCCGGGTTCCTCTACGTCACGGCGACCGCGATGCGGCTGGCGCGATTCAACGTGCAGACCACCACGACATTGGGGCCGGTCGACAAACGCTACTTCGTCGGCATGCCGAGTCCGGCAGCCGCGGCGGTCATCGCCTCAACGGTGTATCTGTATCCGTATGGGCTGTCGGAACCGCACAAAGCCTTTCCCGCGCTCGCGATGGTGCTGGTCCCGGCACTGCTGATGGTGAGCACGGTGCGCTTCCGCAGCGTCAAGGCCATGGACGTCGGGTGGACGCGTTCGTACCTGCGACTTCTGCTCGCCGTCGTCGTCTTCGTCTTCATCATCATCGAACCGCGCTACATGCTCGTGGTGCTGTCGTACAGCTACACGCTCACCGCGCTGCTGCTCTACGCTTACCGTAAAGCGCGGCGCCGTCCGCTCGTGCCGCCGCTCCCCGACACCTCGGCCGAAAGACCAGTGCCTAATCCCTAATCCCTCATCGGAAATCCCTAATCCGACAATCGCTGAATCCACGAATCGCTGAATCGGCGAATTCCGGTTGCCGGATTCGAGGATTGCGGGATTGGCAGGATTCACGGATTAGGGATTACCGATGAGGGATTAGGGATTGATCTTGCGTTTGATCGAAGCGGGGCAACCGAACCGCGACAGTAGTGCCGGCGCCTTTCACACTGGCCACCTCGATCGTTCCTCCAGTCAATTCGATGTTGCGTCGAGCGATCGGCAACCCGAGGCCGGTCCCGGTCGTCTTCGTGGAAAAATACGGTTCGAACACGCGACCCAGCGCCTCTTCGTCCATGCCGACACCGGTATCTTGCACCCGCAGCGTCACGGAGTCGGCATCGGTTGACGCATCAATCGTCAGCGTGCCCTTCCCGGGCATCGCGTGCAGCGCGTTCTCGACGATGTTGGCCAGGCTGCGGGCGACGAGCGTGCGATCGACGAATACACGAGGCGTCGCCGCGACGTGGTTGAGGATCTCGACGCGCCCGGCCAGACCGGTGCGGTAGGGATCGACGACCTGCGCGACGAGTTCCGTCACGTCCACCGCGGCAGGCTTCGCGGTCGGCGACGACGCGAAACTCGAAAACTCGGCGGAGATCTGGCGCAGCAGCCGCACCTGCCCCAGGATTGCCGTCACGCAGCTGTCGAGCACCTCGCCCATGGGCTCGCCGCGGTCGGCGTGCACGCGCCGCAGGTGTTCGGCGGACAGCTGGATCGGCGTCAGCGGGTTCTTGATCTCGTGCGCAACCTGGCGCGCCATCTCGGCCCAAGCCTCGAGCCGGTGCGTCCGTTCGAGTTGGGTCCGTTGCGCCTTCAGCTCGGCGGCCATGCTGTTGAACGCGTCGACGAGCCGCCGCAGCTCGTCGGACGACCGCACCGCGATCTGGGCGTCGAAATCCCCGCGCGCGATGCGCCGCGTGGCGCGAGTCAGCCGGCGCACCGGGTCGGCGATGCGTTCGGCCATCGAAAGCCCAATCGCCGCGCCGAGCAGGATGAAGAAGAGCGCCGCGAGGTGCACGCCGCGATCGAGATCGTCGAGCTCGCGATCGATCTCACGCTGACGGTTCGCGAGCGGCACCGTGAGGATCAGCTTGCGCCCGCCGGCGCGAACCGGAGCAGCGGCAATCGTGTAGGGCACCGTGCCGATCCGATCCTCGTCCACGAAGCTCGGCAGCCGCTGCAGCGCGATTGCCCGGTACACGTCGTCCGGCGTCCGCTTCGCCAGCAATCCCGATTCGAACAGATCCCGTTTGCTCGTCGCGAGCAGCTGGGCCCCGTCGAAGATGTTGACGTCCTGATCGATGACCTGGCTGATCCAGACCATCACGTCATCGCTCGCCGGCGCGAAGCCTTCGGTACGCTGCAGCAGCGCGTTCGACTGCTCGATGACCCGCTGCGCGACGGCGGCCGTCCTGGCCGCGGAGACGGCAACGTCGGCGGTCAGGAGATTCGCGAAATAGGTGCGGATCACGAGGGCCAGCGTCAACACGGGCACGATCGAGGCCAGCACGAACGCGAGAAAGAGCTTTCGATAGAAGCTCGCGCGGATCTCGCGAAGCAGCGCGCGGCCGAGGCGCGGCCGTTCACGCGCAAGCCGGGTGAAGGCCGCCGTGAACAGCAGGACGACAACGTAGGCCGTGGCGGAGAGCGTGGTCAGCTCGGCGAGGTGGACGAGATGATCGAATGCCGTGAGCGCACGGTAGCCAATCGCATAGATGAAGACGCGATCGTTCGAGAAGTAGACGCGGTAGCGAGCGTTTCCTGCGCCGACGGTCGTCCAGAACGGGCGCCGCGCCGGATCGTAGACACGCGCGAAGAGCGCGTCGCTGATCGGCCACGTCGCACGCGACGAGCTGTAGACGGTGCCGAGGCTCCATCCGTAAATCGCGACATCGACGTCGCTGCCCGTCGTGCCCTCGCGCGGGCTATTGTCGTCGGCGGAACGGAACACCTCGAAGTAGGGGTTCTGCGACGTGATGAACGGGAGCGTGCGATAGTCGAACAAGACGTGGACGACGATCCGGCCCACCTCGGCGGCTGGTGAGTCGGCGAGCGCGGGCGTGCAGATCTTTCGCTCGGCGTGCAGCATTCGGCGCTCCTCCGAGCCGAATGGCACCGCCTCCCCGAAGACATCCCATTCGCACACACGCGGCCCGCCTTGCGTCAGCGGCGACGCCGGCTCGCTGTACAGCTCGACGGCCGATGTCAGCCGCGCGCGGGCGAGGACGGTCTGACTCCACACGAAGAAGGCGCCTTCGGTGTTCTGCGCCGTCGAATACTCCGGCAGGTTCAGCGCAAAGCGGCTGACCAGGGGACTCGCGCCGGCGGGAATGCCCGCCTCCTGCGTCACGAGGCCGGCCAGTCCTGATAGCGCATCGATCTCCTGCGTCGCCTGCTTCAGCTGATCCTGCAGCGTCTGCGGGTGGGTCTGAACTTCGACGGCATAGCGCGTGGCGATGAGCGACCGCATGGCGGCTTCGGCAAAGTAATCCACCGACGGATAGAGGAGCAGTGCTGGAACCAGTAACGCCGCGAACAGCGCGAGGATCCGCGCCGCAACGGTGGTGTGCCGATACCACACCACCACGCGCGATCCGGCCAATGCCGCGATGGCGCAAACGGTCGCGGAGAGGATGAGCCCCAGGGCCGGGAGCGTCCATCCCTTCAGCTGAGCGGCGGCGGCGGCGACGGCCGCGGGCACAATCCACACGACGAGGAGCCGGAGCGCGCCCACGACACTGCGCGGCAGGCGCCAGCGGGCAAGCGTGGCGCCGAGAATCAGGGTGCAGATCCACAAGGCCGCCGCATGGCAGGCGAGAATCCCGGTGAGGAGCGCCAGGCGTGCGGTGTTCCACGGGTGCAGCGAGAAATGCCGGAGGTCGATCTCGGACGGGTCGACGGCGCGCGGAAGCAATCGCGCGAAGAGAACCAGGACCCCAGCCACGATCGCCCCGGCAAGCAGCTGCAGCAGGACGAATCGAAGCGGTTCAGCCGCGGCGCTTCGCCGAGCCGTCCGCCACGCCACGCGGATGCGAACGAGTGGACTCGCCACGAGCGCGACCGCCGCCGCGGTCGTGACGCCGCCGAGCAGGAGCACGGTACCGGTCTCCGGCCAGTCGCCGAGCCCGATGGCGAGCGCGACCCACAGCGTGACTGCCGCCGCCGCGAGCAGCGCGAGCGCGGCCGCCGTCGCGGCGATGAAGGGGCGCGGCTGAACCGCTCGTGCGCGTCGGTCGAGCACCGGACCGATGAGCAGGAGCATGGTGACGGCAAACACGACGAGCACCGCCGCCGCGATGCGCCGCCGCCACGTGTTGCGCGCCGCGGAGAGCTCCCGTTCGGAGATCGACGCCTCGATCAGCGGCTCACCGGTTGGGGTGTGAAGCAGAAAGGCATTCGCGCGCGGCCGATCGCCCGCCCCTTCCCAGCGCATGCGCAGCGCGACCGATCCCAGCAGCGTTTCGAGCGCGTAATCGGGTGCGGCAATCGTCGCGGCGGCAGGCGCAGCGGAGAGCACGTGTTCGACCGCGACGGAACCCACGCGCCGCTGGTCGGTGTCGACGATCGGCCGGATATGGACGAGACGAAGTCCAAGCGGAGACGGCGTGACGAAAAACGACGAGGGACCCACCAGCCCGGATGCGCGAACATCGGACGGACGGCCGACCCACGCGCGCGCCACGCCGGTGTTGTCGTAGATCGTCGCGGCGACCGCGTCGGTATCCGAACCCGCGTCGGCGAGGCGATGATCGACGAGGTCGAAGAGGGTACGGGCCCCCTCGGCTCCCGCGTTCAGCCCGCGCGGCGCCTCGGGATCGCCGGCCACGGCCGTGGCGATCTGCGCCAGCACGGAGGTCATGCGATTGAAATCGCGGCGGACGCGGGATTCCACGCGGGCCGCCGCCGCGGCGTCGCTCGCGCCGAAGCGCCAGAGCTCACCGGCGATTCCGACCACCGCGACGGCGAGCGCCAGGAGCAGACCCGCGGCCAGCAGCCGCCGGCGGCTCACGCGGCGGTCGCGCAGCCGCGGAGAGAGGGAAGGAGCCACTGGAGCAGCAGAATACCGCAAAGGGTACAATCAACTGATCGATCGATGCCGCATCCGCCCGCCCTGAAAGCCTCACTGAAACGCGGCGCCTGCCTCGCCGCGGCAAACTGGCCGCTCCTCGCCGTGCAGTTCATCGCCGAGGGCACCCTCAAGTTGCTGCTCGCCGTCCCCGTGGTTGGCGGAATCTTCCTCGTCGTGCTCGTCCTCGGCGCCGACGTCGATGAACTCATGGCGGGTGACGTCAGGGAGATCATCACGGCGCTGGTGGAAGCGCTGCGCGCGAACCCGGCGGCGCTCG
>Ga0068857_100005437_pt1 | contig 10860 bp, 9 predicted proteins | sample KBSCornC72_FD_66591 | JGI IMG/M metagenome (GOLD analysis project Ga0068857, IMG submission 66591) | Corn rhizosphere microbial communities from Kellogg Biological Station, Michigan, USA - KBS Corn C7-2 | ecosystem: Host-associated > Plants > Roots > Rhizosphere > Soil ...
CGGCGCCGGGCCCGCCGCCCGGGCCGCGGTCGCGGCGGCTCACGCGCGGATGGCCCAGACCGCCGCGGAGCGGGAGCTGCTGCGGCGGCTACCGTGGCCGCTGGCCGAGCTGCCGCTGATCCAGGGCGACCTTCCGCCGGGCCGGGCCGAGGCGGCCGAGCTGGCCGGACTGCTGGAGCGGCTGTGAGCCTGGACGCCGTTCTCCAGGGCAAGCGGATCGTGGTCTGTGCCGGCGCCGGCGGCGTGGGCAAGACCACCTGCGCGGCCGCGATCGGCATGGCCGCCGCAGACCGCGGCATGCGGGTGCTGGTGATGACAATCGATCCGGCCAGGCGGCTGGCAGGCGCGCTGGGGCTGCCCGACATCGGGGACGAGCCCCACCGGGTCGACCTGACCGGGCGCGGGATGCCCACCGCCGGCCGGCTGGATGCCCTGATGCTCGACGCCAAAGGCACGTTCGACCGGCTGGTGCGTGAGCACGCTCCGACCGCGGACCGCGCGGAGCGGATCCTCCGAAACCCGATCTACCGTCAGGTCTCGGGCGCCGTGGCCGGCTCTCAGGAGTACATGGCGATGGAGCGGCTGTGGGAGCTGCACACCGAGGGCGGTTACGACCTGATCGTGCTCGACACGCCGCCGGCGCGCAACGCGCTCGACTTCCTGGAGGCGCCGGGCCGGGTGATGCGGTTCATCGAGGGCCGTGCTCTGCGACTGCTGCTGCGGCCGGGACTGCGGGCCGGTCGGATGGGGCTGCGGGTGCTGGGCTCGGGCACGCAGGTGATGATGTCGGCGGTCGAGCGGCTGACCGGCCTCACGCTGCTCGAGGACGTGTCCGAGTTCCTCGGCGCCTTCGACGGCATGTACGAGGGCTTCCGCGATCGGGCCGAGCGGGTCGGCGAGCTGCTGGCGTCAGAGCGCACCACCTTCGTCCTGATCACGTCGGCCGAGCCGGAGCCGATCGGCGAGGCGGAAGCGTTCTGGCAGGCGCTGGTCGAGCACGGCATGCCGTTCGGCGGCGCGGTCGTCAACAAGGTGCATCCCGACCACCTGGAGGGGCGCGGCCGACGCGGAGTCCGGTCGCGCGCACTGCGGCAACTGGTGGATGCCGGCGTTCCCGAAGCGGTGGCCACCCGCGCGGCCGCCAACCTCGACGGGCTGCAGGCGCTCGCCTCCCGCGACCGCACCGCCATCGAGCGGCTGGAACGCCTGATCGCGCCCCAGCCGCTGCTCTGCGTGCCCCGGCTCGATCACGACGTCGACGACCTCGACGCCGTCTCGGCCGTCAGCCGCCACCTCGAGCGCTGAGGCTCCCCGAAGTGGGGGTGGACTTTCGATGCGGAATTGCCGATTATCTGCCCTGTGACCGAGCTGGCTCAGGCGATGTTGGCGGGAGGCGTGGGGATCGTCCTCGGCTACGTCTATGCGCCCAGCAGGAGCGACTGGCGTCGTGTCCTGGCCTACGCTCGCCGCCGCGTCGACCGTTAGGTACCCGCCTCCGCCGGCCTCAGCGCGCGCTCCGCGAGCACGGTGCGCTCGTGCACCAGCAGCCATGCCTTTCGCTCCACGCCTCCCCCGTACCCGGTCAGCGAGCCCGAGCTGCCGATCACGCGATGATCGGGCACGACGATGGCCACCGGGTTCCTGGCGTTCGCCAGCCCCACCGCTCGCACAGCACCCGGCCGGTCGACCCGGCGGGCCAGCTGCGCGTAGGTGATCGTCTGGCCGTAGGGGATCCGCCGCAGCTCGTCCCAGACCGCCGACTGGAACTCGCTGCCGGAGGCGGCGACCGGCAGGTCGAACTCCAGCCGCCGACCCGCGAAGTACTCCTCCAGCTGTGAGCGGGCCGCCGCGAAGGAGGCGTCGTCGCGCTCCAAGCGCGCGGTTACGGCGCCGTACCCGGCGTGCTGCTCCATCGTCAGGCTGGTCAGCCCGTCATCCGACCCCGTCAGCAGCAGCTCGCCGATCGGGGAAGCGACCCGTGTGTAGCGCATCGTGGTTTCCATGCGGCCACGCTATGGCCGCTGCCCGTCACCGAACAAGACGCGACGCGTGCCGGAACGGCCGCACGATCGTCATCACGTCGTTCTCACGTTTCGGCCGGGCGCGGCGTTAGGATCGGTGAGATGGCGGACACGCTCTACACGACGATCTCGTCGCCGATCGACGACCTGCTGCTGACCGGCGACGGTGAGCGCCTGACCCGGCTGTACATGCGACCCGTGGATGGGTCTGGCTGGCGGATCGGCACCGATTGGCGGCGTGACGCGGCGGTCTTCGCAGAGGTCGAGTCGCAGCTCGATGCCTACTTCGCGGGCGAGCTGCGGGCGTTCGACATGCCCCTGGCGCCGGCCGGCACCCCGTTCCAGCGGGCGGTCTGGGAGCTGCTGCTGGCGATCCCCTTCGGCGAGACGGCGAGCTACGGCGAGCTGGCCCGTCAGCTGGGCAAGCCGAACGGCTCGCGGGCGGTCGGCCTCGCCAACGGCAGCAACCCGATCTCGATCATCATCCCCTGCCACCGGGTGATCGGCAGCACCGGCTCGCTGACCGGCTACGGCGGCGGCCTGCCGCGCAAGGCGTGGCTGCTGGCGCATGAGCGCGCGGCGGTCGGCCAGCTGGCTCTGCTCTGACGGGATGGAACAACGGGGTCTGACCACTTGGGCTAGGGCAGATCGCGCAGCAGCTCGCGCGCAATCACCATCCGCTGGATTTGGTTGGTGCCCTCGTAGATCTGGGTGATCTTGGCGTCGCGCATCATCCGCTCGACCGGGAACTCCTCGATGTAGCCGTAGCCGCCCAGGATCTGGACGGCGTCGGTGGTGACCGCCATGGCGGTGTCAGAGCACATCAGCTTGGCCATCGCCGCGGCCCTGGTCAAATCCGGCCCGTCGGCGCCCTGGTCGAGCATCGCGCCGACGTCGTAGAGCAGCCCCCGGCTGGCCTCGACCTTGACCGCCATGTCGGCCAGCAGGAACTGGATCGCCTGGTGCTGGGCGATCGGCTTGCCGAACGTCTCCCGCTCGGTGGCGTAGCGGAGCGCCTGGTCGAGCGCTGCCTGGGCGATGCCAAGCGCCTGCGCCGCGATGCCGGGCCGGGAGCGATCGAGCACGCGCATCGCCAGCCGGAATCCACTCCCCTCCTGGCCTACCAGCGCGCCCGCCGGCACCCGGCAGGAGTCGAACGCCAGCTCGCCGGTGGTCGAGCCCTTTATCCCCATCTTCGGCTCGATGCGGGTGACCGAAAAGCCGGGGGCGTCGGCCTCGACCATGAACGCCGAGATGGCATCGTCGCCGGTGCGGGCGAACACGACGTAGGTGTGGGCGACGCCGGCGTTGGTGATGAACCGCTTGCCACCGTCGATCACCCACTGGTCGCCGTCGCGGCGCGCGGTCGTCCGCAGCGCCCTGGCGTCCGAGCCGGAGCCGGCCTCGGTCAGGGCGTAGGCAGAGATCCACTCACCGCTCGCCCAGCGCGGCAGATAGCGATCCTTCTGCTGCTCACTCCCGGCCAGTTCGATCGCCGCCGCGCCCAGCGACTGAACGGCCAGGATCAGGCCGACGGTCGCGTCCGCCCATGACAGCTCCTCCACCGCCCGCAGGAAGGTCAGCGTGCCGGTGCCGGTGCCGCCGTGCTGCTCGGGGAAGCAGAGCGCGAACACGTCGTGCTCGCGCAGCAGCTCGACGGCCGGCCACGGGAACTCGGCCCGTTTGTCGATGCCCGCGGCCATCGGCGCGATCCGCTCGCGGGCGAGCGTGCGGACGGCGTCCACCAGCAACTGCTGGTCCTCGCTCAGGGGGTGTCGCACACTCACGTCTCGATCAGCTCCTCCGGTGCGGTGGTGATCTTCTCGCAGCCCTCGTCGGTCACGGCGTACATGTTCTCGATACCGACGGCGCCTATACCGGGGAAGATGAACTTGGGCTCGACGGCGACCACGTGGCCGGCCGCCAGCGGATCGTCGAAGCCGGGGGCCAGGATCGGCAGCTCGTCGATCTCGAGCCCGACACCGTGGCCCAGGAACCGCACCCGGCCGGCGCCGTGGCCCATGAAATGCTCACCCAGGCCCGCCTCGGCCGCCATCTGCTCGGAGCGGTCGAAGATCTCCGCCGGCACCCCGCCCGGCCGCAGCGACTGCTCCGCCTCGCTGAGGATATCGACGGCCACGCCGTAGGCCCGGCGCAGCTCGTCCGCCGCCCGGCCGACCACGAACGTCCGCGTCTGGTCCGCCAGGTAGCCCTCGTGCCCTCCGACCAGGTCGACGATCACCGGATCGCCGTCAGCAAGCACGTGCCCGTCAGGCCCCTTGCCCAGCACGGCATTGGGCCCGGGGCCGCAGAGGGGCGAGTCCGAGTAGCCGGGAACCGCTCCGGAAGGGCCGCCCAGCACCTGGCCGTAGTGCATCTCCTGGTTGAAGCCGCGGAAGCGCAGCTGCCCCTGGTGGCCGGCCTCGCGCAGCACTCTCTCAACCTCCAGTTGAACCTGAGGTTCGGAGATTCCCGGCCCGATCAGCTGCGGAACCGCGCGGGCGGCGGCATCGACCTGGGCGGCCGCCCGCCGCATCCGCTCCAGCTCCCACTCCGACTTGACGGCCCGGGTCGCCCGCAGCGCCGCCGAGCAGTCGCCCAACCGCCATCCGTCCAGGCGCTTCGCGTAGCCCAGGTACCGCTGCGCCGGCAGCACGTCGAGCTCGAGCCCGATCTGCGAGCCGAGGGCCAGCTCGGCCTCCTCCAACGCGTCGGGCAGCCCCGACAGCGAGCCCAGCGGGTCGATCTGCGCGAGCGGCGACTCCGCGCGTGCGCGCTCCAGCGTCCGGCGGACGAGCAGCCGGGGCTCGCCGTCGGTGGGGACGATCAGGTGCGCCTGCTGGTTGGTGCCCGTCAGGTAGGCCAGGTCAGTGCTCTGCACCACCAGCGCGCCGTCCAAGCCCGCCTCGGCGAGCGCTCGTCGAAACGCGGCCAGCCGGCGCTCGATCTCCTCGGCAGGTACCACGGCGGATACCATAGCCGCCGCCCGGTGCTGCGATGATCCTCCACAACGGCCCCGTCTACACGCTTGACCCACGGCTGCCGCAGGTGGCCGCGCTGTCGGTCGCTGGCGACCGGATCGCGGGCGGCGTCGACGTGCGCGAGGGCGAGATCGACACGGTCGGGCACGAGCGGGTCGACCTCGACGGCCGCTGCGTGCTGCCCGGATTCACCGACAGCCATGTGCACTTCCTGGAATGGGCGCTCGAGCGCACCCGGCTCGACCTGACCTCGGCGGCAAGCCTCTACGAAGCCCTGCGGATGATCGCCGAGGTGCCCGCGCAGAGCGAGTGGCTGCAGGGCCACGGCTGGCTGTCGGCCCGCTGGGGGGACGGCGGGCCCACCGCCGCGGCCCTCGACACCGTGACCGGCGACCGGCCGGCGGCGCTGTGGGCGCACGACCACCACACCCTGTGGGTCAACTCGGCGGCGATGGCCGCAACCGGCGTGCACTCCGCCGACGGCGTCTTTCAGGAATGGGACGCATGGCGGTTCCCGCTACCCGACGCGACCTGGGCCGAGCGGGCCAAGGCCGTCACCGCCGGCATGCTCGAGGCCAACGCCCGCGGCGTGGTCTGCGTGCACGACATGCAGGCTCGGGGCGGCCGCGAGATCTGGCAGCACCTGGACGCCGACCGCCGGCTGCGGCTGCGAGTCGCGATGTCGGTCCCACTCGACGATCTGGGCGGTGCCCGGGCCCTCGAGCTGCGCACCGGGTTCGGCAGCCGGCTGCTGCGGGTGGGGCCGGTGAAGGCGTTCATGGACGGCACGCTCGGGTCGCAGACGGCGTGGATGCTCGACGGCTCGGGCGACCGGCTGCTGTCGGAGGACGAGCTCGCCGAGGCGATCACCGAGGCTGCCGCCGGCAGGCTGGGGATCGCCGTCCACGCCATCGGCGACGGCGCCAACCGGGCTGCCCTGAACGCTTTCGAGCGGACGCGCGACCGCTGGGAGGACGCGCTCGTCCGGCCCCGCATCGAGCACGCCCAGTGTGTGGCGATGTCAGACATCCCCCGCTTCGGCGAGCTGGGCGTGATCGCCTCGATGCAGCCGGCGATGATCGCCAGCGACCGGGACGTGGCCGACCGCCGCTGGGGGGAGCGGGCCGCCAGCTCCGCCTTTCGGCTGGCCGACCTGCTCGACTCCCACGCCCACCTGATCCTGGGATCGGACGCGCCGATCGAGCCGCTGGACCCGCTCTCGAGCATTGCCGCCGCCGTGCACCGCACGCTCGACGAGCGCGAGCCCTGGCACCAGAGCCAGTGCGTGCCGGTGGCCGACGCCGTCTCGGGCCACACGGCCGCGGCCGCCTATGCGCTGGGCGACGAGCGCTGGCGCGGCTGTCTGCTCCCGGGCTACGCCGCCGACCTGGTGGTGCTCGACACCGACATCATGGCCAATCCGGAGCGGATCGGATCGGCCAGTGTGGTGGCCACCATGCTCGACGGACGCTGGGTGTACGGGGCGCCGCCCTGGTAGCGTCTGGAACCGGATGACACCGTCAACGACACTGCCCAACGCCGCGCCGGCGGTGGTGATCGGCGGGGGCGTGATGGGAACGAGCATCCTCTTCCATCTCGCCGAGGCCGGCGTCCCCGGGCTGCTGGTCGAGCGCGACACGCTGGCGGCGGGGTCGACCTCGAAGGCGGCCGGTGGCGTGCGGGCCCAGTTCTCGGACGACCTCAACATCGCCATCGCCCAGCGCAGCCTCCAGGCGTTCGCCGACTTCGGCCGCCGCCCCGGCTGGGAGATCGGCCTACACCGGGTGGGCTACCTGTTCCTGCTGACCTCGGCCGAAGACGTGGAGTCGTTCGAGCGGAGCATCGAGCTGCAGCACGGGCACGGCGTTCCCAGCCGCATGATCTCCGCCGCCGAGGCCCAGCGGCTGAGTCCCCTGATCGAGGTCGGAGACGTGCTGGCCGCCGCCTTCTCACCGGAGGACGGCCACTGCACCCCGGAGGCGGTCGTGCAGGGCTACGCGGCGGGGGCGCGAGCGCTGGGGGCGCGGGTCGAGGTGTCCTGCGAGGTGCGCGGCATCGAGCTGGACGGGACCGGTATCGCAGCCGTCGCGACGTCGCGGGGGCGGATCGAGACCGGTGCGGTGATCTGCGCGGCCGGCGCCTGGTCGGCCGACGTGGCGCGGATGGCCGGGGTGGAGCTGCCGGTCACCCCGCTTCGCCGCCAGGTGCTGTTCACCGGCCCGATGACCGGCCTGCCCGCGGAGATGCCGATGACGATCGACTTCGCCACCGGCTTCTACTTCCACCGGGAAGGTCCCGGGCTGCTGATGGGCATGGCCGACCCGGACGAGACGCCGGGCTTTCGCAGCGAGGCCACCGACGGCTGGATCCCGGCGCTGATGGAGGTGGTCGACCGGCGCGCGCCGGCGATCGCCGACGCGGGCATCAGCGGCGGTTGGGCCGGCCTCTACGAGATCACCCCTGACGACAACGGCATGATCGGCGAGGCGGCGTGGCCGTCGCGTTTCCTCTACGCCACGGGCTTCTCCGGTCACGGCTTCCTGCAGGGCCCCGCGGTCGGCGAGATCGTCCGCGACCTCTATCTGGAGCGGTCGCCGTTCGTCGACGTCGCGCCGCTGTCGGCGGAGCGGTTCCAGCGCGGCGACCTTCGCCCAGAGCGGAACGTCGTATGAGCGCGCCGGTCTGGCTCGATGCCGGCGCCCTTCGCCGCGCGCTGCCGATGGCGACCGCGATCGACGCCCTGGAGCAGGCGCTCTGCGCGGACGACATCCCCCGCGCCCCGCTGCGCACCGGGCTGTCCGCCGACGGCGGCGAGCTGCTGATGATGCCGGCGACCGGGGCGGCCGGCACCGGCGTCAAGCTGGTCGCCGTCCAGCCGGCCAACCCGGCCCGCGGCCTGCCGTTCATCCAGGGCGTGTATGCGCTGTTCGCCCCCGACACCCTGACCCCGGCGGCGGTGATGGATGGCGGCGAGCTGACCCGGCTGCGGACGGCGGCGGTGTCGGGACTGGCCACCCGCCGGCTGGCGCGGGCGGACGCCCGGCGGCTGGTGGTGTTCGGCGCCGGCATCCAGGCCGCCGCGCATGTGGAGGCGATGCGTGCCGTCCGCCCGATCAGCCACGTGACCGTGGTCACCCGCGGCCGGGCGCGTGGCGATGAGCTGGTGTCGGCGCTGGCCGGCTCGGGCGTCGCGGCGGAGCTGGGAGAGCCGGCGGACGTTGCCGGGGCTGACCTCGTCTGCTGCTGCACGAACTCGCCCCAGCCGGTGTTCGATGGCGGTCTGCTGGCGCCCGGCTGCCACGTCAACGCCGTCGGCTCCTACCAGCCCCACACCCGCGAGGTCGACTCGGCAGCGGTCGAGCGCTCGCAGGTGGCGGTCGACGACCGGGAGGCGGTGCTGGCGGAGGCCGGCGACCTGCTGATCCCGATCGCCGAGGGCCGGTTCGCGGCCGACCGGATCAGGGCCGACCTGCGCGAGCTGGCACGCGGCACCCGGGTTCGGGCCGGCGATGACGACATCACGTTGTTCAAGTGCGTGGGGGTCGCCTTCGAGGATCTGGCGGTGGCCGCCGCAGCCAGCAGGGCCGCCGATGGCTGACGTGGCGGTGCTGGGCGCAGGAGTGATCGGTGCCGCCGTTGCCTATGAGCTGTCGGGCACCGGCGCCGAGGTGGTGGTCGTCGAGCGGGGAGACGGCTGGGGCACTGGCTGCTCGTATGGCAACGCCGGATTCGTCTCCCCCAGCCACGCCGGGCACTTCGTCCACCTGCGAGACCTGTGGCAGGCGACCCGCTGGCTGCTGCGGCCGGACACACCCTTCGCCGTCCGCCCCCGCCCGGGCCTGGCGCCCTTTATGACCCGCCTGCTGGCATCGACGCGCCCGGCCACCGAGCAGCGCGTACGCCGGCTCTCGCTGGCGCTGTGCGAGGAGAGCCTGGCCCTGCACGGCGCCCTGGCCGCCGCGGGCGTCGAGGCCGGCTTCCGCCAGGACGGGATCCTCGAGGTCTACGAGACCGAGGCACTCCTGGCCCAGGCGACCGCCCACGCCGCAGACGGCTCGCAGGTGCTCACCGCTGAGCAGACCAGGGCCGAGGAGCCTGCGCTCGAGCGGGAGCTGGCAGGTGGCATCCTCAACCCCGGTGACGCGCACTGCGATCCGCTGCGGTTCGTGCGCGGGTTGGGCGCGGCCGCCGAGAGCCGGGGGACGCGGCTGCTTACCGGGCACGACGCATTCGACCTGGCGTCCGCCGGCCGCGGCGTGCGCGTCCGCACCACCTCCGGCGACGTCACCGCCGGGACGCTGGTGATCGCCGCCGGAGCGTGGTCGGCGCCGATCGCCCGGATCACCGGCGGCCGGATCCCGCTCGAGGCCGGGAAGGGCTACACGGTCGATCTGGCCGCCGGCGAGCGCCGCCCGCTCCGGCGGCCGCTGATCCTGCAGGAGGCGCGGATCGGGGTGACTCCGCTCGAAGGCCGCACCCGGCTGGCCGGGACGATGGCGTTCGACGGCCTCGACCCGCGGCTCGATCGCCGCCGGGTGGACGCCGTCCGCGCGGCCGGCGCCCGCGCCCTCCCCGGCTGGGCCGATGCCGCCGTTCAGGAAGTGTGGGCGGGCCTTCGCCCCTGCTCACCCGACGGGCTGCCGATCGTCGGCCGGCTGCCGGGCCGCGAGCAGTTCGTGATCGCCACCGGCCATGCCATGCTCGGACTGACGCTGGCACCGGTCACCGGCCGCCTGGTCGCCGAACTGCTGGACGGCCGCCCCCGACCGGAGCTGGCGCAGCTCAGCCCGGCCCGGTTCGGCCGCGGCCGTTCGACGCCGTGAGCCGGATTCCTTTACACGCTCTCCATGGAGCCCTGACATTCCTCGCGTAGCCTCGCCGCATGGGGCGCGATCTGGGGCTGCCAGAGGTCTGGGAATCATCTCGATTGCGGGCCAAACGCGGACGTGAGTCGCTCCGCCGCAGGCAGCGCACGCGGCGAATGAGCGTGCCGCTGGTGATGGCCGCGGCCGCCACCAGCGTCGGCGCGCCGGCCTTCGCGGCCGGGTCGAAGCACCAGCAGCAGGCCCGGGCCGGCAGCCGCTTCCACAGCGAGCGGATCCTCCGCAAGGGCGACACCGGTCCGGACGTCGTCCGGCTCCAGCGACTGCTGGGGATCACTGCGGACGGCATCTTCGGCCCGCAGACGAGGCACGCGGTGCGGGCCTTTCAGCGCGAGCACGGCCTGCTGTCCGACGGCGAGGTGGGACCGCACACCCGGCGGGCGCTGCTGGCCGGCGAGCGGGCGCACCAGAGCTCGTCGGTGATCCTGCGGCTGTGGGACCGCGGCCCCTCGGTGACGGCGCTGCAGCGGGCGCTGGGCATCCAGGCCGACGGTGATTTCGGCCCCCGGACGAAGAAGGCGGTGAAGCGGTACCAGGCCCGCCATGGGCTGCTGGTCGACGGCGAGGCCGGGCCTCAGACGCTCGGCTCGCTGGGCCTACACCTGATCGGGGGCGTTCGCCATCACGCATTCCACATGAAGCTGGGAGGCGGCGGTGGCGGCCACAGTGGCGGCGGCGACGGGCGCTCCGGGAACGGCTCCACGGCTGGCTCCCGCGCGGCGGCGCTCGCCCGCCGCTACCTTGGCGTGCCCTACGTGTGGGGCGGCGAGAGCCCGTCAGGGTTCGACTGCTCGGGGCTCGTGCAGTACGTCTACAGCCGGATCGGCATCAGCGTGCCGCGGGTGACCTACCAGCAGTGGGGTGCCGGCACGCACGTTTCGCGGAGCGCCCTGCGGCCCGGCGATCTGGTGTTCTTCCACAGCCGCGGGCACGTCGGCATCTACCTGGGCCGTGACCGCTTCATCCACGCACCCC
>Ga0068857_100005439_pt1 | contig 10859 bp, 7 predicted proteins | sample KBSCornC72_FD_66591 | JGI IMG/M metagenome (GOLD analysis project Ga0068857, IMG submission 66591) | Corn rhizosphere microbial communities from Kellogg Biological Station, Michigan, USA - KBS Corn C7-2 | ecosystem: Host-associated > Plants > Roots > Rhizosphere > Soil ...
GCCGCGGCGCGTGTAGGGGCTGATCACGATGGTCGGGATGTGGCAGGAGATGTCGCCGATGTGCTGCAGGCAGTCCCAGCCGCGCAGCTGGTTCATGCCCTTCTTCCAGCCCTCGTCCCAGGTGATGAAGATGACCGTGCGGCCGCGCTGATAGGTGCGCGACCTGACGATGCGCCTCACCCACGCCTGCGTCCAGTTGTCGGCGGTGCCCACCGCGTCGCCGTAGCACTTGTCGTGCATGTCATGGCACTTGTCGGGGACGATCCAGGTGTAGGCCGGCAGCCGCCGCCTGATCAGGGCCCGATGCAGCGGCCCCCGCCGTGGCGTGCCCAGCGCCTTCGCGTGCCGGACGCAGCCGCGAAGCTTGTAGTGGGTGGCCGGGTTGTGGCCACTCTCGTACGGATAGGCGTCACGCATCAGGCAGTTCCGGGGCTGGGACTGCGAGTACACGCCCCAGCGAAGGCCGCGGGAGCGCACCTGGCCGAAGATCGTCGGCCCCGTGCGCGACGGGTAGTTGAGCCCCGACGTGGCCGCCGAGTAGTCGAAGTACGAGAGGTGCGCGGTGGCCCAGGAGTTCGTCGCCTTCCCGCAGCGGCGGGCGATGCCGTTCAGGAAGGGGGCGTGCCGGTTGCCCATGATGTGCTCGAAGCTGTGGTTCTCGTGCATGATGATGATCACGTGCTTGTACGTCCTGGGCGGCTGCTGCTGCCATCCGCAGGCCGACCGCACGGCAAGCGCCGGCTGCGGCCTGGCCCCGGCCGCCACCAGCAGCGCCAGCGCGGCCACCACGCACAGCGTCATCCATCGTCGCACCAGGAGCCTCCTCGGTCGTCGTCCCGGCAGGGCATGAAAGCAGGACGATCGGAGCGGGAGGTCAGGACGTGGTAAAGCCGCCGTAAAGCAGCCGGCCGCGCTTCCTTACAGGCCTACCTGGTGTAGTAGCTGACGCTGACCATCAGGATCCGCGCCGACCCGGCGCCGCGGCGGGTGACCACGACCTTGACGGCGGTGCCGTCGACCGAGAACGTGGTGCGGGCGCTGCCCGAGGCCAGCGAGGTGTGCACCGACGGCGTGCCGGTGAACCTCGACGGCAATGTGAACCGGTAGACGGCGCGGGCATAGCCCGTCGATCCGCTGCACCGCAGGACGAGGCTATCGGCCAGCCCGGCCGAGACGCTGCAGCCGGTGGTGGCGGCCCGGCTGGAGGTCTGGACGCCGGTCTTCGTCTGCGTTCGTAGGATGCCCAGGCCCTGGGCGGTGGCCGGCACCAGCAGGGCTGCGCATGCGAGTGTGAGGAGGAGCCGTTTCATGGTTTCAAGGCCGTGCCCTCGCGGGGACGATGGTCTCAAGGTAACCCCGACGGCTGTCGGCCACACTCCCCCGCGCGGGTGATCGGTTTCCGGCGGCACGCCTCAAGGTTCCCCGTTCTCGCTCCGATGAGCACAAAGGACAACCGCGTCCCCCGCCTGCCATGCCGCGCCCCTCCGACTACCGTCTTGTGACCCGCCGTACGTTCCCGGCGATGGCGATCGCTGGCATCGTGCTGCTGGCCGCCTTTGCCAGCTGGTCGGCCTGGACGATGACCTCCGCCGCTCAGGAGGTGCGCCGCTCCACGGTGCAGTCCGACGCCTTCCAGCGCGCGCGCTATGCCGTCGAGGAGGAGGCGTCGGTGGCCCGCGCCTACCGGCTCGCACCCGATCCCACGCTGCAACAGGATCTCGACCGCGCACGCCGGGGACTGCAGACTGCACTGGCCATGGCCAGCCGCGACGGCAGCGCAGCCGACCGCCAGGTGGCCGCCCGCGTGCTGGCCATGAACGACGAGGCGCTGGCCAGCATCAGGCGCGTGATCGAGGCCACCAACAGGGCCGACGCCAACCGCGCGAACGAGATCGACACCCGGTCACTGACGCCGATCCTGGCGGCCCAGCAGGAGCTGCTCGACGACGCCGCGGCAGATCATCGCAGGCTTGCGCTCAGCAGCCTGCGCTCGTCCCAGCGCAGCGAGCGGGTGATGGTGATCGTCACCCTGGTCGCGTTCTCGCTGGGCGTGCTGCTGGTGCTCGCCGTGGGCAAGGTGCTGGGCGTCCGGGAACAGCTGGAGCGTGCCCGCCTGACCGAGATGGACCGGCTGCGGATGGTCGCCCTGACCGACAACCTGACCGGCCTACTCAACCACCGCTCGTTTCACGAGGATCTGGCCGAGGCGCTGGCACAGGCCACCGCCTCCGAGCCGCTGAGCCTCGTCCTGCTCGACCTGGACGGCCTCAAGGACATCAACGACCGCCAGGGCCACCAGGAGGGTGACGAGTGCATCTGCGGGTTGGCCGATGCGCTGCGGGCAGCGACCGGGGACGCGGACGGCGCCTACCGGATCGGCGGCGACGAGTTTGCGCTGCTGATCCGCGGCACCCGCGCGATCCCCGCGCTCAACCTGGTGCAACGGATGCAGGGCGGCCTGACCAGAACACCGTCCGGCCACCGGATCTCGGCCACCGCCGGGATCGCCGAATCGACCGGCTCGATCGACCGTGACGAGCTGATCCGGCGAGCCGACCTGGCGCTGATCAACGCGAAGCGAAACCGCCGCCACGGCCTGATTCACTCGGCGACCCTGGAGCCCAGCGTGGCCCATGTGCGGACCGACCCGCGCGAGACCGACGTGCTGGCCAGCGCCCTGGCCCGGGCCGTCGACGCCAAGGACGCCTACACCCACAGCCACTGCGAGACGGTGTCGGAGCTGTGCGCCTTGATCGGCCACGAGCTGGGCCTGGAGCCCGACCGGGTCGCCCACCTACGCACCGCGGGGCTGCTGCACGACGTGGGCAAGATCGGCATCCCCGACCGCATCCTGCAGAAGCCGGAGGCGTTGACCGACGAGGAGTTCGAGGTCATGAAGCGGCATGCCCAGCTGGGCCACGAGATCGTGATGGCGGCGGAGCGGCCGATCGAGGCCGGCTGGATCCTGCACCACCACGAGCGGATCGACGGCAACGGCTATCCCGCCGGCCTGGCGGGCGAACAGATCCCGCTGGAGTCGCGGATCATCCTGGTCGCAGACGCCTTCGAGGCGATCACCGCCGATCGACCCTATCGCCAGCACAGCTCGATCGAGCAGGCCCTGGCGGAGCTGCGCCGCCACTCCGGATCGCAGTTCGACCCGACATGCGTCGACGCCCTGCGCCGCGTGATCGCCGGTGAGGCCACGAAGGCGGCGTAGGGCGGCCGCTTATCCGAGGCCGGAGGCTGGGGCGCCCGACCGCATCCCCGGCCGCCGGAGCGCGCTGGCCGCGTGCTCGGCGAACAGCTCAAGCATCCGCACCTCGTCGAGCACCAGCCGGGTCGGCGCCTTGACCGAGATGGCGCCGCAGTTGGGCACCCACATCGCCACCGCGGTGCCGTCGGGCCCGCGCACCGTGCGCTGCTCGGAGATCGCTTCGGCGGCCAGCGGCCACAGCGGCCGGGTACGGACGTCGAGTCCGATCACCGCTTCATCCTCGGCGAGGATGAAGAGCGCAGAATCGCCGCCCCGGGCGAGGTCGGGCAAGAACCGGCGGACGAGCTCGACGGCCTCCTGAGGGGTGCGGCATCGGTGCATGCGGCGAAGCAGCGACTCGAGGCCGATCAGCCGATGCGCATCGTCGGACGGCGGATTCACGGCGCAACTTTCTCCACCGCGGGGTCAACCCCTTCGTGACCGATCAGATCAGGAAGTCGCCCACGATCGCCCGGAATTCGGGCGAGCGTGTGTAGTCGCCGGGACGGCGGCGATAGGCCGAGACGACCACGGGCACCATCACGGCTGCGGCGATGACCGCCAGACCCAGCCCTCCGCGATGTCGCTTCACAGGTTCTTCTCCTTGGGGAACGTGGAGCTTTCTCCCTGTTCATCGGCGTTTGCGAGCGCTCGCTAAAGCGGTTTCCCGGCGGTGCCGATTTGGGTGCTATGGCGCGTTCGCTGACACCTCTGGGGCTGGCTGCCGCCGCAGTGCTGGCCGGCATGCTGTCCGCACCCGGCGCCACCTCGTCGCGGGCCGCCACACTCGTGCAGCCGGCGGCCTATCTGCCGCCCTCCCCGGCGGCGCTCGGGCGCCCGGTTCCCGGCAAGCCGGCTGCGCCCAAGCCGGCCGCGCGACCCGCGCCGCTTCGCTACACCCTGATCGACGCCGCCGGCGCCAGCGTCCGCGCCTGGCCGGGTGGCCGGTCGATGGGCACGTTGGCCTCGACCACGCCACTCGGCTCCCACAGCTGGGCCTGGGCGGTGGCGAGGTCAGGCCGCTGGGCCAGGATCGTCCTCCCCTGGCGGCCCAACGGCCGCTACGGCTGGATCCGAACCACGGGCAGGCAGACAGTGCAAACCGCTATCTGGGTGGATGCCGACCTGTCGCGGCGGACGGTCACGCTGATGCGGGGCCGGGCCCGGCTGCGCAGCTTCAGCGCCGCGATCGGCACCGCGGCCACGCCGACGCCCACCGGGCGATTCAGCGTCACCGACCTGGTGGCCACCGGCAACGCGTCCGGGCCGTTCGGCTGGTACGCGTTCGGGCTCTCCGGCCACCAGCCCAACCTACCCGTCGGCTGGACCGGCGGAGACCAGTTGGCCATCCACGGCACCAACGCGCCGTCGACCATCGGCACCGCGGCCAGCGCCGGTTGTCTGCGGGTCTCGGCGAGCGCTCTCGGTGTGCTCAAGCGCTCCCTGCGGCTGGGCACACCAGTCGTCATCCATCACTAGTCCGCGCCCGCGCCAGGCCGTAGGCTAGATTCTCCTGTCCACAGGGAGATTGCGCTGATGGGATGGCAAGAACAGGCTCTTGACGCGGCCTTGCTCGATGGCGTGATCGAGGCCGCACCGATCGGCATCGGCGTCTTCGATTCCGACCTGCGGTTCGTGCGCGTGAACGCCGCGCTGACGACCATCAGCGGCCAGCCTCAGGAGGCTCACCTGGGCCGGCGGTTGGACGAGGTGCTGCCGCTGACCAGCCCGCTCGCGCTGGACGCCGCGCGTAGGGCCGTGGCGCTCGGCGAGACGGCCACCCCGTTCGAGATCGGCGGCGAACACCCACGGAACGGCGGCCGCCGGTTCATGGTCTCGTTCTTTCCGCTGGCCGGCAGCGACACGGCGGCGGCCGCCTGTGTCGTCCGCGAGGTCACCGATGTGCAGGCGGCCAGACGTCGCCTCGAGGGCCTGCAGGAGCTGACCGCGCAGCTGGCCGGCGCCGCAACCCAGGCCGAGGTCACCGATCTGATCCTCACCGCCGGCCGCAACCTGGTCGACGCCGCGGCCGTCGCCGCGGCGCTGGTCAGCCCCGACGGCCGCGAGCTGATGACCCTGGGGATGGTCGGGTTCAGCGAGGAGATCGTGGACGACTGGCGGCGCTTCCCGATGGATCCGCCGACGCCGATGAGCGACACGGTGCGCAGCGGCAGCGCCGTGTTCCTGGAGACCCGTGAGGACCGGGTTGCGCTCTACCCGCACCTGGCCCACGAGACGGTGTTCACCATCGGCGCCGTCCCCATCCGCGGGCACGGACGGGTGATCGGGTCGATCGCCTTCCGGTTCAGCGACGACCGCCGCCTCGATCTCGAGGAGCGGGCGCTGATGCGCACGATCGGCGAGTACTACGGCCAGTCGCTCGACCGCGCGCAGCTGTTCGAGGCGGCGGAGGCTGAGCGGCGGCGGCTGGAGGCGCTGATGGATCAGCTGCCGGTCGGCGTGGCGATCGCCGAAGCGCCCAGCGGCCACGTGATCGCGGTCAACCAGCGGGCGGCCGAGATCTGGCGGGTGCCCCACCCCGGCCCCCAGCCGATCACCGACGTCTCCCCCTACATTGCCTTCCATCCCGACGGCACCAGGTTCGAGCAATCGGATTGGCCGCTGGCCCGCAGCCTGGCCACCGGCGAGGTGATCGAAGCGGCCGAGGTGGAGGTGCAGTTCGGCGACGGCACGCGCGGCCACGTCAGCATCAGTGCCCGGCCCGTGCTCGACGAGCAGGGCGCGCTGCTGGGAGCGGTGACCACGCTGGTCGACGTCACCGAGCGGCGCCGCCGCGAGACCGAGGCCCGGTTCATCGCCGACGCCACCGACCTGCTCACCGAGTCGCTCGATCCCGACGAGACGCTGCGCCGGCTGGCCGATATCGTCGTCCCCCGGCTTGCTGATTGGTGCGCGGTGCACATGATCGACGGCGGCCTGCTGCGCACCGTGGCCGTGGCCCACGACGATCCCCGCAAGGTCGAGCTGGCGCGGGAGTTCGACCGCTCCCACCCGCCCGACCCCGACGCGCCCACCGGGGTCGCCCATGTCATCCGCACCGGCGAGTCGTCGCTGATCCCCCACATCACCCGCGAGATGCTGGAGGCCGCCGCCAGCGGAGATGAGGTCGTCCGCACGATCTACGACGAGCTGGGCCTGCGCTCGGTGCTGATGGTGCCGCTGCGGGCCCGGGGACGGATCCTGGGAGCGCTGTCGCTGATCAGCTCCGAATCCGGCCGCGTGTTCGACGAGCACGATGTGGCCTTCGCCGAGGACTTCGCCACCCACGCGGCGCTGGCCGTCGACAACGCCCGGCTGTACCGCGAGCAGCTCGAGATCTCGACCACGCTTCAGCGAAGCCTGCTGCCCGTCCGCCTGCCCACCATCCCCGGGGTCAGCGTCGCCGCCCGCTACCGCGCCGCTGGCCAGGTGAACCAGGTGGGCGGCGACTTCTACGATATGTGGGAGGTCGACGAGCGGCGCTTCGGCGTGGTCGTGGGAGACGTCTGCGGCAAGGGCGCGGCGGCCGCCGCCCTGACCGCCCTGTCCCGCCACACCGTGCGCACGGCGTCGATCGTGCTGCCCGGACAGCCCACCGGCGCGGTGCTTCGCCAGCTGAACGACGGCATCCTCCGGCGCACCGCCGCCGACCGCTTCTGCACCGTCGCGCTGGCGCTCGGCGAACGGACGGCGGACGGTATCCAGTTCAGCATCGGCGCCGCCGGTCACCCGATCCCGGCCATCATCCATCCCGACGGCAGCATCGAACGCCCCGGCCGGCCGGGCACCCTGCTGGGGGTTTTCCGCGAGGTCGACCTGCCGGAGGGCCACGCCCTGCTGCGACCGGGCGACACGCTGGTGCTATGGACCGACGGTGTCACCGACCGCCGCCAGGACGGCCGCCACTTCGGCGAGGAGCGGCTGCTGGAGCTGCTGAGCTCGATGGCCACCAGCCCGGCGGCGGAGATCGCCGAGGAGATCGAACGCCGCGTCGTCGCCTTCGGCACCGACGAGCCGCAGGACGACATCGCCGTGGTGGTGCTGCGGTTGAAGCCCGCCGGCGAAGAGGGAAGCTGATGGATCGGCTTGCGGATGGCGCAGGAAGCGGGAACAATCAGTCGAACGCTCCCCTCGGCATGCCTACGCGCCTCCACATAGACCACCATCGCGATGGTGACGTGGTGACCATCGTCGTCATCGGCGAGCTCGACCACGTCAGCGGCGATCCGCTGACCAAACTGCTGGCCGACAGCCAGTCGCAGGGCAGCAGCAACGTGGTGCTCGACCTGCGGGCGCTCGACTTCATGGACTCCACCGGGCTTGGCATCATGCTCGACGCCGACCGCCGCGCCGCCGCCCAGGGCGGGGTGCTCACCATCATCCCCGGAGACGCTGCGATGCATCTGCTGACCGCCACCGGCCTCACCGACCGGCTGCAGCTGGGCACGGCCATCGGCGACCCGCCGGCACGCCCCGAGTCGGCGCCGCCCCAGCAGGTGAGCGGCGATCTCGACCGCAGGTTCCCGGCCAGCAAGGAGGCGGTCGGAGACTCCCGGCGGGCCTTCGACGCCGCCTTCCCCGAGCTCTCCGACACGGTCCGCGACGACGCCCGGATCATCGTCAGCGAGCTGGTCACCAACGGCATCCGCCACGGTGCCGGCGACGACGGGTGGGTGCGGCTGGTCGTGCGCCGCGAGCAGCACCTGCTGCGTATCGAGGTGACCGACAGCGACGGCTCGGATACGCGGCCGCACATCCCCGAGCGCGATCCCGAGCGGACGAGCGGTTGGGGGCTGATGCTGGTCGAGCGGTTGGCGTCGCAGTGGGGCGTCTCGTCGGGCGGTGTGACCACCGTCTGGTGCGAGCTGGCCGTCGCCTGAGGCTCAGCCCACGGCCAGCACGAGCATGGCCAGGTCGTCGTTCAACGGCAGCCGCGAAAAGCCGAGCACGTCCTTCTCGACGACGGCCGCGATCGCCTCGGCCGACGCCCGGGCGTTCCGCCTGATCAGCTCCACCAACCGCTCCTCGCCGTACATCCCGCCCTCGTCGTTCCGCCGTTCCGAGATGCCGTCCGTCCACAGCACCAGCCGATCACCCGGCCGCAGCGTCTCGAGGTGCGGCGAGACGACGATCTCGGGGAACACCCCCAGCAGCGTTCCCGGCTTGGTCGGCCGCAGCACCTGGCCGTCACGCACCACCAGCGGCGGGGGATGGCCCGCCGAGGCCAGCACCAGCTCGACCAGGCCGCCCGGCCGGCGGGTGCCGTAGCCGTACACGACCGTGCAGAACCTGCTGTCCTCCAACCGCCGCAGGATGCCGTCGTTGGCGGCCACCAGCACCACCTCGGGGTCGGGCCGGGGAGCGACCAGCGATGCCGTACGGATCGTATGGCGGGTCAGCGCGGTGACGGCGGCGGCGGGCGCGCCCTTGCCGCACACGTCGCCGATGCAGAACCCAAACCGTTCGTCGTCGATACGCCACAGGTCGTAGAAGTCGCCGCCCACCTCGTTGCCCTGCCCAGCAGCGTTGTAGCGGGTGGCCACCTCCACGCCGGGCACGTCGGGCAGCCGGGCCGGCAGCAGGCTTCGCTGCAGCGTGCGGGCGATCGCCACCTGCTCGGAGTACAGCCGGGCGTTGTCGATGGCGAGGCCCGATCGGGCGCCCAGGTCCTCGGCCAGCAGCAGGTCGGCCTGCGTGTAGCGGCGATTCGACTCCGCCTGCACCAGTGAGATGGCGCCAAACGTCCTGCCCCGGGCCGACAGTGGAGCGGTGATCGCGCTTCGCAGCTTCAGCTCATACAGCAGCTCACGCAGCTCCTCGTCGGGCACGGCGTCGGCGATCAGCTGCTCAGAGATGATCGGGATGAACTCGCTCTGGCCGGTGCGGATCACGTGGGGGGCGCCCTGCGTGGCGTTGGGGTCGGGCGGCAGCTTCTCCTGCAGGTCGCGGGCGAACTTGACCTTCTCGGGATCACGGTGGGCGACGGCGACGTTGCGCAAGCCGCCCTCGTCCGAGACCGTGATCGAGCACCAGTCGGCCAGCCTTGGAACGACCAGCTCGGCCAGCCGCTGCAGCGTTTCCTCGTAGGCCAGCGAGGATGACAGCAGCCGGCTGGCCTCGGACAGGAACTCCAGCCGGGCGGATGCCTCACGGTGCTCGGTGAGGTCGTACAGGGTGACCACCGCGGCCAGCACCCGGCCCGCTGAGTCGCGGATCGGCGCGGCCGACGCGCTCAGCCAGGTGACCTGCCGGTCGACGTGCTCGACCCGGATCTCCTCGCGGTCGATCGTCTCGCCCTCGAGTGCGCGATGCAGGGGCCCGGCGCCGTCGGCCGAGCGCGGCCCGGCGGCGGCCGCCTGAGGCCACAGCCGGTTGGCGACATCGTTTCGAATGCTGACCGAGCCGTCGGGCTCGGCGATCATCACGCCCACCGGCAGCCGTTCGAGAAGCGTCGTCAGTCGCGCCCGCTCGGACTCGGCGTCGCGGTACAGGCGGGCGTTGAACAGGGCGGCGCCGGCGCGGCGGCCGAACTCCACGGCGACGTCGAGGTCGTCCTTCACGAACCGCCGGTCGCCGTGGGTAACGACCAGCGACATCGCCCCCAGCACGCCCTCCGGCGAGGGCAGCGGGACGATCATCGACGAGCGTACGCCGGCGTCGGCGGTGGTCTCGGCGTGGGCCGGGCTGGTGGCAGCGGCGGCCCGCCGAACGGACTCGGGATCGCCCATCAGCACCGGGTGGCCGGTTTCGACGACCGCGTAGACCGGGCTCTTGCGGGATGCTCCCAGCAGCTCCATGCGCTGGATCAGCTCGCTGTCGGCGGCGCCGCCGGCGACCACCGTCCGCCGCAGCTCACCCTTCTCCAGCACGTCGACGACGCAGTAGTCGGCCATCGTCTTCGTCGCCAGCTCGGCCAGCACCTGGAGCGCCCGCCGCTCGTCCAGCGTCTGAGTGAGCTCGCCGCTGGCCTCGGCGATCAGCCCCAGCCGGCGCCGCGCATCGTCAGCGGTCTGCCGCGACCAGGACTCGCCTGTGATCAGCAGCGACGCAAACCCCGCCACAAGCAGGAAGGCGATGGTCGAGCCGATGATCGTCCCGTCGTCGATGGCAAAGGTGTGGTACGGCGGGGCGAAGTAATAGGCCATCAGCGCCGCCGCCACCAGCGCGGCGACGAACCCCACCACCAGCCGGCCAACCACCGACACCAGCAGCACCGCCATCAGATAGGTCAGCGCCGGGATGGCCAGCGGCGCCTTGTCGCCGACGAACACCGAGCAGATCCACGTTGCCAGGCTCAGACCGACCACGGCGACGACCACCGCTCCGGCCAGCCGCTCGCGGCTGGGTGGCAGCAGCACGCTCCTGCTGCCCAGCGCCCGCAGCGTCACCCGCCAGTCGCGCACTCCGCTCCATCCGGCCGTATCCATAACCCGGCAGGAGCGTAGTGCGGGCCGCGGCCGGGGGTCGAAAGATCCGCTCGAGGCGAGGAAGCGCCAGTGCCCCAAGCCGGCCTCCGCGAATCTCGTCGCGTACACTGAGAGCGGCCCGGGACGTGGCGCAGCCTGGTAGCGCACCTGCTTTGGGAGCAGGGGGTCGCGAGTTC
>Ga0068857_100005441_pt1 | contig 10857 bp, 8 predicted proteins | sample KBSCornC72_FD_66591 | JGI IMG/M metagenome (GOLD analysis project Ga0068857, IMG submission 66591) | Corn rhizosphere microbial communities from Kellogg Biological Station, Michigan, USA - KBS Corn C7-2 | ecosystem: Host-associated > Plants > Roots > Rhizosphere > Soil ...
GAGCTCATGGGAGGGTAGGCCGCGGGACAGGATGGAAGGCTATCTTCGGCTGCTGGGCGAGAACCTGGATCTGAGCAGCGCCCAGCGCGATAGCGTTCGGGCTATCCTTGAACGCCATCGGGGAGACATGGACGCGATCTGGCAGGAAGTTGCCCCGCGGTATGAAACCATGCGCTCACAAATCCGTTCAGAGATCCGCACTCAGCTTACTCCGGAGCAACAGAGGAAGTACGCGGATCTTACATCCCGGTTGGACCAGGAGCGGCACGAGATGAACTCCCCCGCTCCCCACCAATGATGCACATGACCCGTCTTCTGCGACCGGCTTTTGAATCCGGCTTCGCCGCTGTGGCGATGGCTGCCTCCGTGTCGGGCCTGGCGGCCCAGCAGGCCGTGGTAACGCTCCAGGAAGCCCGGAAAATGGCCCAAGCCGTCCAACCGAGCGTGGTTGGCGCGCTCGGCGCGGTGCGTAACGCTGACGCCCAAGTCCGGAGCGCCAAAGGCGCCTACCTGCCAAGCCTCAACGCGACGTCGGGTGGAGCCACCACCTTTCAGGCAGGCCCGGCTCGAATCAGTTCGAGCACCGGAGAATTGGTGGGCGGGAACACCTCGCAACAGAATCTCAATTTTGGCCTCAACGCGAGCCTGGATCTGTTTACCGGATTCCGTCGCGGAGCCGATTCCCGCACTGCGCGCGCAACCCGCGACGCGGCGGAGGCCGGGCTGATCGATGCGAACTACCAGGCGATCTTCGCCGCGACGCAGCAGTTCTTCACTGCTCTGGCGGCCCAGCAGCTCGTACGGGTGCGTGAGGCAAGCGTCAGGCGGGCGGAGGAACAGCTCAAACTGGCAATCGCGAAGCTGCACGCGGGAAGCGCCACCCGTTCCGACTCGCTGAGATCGGTCGTGACGCTGGGTACTACTCAGTTGGCTCTGGTGAGCGCCCAGGCCGACGTCGCGGCGGCACAGGCCGAACTGGCCCGCCTGATCGGGGCCGATGGACGGGTGGCTGCCGCCGACGACTCCGCCTTCTACCAAGTCGCGGCACAGCTCGACACGCTCGCCCTGCTCCAAGAAGCGCTCTCACAGTCACCGAGAGTGCAAAGCGCCGAAGCCAGCACCCGCGCCGCGGATGCCAATCTCTCCTCCGCCAAGTCGGCCTACTGGCCTACGCTCACGCTCGGAGCTGCGACCGGCTGGTCCGGCACGGACAACCGCAACTGGGAGCTCTTCAACCAGCGGCAGCTGAACCTGGGTTTGAACTGGAATCTGTTCAACCGGTTCAACCGGGAGCAGACGATCGCGATACGGACGAGCACCCTGGACCAGGCGGAAGCGACGGCGAGCGATACCCGTCGCCAGGTGTCTTCCGCCATGACCGCGCAGTTTGCTCAGCTGGATGCCGCCAGGCTCAAGATTGATATCGCCCAGACCAGCGTCGCGGCGGCGCAGGAAGATCTCAGGGTAGTTGAGCAGCGGTACCGCGTGGGTGCCGCCACGATTCTCGACCTGCTCAACTCGCAGGAAGCCCTCACCCAGGCCGAGGTGGATGCAGTTGCCGCCCGGTTCGACTATCTCCGTGCCAAGGCACAGATTGAAGCACTCATCGGACGGGACCTATGACCTCTGCCCTGAATTCGACCGACGAACGGATGGCGGTACTGCCCAGCGACGTCCCCCGGGACGCCGTGATCGTCACCCGCAACCTGCAGCGGGAATACGACATGGGCGGTGAGATCGTGCGGGCACTGCGGGGAGTCGATGTCACGATCCGCCGCAACGAATTCGTCGCGATCATGGGTCCGTCAGGCTCGGGCAAGTCCACCTTGATGAACATGATCGGTTGCCTGGACACCCCGACCCAGGGCGAATACTGGCTCAACGGCCATCGGGTATCGGAGCTGGGAGACAACGAACTGGCCCGGATCCGGAACAAGGAGATCGGTTTCGTGTTCCAGACCTTCAACCTGCTTCCGCGCGCAACCGCGCTGCACAACGTCGAGCTTCCGCTGGTTTACGCCGGCGTGTCCGGCAAGGAGCGAAAGGCGCGGGCCGTGGACGCCCTGACCCGGGTTGGACTCGCCGACCGGATGGAGCACCGGCCCAATGAGCTGTCGGGCGGTCAGCGACAGCGGGTGGCGATCGCGAGGGCGCTGGTCAATCAGCCCAGCATCCTTTTGGCGGATGAGCCGACCGGGAATCTGGATTCCACGACCAGCGTCGAGATCATGGCCCTATTCAACCAGTTGCACCAGCAGAACCAGACCATCGTTCTGGTGACTCATGAGCAAGACATCGCGAGGCATGCGCGGCGCCAGGTGCATCTCAAGGATGGGATGGTGGAGCAGGACTTCGTGACCAAGGCCTGAGTCGAACCGATCCGGGATTTCCCGGATGGCGCGGGCCTGACACCTGAGACTCGATGCTGATGCGCAAGATCGTCCTGAGTTTCCTGACCATGGCGGTGGCCTGCAAGGAGCCGCCTCCACCTCCTCCACCCTACCTGGCCGTTCCCGTGGAACGCCGGGACATCGTGGTCTCCGCCCGGGCCAATGGCGCGATCCAGCCCGACACGACGGTCGAGGTCAAGTCGAAGGCGTCGGGTGAGATCCTTGAGATGATGGTGGAGACCGGTGGCCAGGCGAAGCGCGGGCAGCTCATGGTGACCATCGATCCGCGCCAGCCACGGAACACGCTTTCGCAGGCGGAAGCCAACCTCGAGGTGGCCAAGGCCAAACTCGCGAACGCGACCGCCCAGAAACGTCGAGCCGATGAGCTGTTCGGCTCTCAAGCGCTCACGGAAACCGAGCACGATCAGGCGATGCTGGACTATGCCAACGCGAAGGCCGAGGTGGTGAGCGCGCAGGTCGATGTGGAGAACGCCAAGATCCAACTGGAAGACACCGACGTCCGGGCACCGATCTCCGGCACGATCATCGAAAAGGACGTCGAACGGGGACAGGTGATCTCGTCGCCCACGAAGGACGTTGGTGGAGGCACTGTGCTGCTCAAGATGGCCGATCTCAACCTGGTCCAGGTGAAGACCCTGGTGGATGAGACCGACATCGGGAAGATCCAGCCGGGGCTCCGGGCCAGCATCACGGTGGACGCGTATCCCAATCACCCCTTCGAGGGGTCGGTGCTGAAGATCGAGCCCCAGGCGACAGTGGTGCAGAACGTCACCATGTTCCCGGTGCTGGTGCGGATCGAGAATCGCGAGGGTCTCCTGCGGCCCGGGATGAACACCGAAGTCGAGATCCACGTGGGCCGCCGCGACAGCGTGCTCGCGATTCCGAACGCCGCGCTGCGCACCCAGCGAGATGTAAGCTCCGCGGCCCAGGTGCTGGGCCTCTCGATGGCTGACGTTCAAGCGCAGCTTGCCAAGGCAACCCCGACCAGCGGGGAACAACCTCAGACTACTGCCAGCCAGGGCGGCGGGGGGGCCAGCGCCCCAGCGGGCAACACGCTAACCCTGCCGGATGGGCGCAGCGTCGTGCTGCCCGCCGGCGTCACCGAGGGGCAAGTGAAGGCCATCTTCCAGAAACGGATGAGCGGCCAGGAGCCCACAGCGGAGGAGCGCGCGCTGCTGCGAAAGGTCTTCGCCGGGATGGGCGGTGGCGGCCAGGGTGGGAGGAGCTCACAGAACCAGCCCGATACGCGCTTTGGTGGACGCTACATCGTCTTCGCGCGCCGGGGCGGAGCCGTGGTACCACTCAACATCCGGACCGGCCTGACCGACATGGATTACACCGAAGTCGTCTCGGGGTTGGAGCCGGGAGACTCGGTGCTCGTGCTGCCCAGCGCGAGCCTGGTTCAGTCCCAGCAGGAGTTCAAGGAACGGGTGACCCGGGTGACGGGCACGGGATTGCCGGGACTGCAGTCGCCGCAACAGGGGACTTCCAAGGCCCCAACGACCACCACAAGGCCCTGAACATGTTGATCGGTGAGACCGTCGCCGTCGCACTTCAATCCATCAAGGCCAATGCCCTGCGCTCCATCCTCACGACGCTGGGCATCATCATCGGCGTGGCGGCGGTCATCACCATGGTGGCCCTCGGCACCGGAGCCCAGAGGGCGGTAGAAGATCAGATCGCTTCCCTGGGAGCCAATGTCCTGAGTGTGTATCCCGGTATGTCGTTTACCGGGGGAATCGCCTCCAATAACCGGGTCAGCCTCACCATTGACGACGCCGACGCTCTGGAGCGGGACGGCCAGTTTATCAAGGCTGTGGTGCCCGAAATCGTCGCCCAACAGCAGATCAAGTACATCAACAAGAACATCAATACCAACGTCACCGGCACGACGGCGAATTTCCCCGAGGTCCGGAACTACACGATCGCCCAGGGGAGGATGTTCACCAGTGGAGATGACGCCGCTCGTGAGCGGTATGCCGTACTCGGCGCCGACATCCCCGAGCTGCTGGAAGCCAATCCGGTCGGGCTGCTCCACCAGACGATTCTGATTCGTGGCATCGCGTTCGAGATCATTGGCATCATGGCACCTAAGGGGGCCACGGGGTCGTGGCAGAACCCGGACGAGCAGATCTGGATCCCGCTGGAGACGGCGCGCTACCGGGTGTTCGGCACCGACCGCCTCCGCTCGGTCGGGGTTCAGATTGCAGATGAAATCCCGGTTGAGCAGGGGATGGTGGATATCGAGCGGATCCTCCGTCGCGAGCATAAGATCCGTCCGGGCGGAGAGAACGATTTCCAGATCCGCGATGCGAAGCAGTTCCTCGCTACCCAACAGTCCGCTTCCCAGATCTTCACGACCCTGCTCGCCAGCATCGCGGCAGTGAGCCTGGTCGTCGGCGGGATCGGCATCATGAACATCATGCTGGTGTCGGTTACCGAGCGGACTCGTGAAATCGGGGTGCGGAAAGCGCTGGGGGCCACCCAGTGGAACATCCTATTCCAGTTCCTGGTCGAGGCGATGGCTCTGTGCCTGGCCGGAGGAGTTCTCGGCATTCTGCTCGGTGTCTGGGTGACCCACCTGCTTGCCAAGAGCAACGGCTGGAACACCCTGATCTCACCTCAAAGCATCCTCATGGCATTCGGGTTCAGCGCGGCGATTGGACTGATCTTCGGCATCCTGCCCGCCCGGCGCGCCGCCAAGCTCGACCCGATTGTTGCATTGCGATACGAGTAGAAACGAAAGCGGAGGCCTACGTACATTTCTGGCTAAATGCTTCTAGCCCTCCTCGTTGCCCTTCAGGGCCCGCCACCGGATTCGACGGGCCCCGGCTTTTTTGCCACGGCACCCCGCCTCGACGCTACCGCCACTATCGACGGGGAGCTGAACGAGCCGGCTTGGTCCCAAGCCGCCAGGCTCACTGATTTCCATCAATACCAGCCAGTCGACAGCCGCCCCGCCGAGGAAAAAACGGTGGTCCTGGTATGGTACGCCCCCAACGCGATTCACTTCGGCATCATCGCCTATGAGAGCCAACCCAGCGCCATCAGAGCCACGGTGGCAGATCGGGACAACCTCGACGCAGACGATCGAGTCACCATCTACCTCGATACATTCGATGACCGTCGGCGGGCCTTCTTCTTCACGGTGAACCCACTGGGCTCGCAAGAAGATGGAGTCAGGACGGAGGGCGGCTTTGCGGCGGGAAGCCTGGTGGGTGGTACTACCGACAAGAACCCGGATTACATCTGGGAATCGAAGGGCCGTCTGACCGATTCGGGCTATGTGGTAGAGGTCAGGATTCCCTTCAAGAGCCTGCGCTACCCGGGGAACGGAGCGCAACGCTGGGGGATCAACGTGGTCCGGAAGATCCAGCGCACCGGCTACGAGGACACCTGGACCGATACCCGGCGGGCCAACGCGAGTTTCCTGGTGCAGTCCGGCCTTCTCGACGGCCTGCACGACCTGCAGAGCGGGATCACCACGGAGTTCCAGCCCGTGCTGACCGCGTCGGCAAACGGCGCACCCACACCCACGGGATACGACCGGGAGAATCTCGATCCGAGCTTTGGGGCCAATCTTCGTCTGGGACTCACCAGCAACCTGTCGCTAGACGCTACTTACAATCCCGATTTCAGCCAGATCGAATCGGACGTAAGTCTGGTGACGGTCAACGAGCGCTTTGCGCTGTTCTTCCCGGAGAAACGCCCCTTCTTCCTCGAAGGAATCGAGCTGTTCTCCACTAACAACCAGCTGGTCTACACTAGACAAATTGTAGACCCGATTGCGGGCGGCAAGGTCACTTCGAAAATCGGGGCCAACAACATCGCCCTGCTCACGGCGGTGGACCAGGCTACCTCACCCGACGCCTGGTTCAACGTCGCTCGAGTTCGGCGAGACGTAGGCGCCAACTCGACGGTCGGAGTCACAGGAACCTCAAAGGATGCCAGTGGTACCTACAACCGCGTGGTCGCGGGAGATGCGCGGATCGTTTTCGGGAAGCTGTACTTCGTGGCCGGCCAAGCCGGTGGCTCGTGGACCCGGGACAGTGCCAGCGGAGACGCCCGCTCCAGCCCGATCCTGGAGGCAGAGTTCGACCGCACCGGGAGGTCCTGGGGGTTCAACTACAAGGTCACAGGAATCGGACCCGACTTCGAGTCTCAGGCCGGCTTCGTCCCCCGGAATGACATCGTTCAAGCCCACGCATTCAACCGGTTCTCGATCTACGGCTCAAAAGGCGCACTCCTCGAGACCGCGAATTTCTTCGGGGGGCCTTTCTACACCTGGGTCTACGGCGACTTTCTGCAGCGTGGAGCCCTCGAGGGCCTCTGGCAGACCGATGCCGACTTCACGCTTCGTGGTGGCTGGAGCTGGGACAACCATGGCGAGGTGGGGTTCACCAATTTCGAGCCTGGGGCGTATAACGGCTACGAGGTGGACCAAGGTGGGGTCCTCATTCCCTACGATGCCCCAACTGGCGTGGACAACTGGGTCATCCAGACCGGCGTGAGTACGCCGACCTGGCAAAAGCTGGATGCCACGCTCACGATCAGGCGAAGCCAGGTGCCAATTTTTGCGGAAGGAGCGGATGGGAATGAGACCCGGGTCACCGGTAGTCTCGACCTGCGGCCGACCGGCTCGATCAGAATCTCCGGCTCCAACACCTACTCAAGGATCACTCGCCGCCGGAATGATTCCGAATTCGCCCGGACCATCATTCCACGCCTCAAAGTAGAGTATCAGCCTATCCGCGCCTTGTTTTTCCGCGCTGTCGGCGAGTACGTCGCCCAGCGCCGCGCCCCGTTGGAGGACGCCGATAACGGGGATCCTCTGGTGATCAACGGCCAGACGCAGCCTTTCCAGGAATCGAACGGGTTCCGCATGGACTTCCTGGCGTCCTTGGAGCCCTCGCCGGGAACCGTCGCCTTCCTGGGCTATGGCAGCTCCCTCGACGACACCTCCGCATTCAACTTTTCGGACATGAGCCGAGCGAGCGACGGGTTCTTCGTGAAGCTGGCGTATCAGTTCCGGTGGTAGCCAGGGTCATCCCGGCTCCAGCTCCACGCTGGCTCGTCCATCCGCACCGTAGCGCACCGTCACCAACCAGGGCCTGCAACACACCTCGCAGTCTTCGACGTACTGCTGTTCAGGACCCCCACCCGGATCCAATCCGATCACGACCTGTTCGCCGCAGTGGGGGCATATGACCACCGCCTCCTGATCGGCAGACTCCTCCTCCAGAAACTCATCCGGTTCGTCGAGGCTCATCAGACAGGACCTCCGAGCAATTCTTCCACCGCGCGCCAGGCCTCATCAATGGCCGAATTGGTGTAGGCGAAGGCTCCGGCATCGGCGTTGGCGATCGCGATGCGACCGAATTGCCGGCGTCCCACGACGCACGGCTCCTCTCCCTCGGCCCATGGCCCGTCCCACAGCGAGTTGTACTCGTAAGTGTAGCCGTGCGGCCAACGATTGACCGTGATGGCAGTGATGTCTCTGGCCGGATCGAAGCCCGCGGGACCAAACATCCGGCCCAACTGGTCCCTCACAGCGCGCTCGAAGGTCTCGAACGAGGTTTGAAGCAGTTCTTCACGTCCTGCTCGATGCTGAACTCGCGAGGGCGAGCCGGGTTTGCAGGGAGTCCGCACCATTTTCACAACCCCCGGAACATCCGGAGTTCGGGGGGCCTGATAGGCTCCCAAATCAACCGGGAAATCCAGAAAAGTGTTTACCCAGTAGCTGCCGGGCGCGTAGACATGGGAGACACCAGCTTTCTGAAGTGCTCGCCAGTTGTTGAGCGCGACGTTGGTATACACCAACGGCACCTTGACCCCGTAGGCAAGCGCCTGCTTCTGTGCGTCGGATAACTCGGGGCAAAGATAGGGTATCACCATGTTCCAGCAGGCGAGGACACAGGCTCCGGCTCGCACCGACCTGGCCTTTCCGCCCCGAACGTACGTCACCTCGACCTCACTGGCCGAAGCGCGATCGCCCCGATGCTTTACCCGGATCACAGTGCTGTTGAGCCTGATGCAGGTCGAGTTTGAGGGCTGATCGAGCTTGCCGTACACGAGGCGTGCCGTCACCACGTCGTCCATCGAATCACCGGGCAACGCCTGAGGAACCAGGCGGCGGGCGAGGAGGCGCGCTACTGAAGCGTTGCCATCGGGGAAGTGAAAGATGTACGGCTCTTCCTCGTTCATTTCGAGAAGCGGTGTCCGCCCGATGCCGGGACTCGACTCATCGGCTTCCAGTTTCAAGCCCTCGAAACCCGGCATGTCCAAGCCCCAGCAATCCAGCGCAGGGATCGCGTCGATTCCTACCCCATAGAGATCGTGAGTCATTGCCTGGAAGAAAGGAATCACGCCTGGCGCCACCTTCACGACATTGAGTAGGAAGTCCCGATAGCTCATTCGCGCGAGTCGAGCCTTCTTCTCGGATGAGGTAAGTCCGGGGAAGTGATCGGTCCGGTTTCCCTTTACCCGAAGGATGTCGCGCTTGATCGCCTCGGTGAGGGGTGCGCGGTCGAGAGTCTTCCGGGAAATGTCGGACACGCTGCCCTGCACCATACGATCATCTCCGAACGTCTCCCGGTCGAAGAAGATGCCTCTGGTCATGCCGAGCTTCCGATATCGTTCTCGATCGAAAGCAGTATAGAAGCGCTGCAGGTCGATGCCGAGGTCTGCCAGAAGCCCCCGGGCCACGGCGCTGTACTGCGCTGGACTCTCGATGGACTCAGTTCCCCCATAGGAGATGAGGAGCCGGTCACCCACGGTGAACTCGTTCCGCTTCGCGTGGCCGCCCAGGTCATCGTGGTTGTCGAGCAACAGGATGCGGGCGTCAGGCCGAGCCTTGCGATAGAAGTAAGCCGCGGCGAGACCGCTGATCCCGGCGCCGACAACGACCAGGTCGTAACGCTCACCGGTGTCCCGGGTCCGGCTGAGGGTTGGCTCGAGGGTTCCGTCCCGGAGTTGATGCGCGACTTCGTATGAACCAGGGTGACTTCCGCGGAGTCCGGTCAGTGCCGGTGGGTAATAGTCAGGCGCCTGCTCGGGAGCGTAGGCGTCTTCTCCTCCTCGAGTACAACCGGACGGCAAGAACCCCATCCCCGTGGCAATCACCAGCCCATCGAGAAAGTCCCGGCGGCTGATACTCCGGTCCATTCCGAGTCGGCGATCGCTCGCGTCGGTCATGACAGTTCTCTCTTGCGGGAGGGTTCCGGTTCCGCGAAGATACGGCTTCCTGCGGACAACTGGCCAGCACTACGAGGAGCCATGCCTCGCTCACGCATCACAGGCACCGGGTTCGCCGTTCCCGACCGCGTGGTCCGCAACGACGACCTCGCTCAGCTGATGGACACTTCGGACGAATGGATTCGAGTCCGGACCGGAATCCAGGAGCGGCGCTGGGCCACGGAGGGAGAGACCGGTTTCGCCCTGGCCCATGAGGCCACGCTGAAAGCTCTGGATATGGCCGGCCGGACAGCGAAGGACATTGAAGCGATCGTGTACGCTACCTCCACTCCTGACCACTTCATCCCGGGAGGCGGAGTCTTCCTGCAGCGCATGCTGGGAATCCCAACGATCCCGGCACTCGATATCCGGGTCCAATGCAGCGGTTTCGTGTACGGACTCTCGGTGGGCGACGCCTGGATTCGGGCGGGGGAATACCAGCGGATTCTCGTGGTAGGAGCGGAGATTCAATCCACCGGCATGGATGTCAGCACCCGAGGACGCAATACCGCGGTGATTTTCGCGGATGGCGCCGGGGCGGCGATCCTGGAGCCTGCTGAGCGACCCGAGCAAGGCATCCTGGCGTTCGATCTCGGGGCGGATGGCAACTTTGCCGAGGTACTCTGGGTTGACGGCCCGGGTTCGAGGTATCATCCGCGGGTGTCGGTCGAGCACCTGCAAGCAGGAAGATACTTTCTGCAGATGGACGGCAAGGAGGTTTTTCGGCATGCCGTCACCCGGATGCCCGAGTCAGTCCGCACGGTGCTCCAAAAGGCCGGACTCGGCACGAACGACGTCTCCCTGCTGATCCCCCACCAGGCGAATCTCCGGATTTCCGAGGCCGTACAGAAGGCACTGGGACTCCGGGACGACCAGGTCTACAACAACATCATGCGCTATGGGAATACAACGGCTGCCACGATTCCCATCGGTCTGGATGAGTGCGTCAGGGCCGGCCGACTGGTCCCGGGAGACGTCCTTGTTATGACCGCCTTTGGCTCGGGGTTCACCTGGGGGAGCGCGGTCGTGAGATGGTGAATCTTCCCGGTGGCCAGTTCCGTAGTGGAACGTGTCCCAGATAACGAGTCGAACCATGTATCGAATGATTGCCGGACTGCTGATTGTCGCCGCTGGAATCGCCGGGTACTTCGTCGCGCGGAACTTCGTGCGGCGTCGGCTCCGGTTCGTGGATGCAATCTATTCCCCGCTCGCC
>Ga0068857_100005444_pt1 | contig 10855 bp, 8 predicted proteins | sample KBSCornC72_FD_66591 | JGI IMG/M metagenome (GOLD analysis project Ga0068857, IMG submission 66591) | Corn rhizosphere microbial communities from Kellogg Biological Station, Michigan, USA - KBS Corn C7-2 | ecosystem: Host-associated > Plants > Roots > Rhizosphere > Soil ...
CCGAATCCGAAAGTTCGCCGCTGCGCGACGTCCAGCTCATTTCGCGCGCCCAGCTCGCCCCATTCTTTGCCGCTGCGAATATCGTGGCCGCGCTGATGATGGTTGCGAACCTCTGGGACATCATTCCGGCGACCTGGTTGCTGCCCTGGGCGGGGGCCATCGGCGCATTCAACCTCGGAGCAATGCATCTAGCTCGTACGCAATCGATTACTTGCGTGGGCCGTTCCGGCCATCGCGTGCCATACTGGCTTCTTGTAGGCGATGTGGCCGTTCGCGCCTTCACCTTTCTCTGCATCCCGCTCTATTTCTTTCCAACCCTCGATCCCGGAACCCAGGTAATCGCCGCCTCGGTGATGGCCGGGCTTGGAATTGCCGGGCTTGGCCTCGTCGTCGTACCGCAATGCGCAATGGCATGGATGATCGCATTCACTTGCGGCGTCGGCGGTTCACTGCTGCTCGCCCGCCACACCGTCCCCTTCCAGCACATGCTGTCGATCCTCTTCACGCTCGGGGTTTCGATTACCGGCGTCATGACCGTTGCGCGCTGGGCTTTTCACCAGCTCAAGACCAATGCCGACGTCGGCAGCCAGAGCGAAAGCGCCAGCCTTCTGCTCCAGGAATATGAGCAGCGCGGCGTCGGCTGGCTTTGGGCCGTGGATGCCGACAATCGAGTTACCTACGTCAGTGCCCGCATGAGCACGATGGTCGGCAAGCCGGCCAGCCAGCTGCTCGGCCATTCGTTCCCCGCGCTTCTCGGCGGCCATGCTGAGCTCGGCAAGGTGCTGCTCGAGAAGCAGCCTTTCAATGCGCTCGAGATGGAGCTCGCGACGCCGCGCGGCGTGCGCTGGATCTCGATGGCGGGCGATCCGATCATCGACACCGCCGGACGCTTCGAAGGTTTTCGCGGCGTCGGATCGGATATCACCGAAATCCGGCAGACTCAGGAGCGCCTGACCCACCTCGCCAACGTCGACGTGCTTTCGGGGCTGCCCAATCGCGGCCGCGTTCGTCAGTTGCTCGGCGAAGCCCTTCGCGGTGCTGCGTCGGGCAGCGTTCCCTGCGCCATCATGTTCCTCGATCTCGACGGGTTCAAACCGGTCAACGACACGTTCGGCCATCCGAAGGGTGACGCGGTCCTTCGCGCGGTCGCCAAACGCCTCGTCGACGAAGTCAGCCATCATGGAACCGTCGGCCGCATGGGCGGCGATGAGTTCGCAATCGTCATCAACGACGCGCAGAGTCGTAAAAAGGTCGAAGGTCTCGCCGATAGGATCATCCAGTCGATCAAAGAGCCCTACATGATCGACCAGACCGAGATTCGCATTGGAGTCTCGATCGGCTGCGCTTTCGGGCCAATCGACGGCGCAACGGTCGACGACCTCATCCTCAAGGCCGATCTCGCGCTCTACCAAGCCAAGGATTCCGGCCGCGGAGTCGCGCGCTATTTCTCTTCGGAGCTGCAGTCGGAGCAGGAAGACAGGGTTCGCCTCGAAGCCGACCTACGCAGCGCAATCGCCTCGAAACAGTTCCACCTCGCCTTCCAGCCTCTGATCAATGCCAAGACTCAAAAGCTCGTCGGCTTCGAAGCGCTGATCCGCTGGAACCACCCGCAGCGCGGATTCGTGCCGCCGAACGTCTTCATTCCAGTTGCCGAGGAATCGGGACTCATGCAGGCGATTGGGGAATGGGTGATCGATGAAGCGTGCAGGGCCACGGCCACCTGGCCGGAGCCAATCACCGTCGCGCTCAACATCAGCCCAAAGCAGATCATCCTTCCGAACCTGCCCAATGTCGTGAGCGAGGCGCTCGCCCGCTACAAGCTGCCGGGCAACCGCCTCGAGCTCGAGGTCACCGAAGGCGTGTTCCTTGGCGACAACGGTTCGACGCTCGACGTGCTGAAGCGACTGCGCGCACTCGGCGTTGGTATTGCGCTCGACGATTTCGGCACCGGCTATTCGTCGATCGGCTATCTGAACAAGGCCGTCTTCCATAAGCTCAAGATCGACGGGAGTTTCGTCCGCGAGGCGGGCACCCGCCCCGAGAATGTCGCGATCATCCAGTCGATCGTTCAGCTGGCGAAGAGCTTCCGCATGTCGGTCACCGCCGAAGGCGTCGAGACAGCCGAGGACTTCGAGCGGATGCGCGACCTTGGTTGCGACATCATCCAGGGCTATCTGTTCGGCAAGCCGCTCGCCTACGAGCGTGCGAACCAGATGGTGCTTGGCCTCGGCGCCAAGCGGATGGCAGGCTAACGCTTATCCGACGTTAGTAGCGCCGCGGCTTTTGCCAGATTTTACCTTGGGTTGCGTTCGGCTAGACTGCAGCAAGACTGGGGGCGAGTTTTGCAGCAGCTGACGGCCGCCGAGGGCCTATTCAAATATCAAAGTGGCCGAGTAATTGCGCTCGGCCGAGTGATGCTCGTCATCCTCTTCCTGATCGCCATCGTCCTCGATCGTAGCGAGCCTGAACGCGCTGTCGTCGAAACCTACGTACTGCTTATTCTGTACGCGGTCGGCGCTGTGACCGTGGCAGCCGCAACATGGCGCAACTGGTGGCTGGATGCGCGGCTTGCTGTGCCGGCGCACGCGGCGGACATGGCGGTGTTCACCGCGATCGTCTTTTCAGCAAATGGCACCACGAGCCCGTTCTTCCTCTTTTTCGTTCTGCCCTTGCTCTCGGCAGCGATCCGCTGGAGCTGGCGCGAGACCGCACTGACAGCGAGCGCGCTCATCGTCCTGTACCTGATTGCCGGTTTGCTGATCGCGGGCACGCGAAGTTTTGAAATTGAGCGCTTCGTGATCCGCAGCGGTCACCTGCTGATCTTGTCGCTCCTGCTCATCTGGTTCGGCCTCCACGAGCGCGCGACCCGGCTCTTCTTCCGAATCGAGGAATCTGAAAGCGGACTCGACAAGCAACAAAGTCCGCTTGGCCGGGCGCTGAGCCTGCCGATGCAAGTCGCCAATGCAAAAGGCGGCGCGTTGATAATTGGGCAAGTGGGCGAGGAGGCCTGCGATGGATTCAGTATCTATGACGGGAACGAACGCGCGTTCAGCGCCGAGCGGCCGCTCGTCCGGAATGCCAGCCATTCGGCCTTTCTCTATGACACTGGCCGAAATCGCGCGCTGACTCGCCTGCCCGAGGGCCATTTTCAGTTCGTCACTGCGACGAGCGTTCTCGATGTGGAGCAAGCGCGCGAGCTCGGTTCGACTGAAGGTATCGCCGCCGAGGTGCGCACCGGAACCCAGCACGGGTGGCTATTGCTGTGGGGAATTCCCGACCTTTCGACCGACTTCATCGATCTCGGCGGCGAGCTTGGCCGCGCCGCCGGCTTCGTTCTCGACCGCCATGCCTTGCTCATGGCGATCGAGACAGGTGCTGCGGCACGTACGCGCCTTTCACTCGCGCGCGACGTTCACGACAGCATCGTCCAGTTCCTCGCCGGCACTGCATTCCGGATCGAGGCGATCAAGCGGGCCGCTAAGGCCGGCAGCGATATCGATGCCGAGCTCGAAGAGCTCAAACGGCTGCTGCTCGAGGAACAGGGCGAGGTGCGCGGCTTTGTGACTGCTCTTCGCCGTGACCGCGAGGTCGAGCTTGCCGAAGCGGTCGCGGAGCTCCGCGCGCTTGCCGAGCGCCTCAGCCAGCAATGGTCGGTGGTCTGTCGGATTGCTGCGAACGGCGACGAGGCATCGATCCCGATCCGGCTCCATCTCGACCTTCAGCAATTGCTCCGCGAAGCAGTCGCCAATGCGGTTCGACACGGCGGCGCCGATCGCATCGATGTCGGCCTTTCGATCGACGATGGTCGGCTGCAGCTCAATGTCGCCGATAATGGTTCCGGGTTTCCGCAATCGAAGGACTCGGCCGAGCCCTGGTCCCTTAAGGAGCGGGTCGAGCGCGCCCACGGTTCGATACGGTTGGTTTCCTCGCCGGGATCGACCAATGTCCTCATTAGTTTGCCCCTGGCCGGAGCTGCCGCGTGACCAAAGTCTTATTAGTCGACGACCATCCGATGATCGGCGCAGCGCTGGAGATGCTGCTGCGCGAGACCAAATATGAGCTTGTCGATCGAGCCCGCACCGCTGCCGAAGCCACCAAGCGCATTGCGCAGCTCAAACCTGATCTTCTTCTGCTCGACGTGCACCTTCCCGACGGCTCCGGACTGGATGTGCTCATGCGGCTGTCGCGATCGCGGTCGCGGCCGAAGGTTATCCTCCTTACTGCGGGGATGGACGAGTCCCAGTTGCTTGGAGCATCGGAGCTAAATCCGGACGGAATGGTCCTCAAAACCTCGGACCCAGGGCTGCTGCTCGAATCCATGGACGCGGTGATGGCCGGCAAGCGCTGGGTCGATCCGGAAATCGCGGAGCGCACGCGGCACGCGCAGGAGCGCGCCGCATCGGCGCCGCCGCTCACTCGCCGCGAGCGCGAGCTGATCGAGCTCGTCCGCCAGGGTTTGAGGAACCGCGACATTGCCGCCGAGCTCGGTGTCACCGAGGGCACGGTGAAAGTCTATCTCCATGCGATCTTCGACAAGCTTCACGTCGAGAATCGCACCGAACTCGCGCTTCGCGCGGCAGACCTGATCCGCCGCTAAGCCTAATTCTGCTTTTTGGCTGTCCCGGCGCTCGTTGCCTCGTCGGTGCCGTAGAGCTTCAGGAAGGCGTCGGCAGCGAGAGTCGCGACCTTTTCGACATCGACGTCCTGTGGGCCGGAGATCGCGCCCATGATTCTTTGCTCGAACAGGTCCCAGTCGTTGAGACCCTTCCAGTGCATCACAGCTACCCAAGGCTCGGCGCGCGTCAGCCGGCCCTGGTCCATCATCTCTTCGAATTTTTTCGCCAGGCCTTCGAAGGCTGGATGGATAACATTTTCATAAAAGTCCTTGCCCATCGTCGAGCCAGGCGGCTGATTGAGGATCGCGCGCATGTTGGCTGCCGGGAGAGATGAAAGCCTTTTGTTGTGATAGGCGGTCCCCAGTTTGATGAGGCCGCTGCGAAGGTCGCCCGCCTCTTCGAACTCGTGCAAGAGACGATAGAAGGAGCTCGCCACTTCGCACTGGAGCACCGCCCGGAGCAGCTCCTCTTTCGAGTCAAAATAGCCGTAAAGCGTCGCCTTCGACCCGCCGAGCCGCTCGGAGATGGTCGACATCGAACAGCGATCGTAGCCGAGCTCGTTGAACAGTTCGGAGGCGATTCGCACGATATCTGCGCGTTTCTCCTCGGTTCGGACGCGGGCCAAAGCAGCTAACTCCCTGAAATTTATAACTGTACATGTCAGTTCAGTTATTCGTTGACAAGAGTCGACTCGATAACTAAACCGTACGGTACAGTTACACGAACGCGCACACCGCGTCAAAAAGGGACGATACCGAAATGAGACGCTCACGGGCGACGCGGTTTGGCCGCGCAGGCATCCTATTGCCTTTGCTCCTGGCTACCGCCTGCGCGGCAGTACCGAACCTTGGAGCCAAGCCGGTTCCAGCTCACGCGAGCGATTATGCATCGGCGCAATCGCTATTGGGCGCGCAGTCCGCCTGGCCGGCCGACGGCTGGTGGAAGACCTACAATGACGCGCAGCTCGACCGCCTGATCGGTGAAGGCCTCGCCGGCTCTCCCGATCTTGCCGTGGCGGCCGCGCGCTTCCGTACTGCGCAGGGCTTCGCCCAACAGGCTGGCGCCGCGCTGCTGCCGAGTCTCGATGCGACCGGCTCCATCGATTATCAGAACCAGAGCCAGAACGGCTCTCCTCCGGGCGTCCCAGTTCCGACCGGCTGGCACGCGACCGGAACGACGGGTCTCAGCCTGAATTTCGACCTCGACCTGTTCGGCAAGAACCGCGCCGCGCTCCGTGCTGCCAGGCGCGACGCTCAAGCCGCACGTTACGAAGCGGACGAAGCGCGCCTGATCCTGACCACCGGTATCGCGTCCACCTACTCGGATCTCGCCGCGCTCTACGCACAGCGGGACAGCCTCCAGTCTGCGCTCGACATTCGCACGCAGACGCTGAAGCTGGTGCAGCAGCGCTTCGACGCCGGCATCGCCAATCAGTCGGAGCTCGAGCAGGCCAAAGCGCGACTGCCGCAGACCAAAGCCGACCTCGCCGCAACCGATGAAGCGATCATGCTCGACAAGCATGCGCTCGCAGCGCTGGTCGGCGCCGGACCAGACCGCGCGCTTACTATCGATCGTCCGGCCGTCGGTGCGCTCCAGGCGCAAGGCGTGCCCGCCGATGCCTCGATCAATCTCATTGGCCGCCGTCCCGACGTCGCCGCCGCGCGTAGCCGCGTCGAGGCGTCGGCCGAGCGCATCAAGGAAGCGCGCGCCGCTTTCTATCCGAACATCAACATTGCCGCGCTGATCGGCTTCCAGTCCTTGGGCCTGGGCAGCCTGTTCAACAGCGGCTCCCAATTTATGAGCGTGAGTCCCGCCGTGACCTTGCCCCTGTTTCATGGCGGGGCGCTCCAGGGCCAGTACCGCGGACGCCGCGGTCAGTATGACGAAGCCGTCGCCACTTATGACGGCCAGGTCATCCAGGCGCTGCGCGAAACGGCGGATGCAGTGACGAGCCAGAAGATGCTCGTCGAGCGCCTCGCCCAATCGCGCAGTGCGCTGGCTTCCTATGAAACGGCGCTGCGTCTGGCGCAGCGTCGATACGAGAACGGACTGTCGACCTATCTCGACGTGCTCACCGCGCAGGAAAGCGTCGTCAACGCGCGGCTCACCGTCGCTCAGCTCGAAACCCGTGCCTTCACCCTCGACGTCCAGCTCGTCCGCGCCCTCGGCGGCGGTTTCCGGGCTGCTTGATCCCCACTTTCCGGAGAATGACCATGGCTGAACGTGATCCGATCGAAACGCTCACTGGAGAGCATGAAGAAGTCCAGGCGACCGCTGCCGAGAAAGCCGCCGTCGCACAGTCGACAAACCCCCGCCGCAAGGTGATGCTCGGCCTCGCCGGCGCGCTCCTCCTCGCCGGGGGCGGCTGGTACATGCTGCACGACAGCGGTCATGTGTCGACCGATAACGCCTACGTGAATGCCGATTCCGCGCAGGTCACGCCGCTGGTGGCTGCCGCGGTGGTCGACGTGCCCGTGGTGAACACGCAGCTTGTCCGCCGCGGCGACGTCCTGCTCCGGCTCGACGACAGCGATGCGCGGCTCGCTTATGAGAAAGCCGAGGCCGCCTATCTGAAGGCGCGCCGCCAGTTCGAGCAGTCGTCGGCAACCAGCGGCTCGCTCGCGGCGCAAGTCGGCGCGCGCCAGGCCGACATCGGCCAGGCGAATGCCGGGCTCTCGGCAGCTCAATCGGCTTTCGAAAAAGCGAAGATCGACCTCGACCGCCGTCAGCATCTCGCCGACGACGGGGTCGTCAGCCGCGAGGAGCTGACCAATTACCGCAATGCTTATGTCGCTGCGCAGTCGGCACTCGCGCAGGCTAAAGCCGCCGTCGCGCAAGCGCAGGCCCAGCGCGGCGCGGCGCAGCAGACCTATGCCGCCAACCAGGCGCTGATCCAGAACTCGTCGATCGACACGAACCCCGACGTCGCTGCCACCAAGGCCGCGCTCGATCAGGCACGGCTCGACCTACAGCGCACGGTAATCCGCGCGCCGATCGACGGCGTCGTCACCAATCGCCAGGTGCAAATCGGCCAGCGCGTCGCCGCCGGCACTTCGGTGATGACCATCGTTCCGGTTGGAACCGTCTACGTCGACGCCAACTTCAAGGAGGGGCAGCTGGAGCGCGTGCGTCCGGGCCAGCCGGCAGAACTGGTCAGCGATCTCTACGGCAGCAGCGTGAAGTTCCACGGCCGGGTGATCGGCTTCGCCGGCGGCACCGGTTCGGCCTTCGCCCTCATCCCGGCGCAGAACGCGACCGGTAACTGGATCAAGGTCGTGCAGCGCCTGCCGGTGCGGATTGAGCTCAATCCGAAGGAGCTCGCAGCACATCCGCTGCGCGTCGGCCTCTCGATGGAAGCCAGTATCGACGTGTCGGGGAAAGGCGCGCGCTGATGGCTAGCGCCGCGCCTCCGGTCTCACCCACGGGCATGCCGTGGAGCACGGTGTTGCTCGCCGGGCTCGTGCTCGCCCTCAGCAATTTCATGGTCGTGCTCGACCTGACGATCGCCAATGTGTCTGTTGCGCATATCGCCGGCGGCCTGGGCATCTCGCCGACCGAAGGTACCTGGGTGATCACCTCCTATGCAGTCGCCGAGGCGATCTGTGTGCCGCTGACCGGCTGGCTCGCACGCCGCTTTGGCGAAGTGAAGGTGTTCGTCGCCGGGATGATCGGCTTCGGCCTCTTCTCCTTCCTGTGCGGAATTGCGCCGAGCCTGAGCGCATTGGTCCTGTTCCGCATCGGCCAGGGCCTCGCCGGCGGCCCGATCATGCCGATCAGCCAGACGTTGCTGCTGCGCATCTTCCCCAAAGAGAAGCACGGCATGGCGACGGGCATCTGGGCGATGACCACGATCGTTGCCCCGATCTTCGGACCGATCCTCGGTGGCACCATCAGCGACAATTGGGGCTGGAACTGGATCTTCTTCATCAACGTGCCGATCGCCGTCCTGTGCGCTCTCGCTGCGGTCGCGCTGCTGCGCAAGGCGGAGTCGGCGACTGCGAAGGTCCCGATCGACTTCATCGGCCTGGGCCTCCTCGTTGGAGCGGTCGGAGCGCTTCAAATCATGCTCGATCTGGGCCGCGAGCACGATTGGTTCGGCAGTCCCTTCATCGTCACTCTGGCAGTCATTGCGGCAGTGGGTTTCGCATTCCTGATCGCCTGGGAGTGGTTCGAACGCCATCCAGTCATCGACCTCAAGGTGTTCCGGCACCGCGGCTTCACCTTCAGCGTGCTTGCCCTGATGTTCACCTACGGAGCCTTCTTCGCCAGCCTGGTCATCATCCCGCAGTGGCTCCAGAGTTCGCTGGGCTACACCGCGACATGGGCCGGCTGGGCGACAGCAACCAATGGCATGTCGGCGCTGCTCATGGCGCCGGTCGCGGCGATGCTGTCGCAAAAGGTCGATCCGAGAATCCTGGTCTCCGGTGGTATTGTTTGGCTCGCCGTCACTTCGCTGACGCGCGTGTTCTGGTGGACCAGCGACGCAGACTTCTGGACGCTCGCTTTGCCACAGCTGATCCAGGGCGCGGGCATGCCCTTCTTCTTCATTCCGGTGACCACCCTTGCGCTCGGCGCGGTCGACGATGACGAGATGGCTTCGGCCGCCGGCCTGATGAACTTCCTGCGCACCATGTCAGGCGCAGTCGCGACTGCGATCGGAGTCACGATGTGGGAGAATGGCGCCCAGAGCGCGCGCGACACGCTGACGGGTGTCCTCAACAACACGCAGTCGAACATGGCCGTGCTCCAAGCCCACGGCTTTGGCGTCGAGCAGTCCCGCGCCTTCATCAGTCGCCTCGTCGACTCTCAGGCCAATGCAATCACCACGGTGAACCTGTTCGAGCTGTTCGCCGCGATCTTCCTCGGCGCCGCTGCAATCATCTGGCTCGCGCCCAAACCCAGGCACGCCGTCGACCCCGGCGCAGCCCACTAGGAGAAAGCCCATGATCATTCTCGTTGCCATTGCCGTCGTGGACATCGCTCTTTTGGCGGCCGTAGTCTGGTCAGCGCGGCCGAAGCCGATGCGCGCAGTGCGCTTCGCGATCGCTCGCGGCGACGGCAAGATTCCCCACGCCCTTTGAATCCCGCTAGCGGCTGCTGACACTCCCTCGTCCCCGTCTCAGCAGTCGCCCGCGCGGCTGGCGTCTCTCCCCTCCAGCGCCAGCCGCGCCTCTCAGCTTCTAGTCACGTCGATCACCGCCTGCGCGAAATCGCGAGGTGCTTCCTGTGGGAGGTTGTGGCCGATCCCGCCATTGATCGTCCGGTGTTCGTAGCGGCCGGTGAACTTGGCTCTGTACGTCGCCGGTTCGGGGTGCGGCGCGCCATTTGCATCGCCCTCCATCGTGATTGTCGGCACGGTGATGCTCGGCCCGGCGGCGAGCTGCTGCTCGATCGCGTCATATTGCCGCTCACCCTCAGCTAGGCCCATCCGCCAGCGGTAGTTGTGGATTACGATCGCGACATGGTCGGGATTGTCGAACGCCGCGGCGGATCGCTCAAACGTCGCGTCGTCGAACTTCCACTGCGGCGAGGCGAGCTTCCAGATCAGCTTGTTGAAGTCGTGCCGGTTCTTTTCATAACCGAGCCGCCCGCGCTCCGTCGCGAAGTAGAATTGGTACCACCATTGCAGCTCGGCGGCGGGCGGCAACGGTTGCTTGCCTGCTGCCTGGCTGCCGATCAGATAGCCGCTGACCGACACCAGCCCCTTCACCCGCTTCGGCCACAGCGCAGCAACGATGTCGGCGGTTCGCGCGCCCCAGTCGAACCCGCCGAGGATTGCGCGTTCAATCTTGAGCGCATCCATCAAAGCAATCGCGTCCATCGCAAGCGCCGCCGGCTCGCCGTTGCGCACCGTCTCCGCCGATAGAAAACGCGTCGGTCCGTAACCGCGCAGGAACGGCACGATCACACGATAGCCACGAGCCGCCAGAATTGGCGCCACTTCATCGAATGCATGGATGTCGTACGGCCAACCGTGGAAAAGGAGAACCGGGTCGCCGGTTGCCGGCCCGAACTCGGTATATCCAACGTCGAGGACTCCAGCCTCGACGTGTCTAAGCGCAGGTTGCGGCGCCGCTTTCGCTGCGGAGCTAACTGAGGTGGCAGAAGTGATTGTCATCGCAGCCGCGGCGAGGAACTCACGCCGGTCGAGTTGATGCATGAAACTGAATTCCGATCATGGGCAGGAGCGCTCCAGATTTCGTTGGTCGTCGGTCATTGGCTCCCGGAAGCGCTGAGCA
>Ga0068857_100005445_pt1 | contig 10854 bp, 8 predicted proteins | sample KBSCornC72_FD_66591 | JGI IMG/M metagenome (GOLD analysis project Ga0068857, IMG submission 66591) | Corn rhizosphere microbial communities from Kellogg Biological Station, Michigan, USA - KBS Corn C7-2 | ecosystem: Host-associated > Plants > Roots > Rhizosphere > Soil ...
TGGGATTCGCTTCGCGGTGGAGCAAGTGGCCCGCAGGCGGGTCAGGCGGGTCCAGGTGGAGCGGCCCACCGCGCCGGCCGCGGCCGAGGCAGAGGAGGCGGCCGAATGATCTGGATCGTCTTCTCGATCGGCATCCTCCTCGCGGTCGTGGGTGCCACCTCGAGCACCGCCCTGGTTTCCATGAGCCGCCTCGAGCTGGTGCAGGCAGTCTCCCGGCAGCTCCGCGGCGGACCCGGCTCCCTCGCCTGGCTGGCCGAGATGGAGACCTACCTCGGGATCACCGCAGCGCTCACCGCCCTCGGCATGACGATACTCGGCGTGGCCACACCCGCGCTGTTCACCGGTGTGAGCCTGCCCGGATTCTTCGCGCTGATGATCCTCGTGGTCATCCCCGTCGTGCTGTTCGGCGGTTACCTGCTGCCCCGTTGGGTAGCTCGCTCCCGTCCCGAGGCCTTCCGCGCCGCCGTGGTGCCGGTGCTCCGGCCCGTTTCTGCCCTCTTCACTCTGTTCCTTCCCTCACGCGCCGGGACGTCCAGCGCCGATCTCCGCACCATCTGGCGCCAAGGTGCGGCTTCAGGTATCGGTGGCGACGAAGAGCTGATCATGGTCGGCGGAGTCATGACCTTCGCGGAGCGTCCGGTGCGCGAGGTGATGACACCCCGAACCAACCTGGTGGCGATTCCGGAAGACGCGCCCCTGGATGACATCGCGGCGGTCTTCGCTCAGAGCGGATACAGCCGGCTCCCGGTCTACCGCGGGACGTTGGATGAAATCGTCGGGATGCTGCACGCCTTTGACCTCTTCAAGCTGCAGCCGGGAGACCGGCTCCCGATTCGCCCGGTGGCCAACGCGCCAGCCGGACGGAACTGCGGCGACCTGCTGCTCGACATGCAGCGGGAGCGGCGGCATCTCGCGGTGGTCCTGGACGAATTCGGGGGAACGCTCGGCATCGTCACCTTCGAGGACCTGCTCGAGGAGCTGGTGGGCGAGATCTTCGACGAGTTCGACGAAGGCGCCGGCGGGGCGGGTGGTGCCACGCCGACTCTCTTCGAGACCGACGGCGCCACTCCTATCTCCGCCATCGAGGAGCGGTTCGATCGCAAGCTGCCCACCGCGACGACCAGCACGGTGGCCGGTCTGCTCGCCGAGCTGGCCGGACGGATTCCAGTAGCCGGTGATCGCTTCATCATTCGGACCCTGCAGTTCGACGTGGTCCAGGCTTCCCCCACCAAGGTGGAGCGCGTGCTGATTCGCCTGGTGCCTCCGCCGCCCGTGCTGCTCGCTCCGCCTCTCTCCGAGGATTCCCGGAAGTGAATCCTTCGAGGATCGTCCAGTCTCTGCTCGGTCTCATCCGAGTGGGCGATCTCAAGCAGTTCCTTCTTCGCGCCGAGAAAACCGAGCCAGCCGATCTGGGAGACGTCCTGGCATCCCTGGACGACCAGGAGCGCCTCGCCGTCGTGAAGCAACTGCCGCCTCGGCTTTCCGGGCGTGCGCTGCTCGAGATGCCGGACGAGACCCAGGCCGAAGAGACACTGGTTGCTCTCGAGTCCGAGACCGCAGGAGAGATCGTCGAGGAGCTGCCGGACGACGAGGCGGCGGACCTGGTCGGCGCGCTGGACCCGGAGGACCAGCAGCGAATTCTTGCCGAGGTCGAGGACCGGGCCGATGTAGAAACGCTGCTCCGCTACGATCCCGAGACCGCCGGCGGCATCATGACCGCGCAGGTGGTCTCGGTGCGGGAGGACAGCACGGCGGCAGAAGCGATCGATGCCCTGCGAAAGCAGGCGGAGGAGGTCGAGGATTTCCCTCACGTCTTCGTGGTAGACTCGGATCGCAAGCTGGTCGGGGTACTGCCGCTCAAGGGGCTGGTCATGAGTCCCGCGGACCGGCCGGTCCGTGAGTTCATGGAAAATGCCGACGTGCGGGTGGCGCCGGAGGAAGACCAGGAGGAAGTCGCCCGGCTCATCAAGCGCTACGACGTGGCGGGCGTGCCGGTGGTGGATTCGGCAGGACGCCTCCTGGGCCAGGTCACCTTCGACGACGTCATTGACGTGGTGGAAGAAGAGCAGACCGAAGACCTTCTCCGCTTCGGTGGCGTCTCGGCCGATGAGGAACTGGGCGCCCGGTGGACCACCGCGGTGCGGAGCCGGTTGCCCTGGCTCTTTGTCAACCTGCTCACCGCCTTCATGGCCGGTGCCGTGGTCTACCTGTTCAAGGACGCCGTGACCCGGACCGTGGCGCTCGCGGTGTGGATGCCGATCATCGCCGGAATGGGCGGCAACGCCGGGACTCAGGCTCTGGCGGTGACTGTGCGACGCCTGGCCCTGGGACTCATTCCACCCGATCGCTTTTTGCGGGTAGTGGGGAAGGAGATTCTCGTCGGGCTGGTCAACGGGCTTGCGATCGGGGTCACGGTATCCGTCGTCGCCGTCGCGATGGGAGGAGGACCTGAGCTGGGACTCGTTGTGTTCCTCGCGATGGCCGGCAATCTCTTCGTCGCCGGCTTTGCCGGGGCGTTCATTCCGATTCTGCTGGAGCGGTTCAAGGTAGATCCTGCGATCGCATCCTCGATTTTCGTTACTACCTTCACCGACGTCTGCGGTTTCCTCCTTCTGCTGGGTCTGGCCGGAACGCTCCTGACGGGCTGAGCCACACGCGATAAGGCGGGTACCGTGACCGCTGGAGGCTGATGTGATTGCCAGGCTGTGGCGCGGTTTGGCTCGCCCAAGTCAAGCCGGAGCGTACGGGGAACACCTACACCGGCACACATTCCCGGCGCTCCAGGAAATTCCTGGGTTCGTCGATGCCGCGATACTGCGCCGCCCGGTCGAGGGTGGGGTCGAGTTTCTTATCGTGACCCGGTGGGCGTCGATGGAAGCAATAAAGAGGTTTGCCGGATCGGACTCCGAAGCCGCGGTGGTCCCGGCCGAAGTGCAGGCGATGATGATTGAATACGATCGACGAGTTAAGCATTTCGAGGTGGTGGACGGGTGATTTTGATACACGCGGTCATCCTTCAACACTGGCCCAACAGGCGGGATATAGCTGGCCCATGCCTGAACGAAGCATGCCTCTCTGGACCTGGCTCATCCCCCTCCTGGCGCTGGCCGTGCTCGGCATCGCGCTCGCGTCTGGCGTGGGTCCGATTGTCGCCCTGCTGTGCGGGGCGGCCTTGATCGGGTCGGTCCTCGTCGCTGTCCATCACGCGGAAGTCGTCGCCCACCGCGTCGGCGAGCCCATCGGCACGCTCGTGCTGGCCCTCGCCGTGACGGCGATTGAAACGGCACTTATCCTCTCCATGATGATTGCCGGCGGCGAAGAGATGGCGGTCTTGCCGCGCGACACGATCTATTCCGCGGTGATGATCATCTGCAATGGGGTGGTAGGCCTTTGCATTCTGGTGGGCGGCCTGGCGCACCGGGAGCAGACCTTCCGTGTCGAAGGGGCAGGAGCAGGGCTTGCAGCGTTGATCGTGATGGCCTCCCTCACGCTGGTTCTGCCGGTCTTTACCATCACCACACCTACCGGGACCTACAACACCCCGCAACTCGCCTTCGTGGCGGTGGCCTCGGGCTTGCTCTGGGCGATTTTCGTCTTCGTTCAGACCGTCCGTCATCGGGACTACTTCATTCCAGTAACTGAGACCACCAATACGGAGGCGCACGCGGAGGCGCCCTCGAAGCGCGTGGCATGGGCGAGCTTTGGGTTGCTGCTGGTGTCCTTAGTGGTGGTGGTCGGCCTGGCAAAGCTGCTGTCGCCCACCATCGAAGGGGCGGTCGAGGCGGCCAACGCGCCGCGCACCGTGGTCGGCATAGTGATCGCCACGTTGGTCCTGCTGCCGGAGACGTGGGCGGCGGTCCGTGCCGCCCGGGCAAATCGCATCCAGAGCAGCATGAACCTGGCGGTCGGGTCGGCGCTTGCCAGCATCGGCCTCACGGTCCCGATAGTGGTGATCGCATCGATCGTCTTTGGCCTGCCCCTGGTCCTGGGCCTGGGCGCCAAGGACATGGCGATGCTCGTGGTGACCTTCCTGGTCAGCGCAGTCACCCTCGGCACCGGCCGCACCTACATGATGCAGGGGGCGGTGCACCTGGTGCTGTTTGCGGCCTTCCTGTTCCTGGCCTTAGTGCCCTGAAAAGCGGTGGACTAACACGAAAGCAAAGCGGGCGCAGGATCTCTCCCACGCCCGCTCACTCCTCACTCCCTACTCCTTACTCCTTACTTCCTACCCTCCCACCTCCCACTCCCCACATCTCCCGTCTCACGTCTCACCTCTCACCATCCCAGAATCATCTCCGCCCTCGTATACAGGAACCGTCCGTTGTACCCGAACGGGGACGCAGCTGCCCAGGGGAAGGTGTTGTCGTTGTTGTTGAACTCCGCCTTTGGCTGATCGGGATAGGTATCGAAAATGTTCCGAGCGCCGACTGAGAGGTTGACCTGGTCAAATCGATATCCGACTTCCAAATCCACCAGGGTTTTGGCTCCGTACTCTTCCCGATCGGTGAAGCTGGGCTGCGCCGATGCAAATCCACCGTAATAACTGACCCGTCCCAGCGTGTGAACCCGGCCGATAGAGTAGTTGGCCTGCAGGGTGCCGCGCCAATCGGGCCGTTCCTCCTCGATTCCCACCTGGGTCACCAGGTCCAGGATGCTGGTATAGGTAGTGGGCGTACCCTGGAGAATGGGGGGCACTGGATCCACATGGGTGATCTCATTCTTGGTGTAGTTCGCGCCGAGGTTGAGATCCAGGGTCCCCTTGCCAGCCGGAATCAGCCAGTCGGCGGTGAAGTCGACGCCCTGGGTCTTGGTGTCGAGGCCGTTGGTAAAGAATTGTACCCCGGCGATGTTGCCGAAGCCGGAGTCGGCGAGGATCGCCTGGGAGACGCTGTCATTGAAGGTGGCACCCAGCAGGATCCGGTTGTCGATCTGGATGTGGAAGTAATCCACCGTGATCGTGAAGTTGTCTGCCGGTGTGAAGGCGAACCCTGCGCTCAGGTTGACTGAGGTCTCCTCCTCCAGCGGCTTGGCGCCGAAGATCTTGGCGGCGCGATTGCTCACCGGGAAGTTCCCGATCTCCTGGAACTGTCCGCCAATCACATTCGTGGTTACGTGGCTGAAGAAGCTTTGGGCCAGGCCCGGCGCCCGGAAGCCGGTGCTGGCCGCGCCCCGCAGTACGAACCGCTTGGTCGGCTGGTACCGCAAGGCCAGCTTGCCGGTGACCCGATCGCCGAAGTCGCTGTAGTTCTCATAGCGCCCCGCGACATCGGCCAGTAGCTGGGACGTGAGGTTGGTTTCGAGATCGAGGTAGGCTCCCACGTTGGCTCGGCTCTCGTCGGCCTGGTCCTGGGGCCGGAAGCCTGCAAACACCGATGATCCGCCAGGCGAGAGATCTCCGGGGTTGGCCACACTGTCCTGCGCGGCGTGCCCGCCGTTGACGTAGGACGCGAACTCACCCGCCTCCAGGTTGAAGTACTCCCGCCGCCACGCACCCCCCAACGCAAAGTTGACCGGGTTGCGGAGGCCGAGGTTGAGCGGCTTCGAGAGATTCAGACCCACAATGACTTCACTGCGCTGCAGGGCGCCCGCGTCGAAGGAGGTCTGGTTCGGGATACCCGGGTCGTCCGAGTTACCGAGAATTCCGTCGGCCCCCGGAGCGCAGGCCACGTCGAGACAGGGTCCCAGTGACGGATTGTTGGTGTTATCCAGGTCGTATTCGAACCGGTTCATCCCCCAGGAGACCCCCGCGTCGGCCGCCCACCCGCCAAAGCTGGTGCGGAAGCCGCCCGCAGCGGAATAGTCGTTCACCTTGGGATGGAACTCGGGCAGGAACCCCTGCGGGTAAATCTCCTGCCAGTTCCGGCTGCTGTCGAAGTAGCGCCAGAAACCGTTGCCAGTCCCTCTCCGATAGCTGTATCCGCCGAAGGCGTAGAATTCAGTGCTCCCCGACTGGTTGAGCGGCATCCGGAAGTTCCCGAAGCTCATCACGTCCTTTTCAAGCCCGTCTCCCCAGTGGTAGTTGGGCTGGGGGAGGGAATTCCGCTTCTCGATGATCTCCCCGTTCTTCGGGTCGATCAGGTCGCCAATACCCTGTTGATTGACCAGGAACGAGTCGGGCCACGCGCGGTTGGTGGGATCCCGGTGCTGGTATTCGCCGAACAGGCTCAGCGAACCTCGGCCCAGGCCGATACCGACCCCGCCGTTGAGGTTGGTGAAGGTCCCGTCGTCGGGGTAGTCATCGGTCACGTATTTCCCAGCGTCCGCATTGAGGAACGGAGCGAACTTGCCTTCCTTCATGACGAGGTTCACCACCCCCGCGATGGCATCGGAGCCATACTGCGCCGAGGCGCCGTCTCGCAGCACCTCGATCCGCTCGATCGCGCCACCAGGGATTGCATTGAGGTCGACACCCGACGATCCGGCGCCCATGCCGTAGGCGAAGGTGTTCAGCACCGCCATCTGGTGCCGCCGCCAGCCATTGACCAGGACGAGCGTGTGGTCGGGACTCAACCCGCGCAGGGTGAATGGCCGTACGATGTCGTTCGCATCCGTGACGCTCTGCCGGGGGAAGTTGACCGAGGGGGAGAGCGTCTGGAGAACCTGGCTGGTTTCGGTGGTGCCCTGCTGCTGGATATCTTCGGCGGTGTAGACGTCTACCGGCACCGCGAGTTCCTCGGCTGCGGTGTGCCGGGCGCGAGAACCGACGACCACGTCGATCGGGGCCAGCTCGACTGGTGAACGGTTCAGGGTGAAGTTCAGCTCCACCACGTCAGCCGCGACGACGGTCACGTTGGAAGAGGCCGCGGCGAACCCGATGGCGTGAACGGTTACCGTGGCGAACCGGGCCGGCACGCCATGCAGCGAGTACCGTCCCGAGGCCGTCGTCGTGGTGCCCAGGTTGGTGAGATCAACCGTTACGATCGCACCCACAACCGGTGCACCCGCGCTGTCCACCACCTGGCCCTGGATCGTCCCGGACTGCGCGGCAAGGCTCACGAGGGGCAGGCACAGGAGTGCAGCGAGCAGGCCGATTCGAAAGGAGTGTCGGACGAGAGATGGCGACATCGAACCCTCCGGAGTGGGTGGGCGAGTCTATGTTTGTTCTGGCAGAGTGCTGCAGGAGTGCTTCGCGAGGATACGGCGCAATCGGTCGTCCGTCAAGCAAGCCCCATCGCTGAGATGACCCTCGAACAATTCCTGTCCCAGTACGGGCTCATCGCCCTGTTCCTGCTCGCCACCGTTGAAGGCGATGCCAGCCTGATTCTCGCCGGGATGCTGGCCCATCGCGGCGTGCTGGCGTTGCCGGCCGTCATCATCGCGGGAGCAGCGGGGAACTTCGTGGGAGACTGCGCCTGGTATTTCCTCGGACGGCAGGCCCGGGCCCGATTGCGCGACACCGCGATATATCGCCGCGCCGGTCCCTGGATCGAGCGAGTCGCCTCACGCCTCGGCAGCTGGCAACTCCTGCTCGCCCGCGTGGTGTATGGCACCCGCAATGCGAGCATGGTCTTCTGGGGCCAGGCCCATCTCCCGTTTCAGCGCTTCGCCCTCACCGACCTGCTGGGCTGTTTCCTTGCCTCGACAGGGTTCGCCTTGCTGGGATACCTGACCAGCCAGGGGGTGCAACGACTCCTGGGACAGGTAAGGCGACTCGAGGTCGGGTTGCTGATCGCGCTGGTCGTAGCGGCAGTGGTCATCGCCTTCACGACCTGGGAGGTAAAGCGGGCGAGCGACAAGACCGAGCCCCCGGAGACTGGTCCGACCGGGGGTGGCTAACTGCCTGCTAACATGCGAACTTACATCATGGCCCAAGCCGATCAGGTCGCAGCACTGCGGGGCGGGAATGTGCCGGTGCTGGCCCGGGCGATCTCGCAGGTCGAGAACGGCCGTGCTGGATTCGAGGCGCTGCTCTCCGCGATTCATCCCACCCTCGGCCATGCCCGACGGATTGGCATCACCGGCCCCCCCGGAGCCGGGAAATCCACCCTGACCGAGCGACTGGTGCAGGTGTTGCGGGCCAAGGGACATACCGTGGCGGTGGTCGCCGTTGATCCAACCAGTCCATTCACCGGTGGTGCATTGCTCGGTGACCGAATCCGGATGGAGTCCGTGGCGCTGGATCCCGGGGTCTACATCCGGTCCATGGCCACGCGCGGCTCCCTCGGCGGACTCGCCACCACTACGCGCGAAGTGTGCGATGTGCTGGATGCGGCGGGGTTCGACCGGATCATTATCGAGACGGTCGGTGTAGGCCAATCGGAACTCGACGTTGGCCGCTCTGCCGACACCACGGTGCTCGTGCTGGTGCCAGAATCGGGAGACGGGATTCAAACCCTCAAGTCGGGCGTGATGGAGATCGGCGACGTCTTCGTGGTCAACAAGTCGGATCGTCCGGGCGCGGATCGCCTTCGCCAGGAGATCGAGATCACGTTGGGCATTCGAGCAGGGAACGCGTACCGGCACGTTAAGGCACATCATGGAAGCAGGGCGGGCAAGGCGGACGGGCGGACCGCCGAGCCGCACTGGACGCACCCCGTGCTGGGAACGGTCGCCTCGAAGGGTGAAGGGATCGAAGCGCTGGCCGACGCACTTGAGGGTCATCACCAATGGCTCACCGAGACGGGTGAGTTGGGTGTCCGCCGCCGCCGCCGCCTCTTCGAACGCACCCGGGAAGTCGCGGATCGCGCCGCCCGGCAATGGATCTGGCAGGAGACGGCCGCCGAGCAAATGATCAATGACCGGCTCGACGACCTCGCCTCCGGGCGCACCAGTCCTTACGAAGTAGCTGGCGAGGTGCTGGACGGGCTCAAACAGGGGACAAGGGTATGACCACGTTCGACGCCGACCTTTCGATGCGTCACATGGCTGAGCGGCTCGAGACTCAGGAACGGGAGCTCAAGGAGCTGCGAGCCGAATTGCGCGCGTGGCGGGAACAGATCGCCAGGCTGCCGATGCGAGAGGACGTGGACTTCACTTCGGTCTCCGGCCGCAATGTAGAGCCGGTCTACACCGCACTGGATCTCGATCCGCACAGCGTCAGCTCGACCACGCTGCCAGGAGATTACCCCTACACCCGCGGCATCCATCCCTCGATGTACCGGGGCCGGCTCTGGACCATGCGGCAGTTTGCCGGGTTCGGCACGGCGCAGGACACCAACGAGCGCTACAAGTTCCTGCTGGCTCACGGGCAGACCGGACTCTCGGTTGCCTTCGACTTCCCAACCTTGATGGGCTACGACTCGGACCATCCGCGGTCCGAGGGGGAAGTCGGCAAGTGTGGCGTCGCGATTTCCAGCGCCCAGGACATGGAGACCCTCTTCGACGGCATCCCGCTCGACAAGGTCTCCACTTCGATGACCATCAACGGTCCCGCCGCGATGCTCTACTGCTTCTACGTCGCGGCGGCGGAGCGTCAGGGTGTGGACATCGCCAGGCTCCAGGGCACGGTCCAGAACGACATGCTGAAGGAATACATGGCCCAGCATGCCTGGATCTTCCCGGTCGAGCCCGCACTCAAGGTCATCGTGGACATGTTCGACTGGGCGTCCACCAACACGCCGAGTTGGAATACCATCTCCATCTCGGGATATCACATTCGGGAAGCCGGCGCCACCGCGGCCCAGGAGCTGGCCTTCACGCTCGCCAACGGTTTCAGCTATGTGGAGCACGGAGTAGCGCGGGGCCTCGACGTAGATTCCTTCGCGCCGAGGCTTTCGTTCTTCTGGGACGTCCACAACGACTTCTTCGAGGAAGTCGCCAAGATGCGCGCCGCGCGGCGGATCTGGGCTCGCACCATGCGGCAGAAATACGGGGCCAAGAATCCCCGGAGCTGGCAGATGCGCTTCCACTGCCAGACCGCCGGCGTCACGCTCACCGCGCAGCAGCCGCTCAACAATATCGTTCGCGTCGCCTACCAGGCGCTCGCCGCCGTCCTGGGCGGCACCCAGTCCCTGCATACCAACGCCCTCGATGAGACGCTGGCGCTTCCCACCGAGGAATCGGTCCGGGTCGCGTTGCGCACCCAGCAGATTCTGGCCTACGAAACCGGGGTTCCCAACGTCGCGGACCCGCTGGGCGGGTCCTACTACCTCGAGGCTCTGACCGACAGCCTGGAGCGCGAGGCTGCCGGGTTGTTCGCCGAGATCGAGGCGCAGGGCGGGGTAGTGCCCGCGATCGAGTCGGGGTGGTTCCAGCGGCAGATCGCCCAGTCTGCCTCGCGGTTCCAGGATGAAGTCGAGAAGGGACGCAAAGTGGTGGTTGGACTAAACATGTTTACCGGAGAAGACGAGGCTGCGCCGGAGATTCTCAAGATTGGCGAGCAAGCCGAGCGGTCTCAGCGGGAACGGATGGCGAAGCTCCGGGCAACTCGGGACGCCAACGCGGTCGAGCAGAAACTCGAGGCTCTGAGAGCCGCCGCGGCTTCCGATCAGAATATCATCCCGGCGATGCTGGACTGCGCCCGGGCCTATTGCACTCTCTACGAGATCCGCCACGTTCTGGAAACCGTGTACGGGACGTATCGCGAGCCAGTGTTTTTTTAGAGGAGTCGAGAGTCGAGGAAGTCTGGAGTTTGGAGTCTGGAGTCTGGAGTCTAGAGTCGGGAGTCTTGCTGAATCGTTGACTCCAGACTCTCAACTATAGACTTCAGGCTCCAGACTCCAGACTCCAGACTCCTTACCCAACCATGAACGACCAACAAATCGCCAAGACTCTCGCCCGTCTCACCAGGTTGAAGACGGACGATCATCGGATAGTCACCTGCTACCTGAAGCTGGAAGTGAGCGATCGGTCGCGGGGCAAGTACCTGATCAAGCTGAAGAACCGGGTGAAGCGGGCCGAGGCGGCGTTGCCGGG
>Ga0068857_100005452_pt1 | contig 10850 bp, 13 predicted proteins | sample KBSCornC72_FD_66591 | JGI IMG/M metagenome (GOLD analysis project Ga0068857, IMG submission 66591) | Corn rhizosphere microbial communities from Kellogg Biological Station, Michigan, USA - KBS Corn C7-2 | ecosystem: Host-associated > Plants > Roots > Rhizosphere > Soil ...
CCCGATCGCGTGGTATCCCGGGTGCTCGGCATGGGCGATGTGCTCTCGCTCATCGAGAAAGCGGAAGAAGCGGTATCGCTCGAGGACGCCGCAAAGCTCGAGAAGAAGCTGCGGCTCGATGACTTCACCCTCGAGGATTTTCGCGATCAGCTCCGGACCATCAAGAAGATGGGGCCGATCGAACAGATCATCGGGATGCTGCCCGGGATGGGCAACCTCAAGGAGCTCGCCGCGAACCGGGAGCAGGTCGACGACAAGCAGCTGGATCGCATCGAAGCGATGATCAACTCGATGACGCCGCAGGAGCGGCACAATCACCAGTTGATCAACGGCAGCCGGAGAAAGCGCATCGCCAAGGGCAGCGGCACGTCGGTCGAAGAAATCAATCGCCTGTTGAAGCAGTTCGTGCAGATGAAGAAGATGCTCAAGGCGATGGGCGGCATGGCCGGCCTGGGGAAGAAAAAGGGCGGCCTCGGAATGATGAAGTCGTTGATGAACAGGTGAAACTGTTAGCGGCTGGTAGCTGGGAACTGGAAGCTGGTAGCTGGGAACTGGAAGCTGGAGTTCAAATGTTAGTGATTCGTTTGAGGCGTACGGGGTCGAAGAAGCGGCCGTTCTTCCGTGTCGTGGTGACCGATTCGCGCACGGCGCGCGACAGCAGCTTCGTCGAAGTGCTCGGGTTCTACAACCCGCGCACGAAGCCGGAGACGCTGAAGCTGGATCGCGAGCGGCTCGGGCACTGGATCAAGGCGGGCGCGGTCCCGTCCGACACGGTGCGTACGCTGGTGGACCGTATGCCCCCCGCCGAACCCGCCGAAGCTGCGGCGGCGGCGGATCAGCCGGTATCGTGAGCCGCTGCCGCGACGTTGTCGAAGTCGTCGCGCGCGCGCTGGCCGACAAGCCGGACGCCGTGCGCGTGACCGAGCGGGAGCACCGCGGGCAGACGCTGGTCGAGCTCTTTATGGCGGCAGGAGATCTCGGACGCGTCATCGGCCGCCAGGGACGCACAGCGGCGGCCATGCGCATGCTGGTGAGCACGACCGCCGAGCTCGAGGGTACAAAGGCAACGCTGGAATTCCGCGATACCGAGTAAGGTTCTGCGCACCGATCTCCTCCTCGTGGGACGGGTGGCCCGCGCACACGGTATCCGGGGGCAGATCGTCGTGAATCCTGAAACGGACTTCGTGGAAGACCGCTTCAAGACGGGCCAGGCGCTGCTGATAGGTCCGGCGGATCGCGTCCGCGCGTACGAAGTCCGCACCGTCAGGTTTTACCAGGGACGGCCGATCGTCGGTTTGGAGGGCGTCGAGACGATGAACGACGCCGAGGCGCTGGCTGGCGCGGACGTATGGCTCCCCGAGTCCGAGGTCGCGCCGCTGCCGCAGGGCACGTATTACCGGCACGACCTCGTCGGCTGCGAGGCGTACCTTACCAAAGGCACCAGGCTGGGCCGCATCACCAGCGTGGAGGGATCGATCGATCGCAGTTACCTGGTCGTCGACGAGCACCTGATGATTCCGCTGGTCGCCGGCATCGTGGTCGCGGTCGACATCGCGGCGCGGCGTGTGACCGTCGATCCGCCGGAGGGGCTACTCGATCTGAACCCACCGGGGCGAAAGTAAGGCGCTCCCATGCGGCCGGAACGGAGCGAGAGCGAGTGGAGGCCGCCAGGCGGGGTGCAGGGGGCCCCGCCGATGTGAAATTAGACATCGTTACCATTTTTCCGGCAATGGTGAAGGGGCCCATCGCGGAAGGGATCGTCGGGCGGGCGATCGAGCGCGGCTTGCTGGACGTTCATGTCCACGACCTGCGTGACTTCACAACGGACCGTCACCGGGTCGTGGACGACGTGCCGTTTGGCGGCGGACCCGGGATGGTGCTGAAGGCGGAGCCGCTGTTCGCGGCGGTCGAGCACATTCGGGCCGCGCGTCGCCGCGAGGCGGAAGCGACAGAGACGGCGCAGCCTCGCCGAAGCCTTAGCGAAGGCGGGACGACGGTGATCCTCACATCGCCCGACGGCGAGCGGTTGACGGACGCAGTCGCGCGGCGGCTGAGCGGACTGGAGCACCTGGTCGTGCTCTGTGGGCGGTACGAGGGAGTCGACGAGCGGGTGCGAACGGCGCTGGCGACCGAGACGCTCTCGATTGGCGACTACGTGCTGTCCGGCGGCGAGCTTCCGGCGCTCGTGATCGTCGACGCGGTGGCGCGATTCGTGCCGGGCGTCGTCGGAGACGAGCAGTCGGTCGCGCGCGACACGTTCGCGCGCGGGCTGCTGGATTACCCGCAGTACACGCGCCCCGCGGAGTTCCGGGGGATGAGCGTGCCGCCGGTGCTGCTGTCGGGACACCACGCCGAAATCGAGAAGTGGCGCCGTCGCGAGGCGCTGCGGCGGACGCTGGACAGGCGTCCCGAGTTATTGAACGACGCTGCACTGGACGCCGGCGACCAGGCGCTGCTGCAGGAACTGTTGAACCAAGAAGGAGATCTGTCATGAATGCCGTAGAGACCGTCGAGCGCAACAACATGGTGGGGCGCCCGGCGATCAAGCCTGGGGACACCGTTCGCGTCCACGTGAAGGTGCGCGAAGGCGACAAGGAACGCATCCAGGTGTTCGAAGGCATGGTCATCGGCATGCACCGCGGCGGCGCGCGCGCGACGTTCACGGTCCGCAAGGTCTCGTTCGGCCAGGGCGTCGAGCGCATCTTCCCGCTGCATTCGCCGATCATCGACAAGATCGACGTCATACGAACCGCCCGGGTGCGCCGCGCGAAGCTCTACTTCCTGCGCGAGCTGAAGGGCAAGGCGGCGCGCATGCGCGACGCTGCCAAGAAGCAGACGGCCTGACATCCAGGGGCCACCACCCGTGGTCAAAGTCCGCGCGTTCAGGACGATGGAGAACACGATCCGGCGGCTGGGGTTCAACCTGGTCGCCGGCGTCGACGAGGTGGGCCGCGGCTGCCTCGCCGGTCCCGTCGTCGCCGGCGCCGTGATTCTCAATCCGGACCGCTACATCCCACGCATCTGCGATTCGAAGACGGTGACCGCGCTCGAGCGGGTACGGCTGTTCGAGAAGATCACCCGGAACGCGATTGCGTGGGGCGTCGCGCTCGCCGATCCACCCGAAATCGACACCATCAACATCCACCAGGCGTCGCTGCGCGCGATGCAGCGCGCCGTCATGAAGCTCACTCCGCTCCCCGATTTCGTTCTCGTCGATGCGTTCCGCGTGCCGGATCTGCTCATGGCGCAGCGCAAGGTCGTGCACGGCGACGTTCGCTGCACGGCGATTGCCGCGGCCTCGATCGTGGCGAAGGTGACGCGCGATCGCATGATGCTCGAATTGCACGCGCAAGACCCGCGCTACGGCTTCGATCGTCACAAGGGATACGCCACGCGCGACCACCTGGACGCGGTTTCGCGATTCGGCTATTCCGAAGTGCATCGACGATCGTTCCGGCCTCCTTCTCTGTTTGATAGGATGGACGGATAGCCTTCCAGACGGCGGGCGTCCCTGGAGAAGCCGTTGGCCCTCGATCGTGAAGACACGCTGAAGAAAGCGGAAAAGCTGCTTCGCCAGGGTCGCCTCGATGGCGCGATCGTGGAATACGTGCGCGTCGTCGAGGACCAGCCGCGCGATTGGAACACCGCGAACGCGCTCGGCGATCTCTACGTCCGCGCCAACCAGGCGGACAAGGCGGCCGCGCAGTACGGGCGCATCGCCGATCACTTCTTCAAGGAGGGCTTCTACTCAAAGGCGGCGGCGCTCTACAAGAAGATCCTCAAAATCATCCCCGACCACGAGCCGTCGCAGCTCAACCTCGCGGACATCTCCGCGAAGCAGGGGTTGCTGGCCGATGCGAAGGCATATCTGGCCGCCGTCGGAGCGAAACGGCGGGCGCGCGGCGATCGCCGCGGCGCCGACGACATCGTCATCAAGCAGGGGGAGATCGATCCGGCAGACGTCGATGCGCGCACGACAGCCGCGCGCCTGCTCGCCGAGCGCGGCGACGCGGCGCTTGCGGCGGCGCGCTTTCGTGAGTTGTCCGCCGATCTGCAGGAAAAGGGCCGGACCGATGACGCGCTGAGCGCGTTGCGCGAAGCGGCGCGCCTCGATCCGAGCGACGTCCAGTCCCGTGCGGCGCTCGCGAAGGCCGCAGTCGCCGCCGGCGACCTCGACACCGCCCGCGGGTTCCTCGATCGCGGGACGGCCGGAGACGATCCGTCGCTGCTCGTCGCGCTTGCCGACATCGAGCTTCGGAGCGGAAACCTCGATCACGCGCGAGAGATCCTGCCGAAGCTGTTGGCGCTCAATCGAGACCTCCGCCACGGCGTGGTCGAGCTCGCCTGGAGCCTGTCGTCGGCGAATCCGGATGCCGCGTTCGTGTGTGTCGATGCCGCGGTAGACGCATCGCGCGCCGCCGATGAATACGACGAGGCGGCTTCGGTGCTGCAGGAATTCGTCACGCGGCAGCCTGGCCACGTTCCGACGCTGCTGAAGCTCGTGGAGGTGTGCGTCGCCGGCGGGCTCGAGACCGTGATGTACGAGGCGCAGTCGCAGCTCGCCGATGCGTATCTTGCGGGCGGGAAGGGGGCCGAAGCGCGGGTCATTGCGGAGGGGCTGGTCGCGCGCGAGCCATGGGAGGGCGCGCACATCGAACGCTTCCGCCGCGCGCTCGTGCTGCTTCGCGTGTCGGAGCCCGATACCGTCATTGCCGAGCGGCTCAGCGGCGAGACTCCTTTCGTCGCCACCGACTATTTTGCCGATCCAGCGGACGTGGCGGCGGCGGCTGTGGCGGCGGCCGCTATTCCCGAACCGCCTCCACCACCCGTGGAACCGCCGCCGGCCGCTGTTGAAGTTCAGCCGCCCGAGGCAACGCCGCCCGCGGCGCCGGCGTCGAACCCCCAGAGCCTGGATGAGGTGTTCACAGGGTTCCGCAAGCAAGCTGGCGAGGACGGCCAGGACGAGGCGCTGGAGGAGCTGAAGCTCGGTCAGACGTACCTCGAGATGGGTATGATCGACGACGCGGCTGCCGCGTTAAAGAACGCTGCGCGGCTACCGCGGCAAAGGTTCGAGGCGGCGTCGAAGCTGGCTCGCCTCTATAAAGGTCAAGGGCAGCTGACCCACGCGCTGGAATGGTTCGAACGCGCGGCCGAAGCGCCGGCGCCAAGCGCAGACGAGGGGCATGCGCTCCTGTACGATCTCGGCGTCGCGCTCGAAGAGTCCGGTGAGACCGCGCGTGCGCTCGCCGTCTTTCTCGAGCTCCTCGCCGACACCGGCGAGTACAGGGACGTGTCCGACCGGGCCGAACGGCTTACGCGGGTCCAGACCGGAGGGTGAGTATCTCGTTCGTGTCCCGCATCCTGTTCGCCGCGTACTTCCTCGAGGCAGGTCTCGTGTTGATCGTGGCCCCGTGGAGGTCCGAGTTCTGGGACCGAAACTTTTTCGTCGAGCATCTTCCCGCCATCGAGGTGTTCGTCCAGAACGTGTTCGTCCGCGGCGCTATTTCAGGCGTCGGCGCCGTCACCGCGCTTGCCGGCGTGGCGGAGCTCGGCGGCATCTTTGCGGGGTGGAAGGCCAAAAAACGAATCCCTAATCCCTAATCCAGAATCATTGAATCCCTAATTGCGAACCGCCACCCGCGAATCGCAAACCGCGAACCGCGACCCTGGAACGTGAAACCCCCGATCATCTGCGTCGTCACCGATGGGCGAGGCGACACCCTGCGAACCGTGGCACGGATACGCCCGGCCGCCGAGGCGGGTGTCGATCTCGTCCAGATCCGCGAACCGCATCTGCCGGACCGCGCGCTGCTGGAGCTTACGCGGCAGGCGTGCGACATTGCGCAGGGAACGTCGACCCGGATTGTGGTCAACGATCGCCTCGACGTCGCCCTGGAGGCAAATGCTCACGGTGTGCACCTGCGCGGCTGCTCCTATAGCGCCGCGCGGGTTCGTGCGATCGTTACCAGCGAATTCCTAATCGGACGGTCCGTTCACGACCTCGACGAAGCGGTTTCCGCGGCGCGGGAAGGTGGATGCAATTACCTGCTCTTCGGTACTGTTTTCCCCTCTGGCAGCAAGCCTGAAGGCCATCGCGTTGCTGGTCTGCAGGCGCTGAGCGAGGTCTGTGGCCGTGTGACGCTGCCGGTCATCGCCATCGGCGGCGTCACCCCCGCGACGGCGGGGGACATTCCGCGAACCGGGGCAGCCGGCATCGCAGCGATCGGCCTCTTCGACGATGCGGAGTCGATACCACGTGTCGTAGATCTCATGCGACGGACGTTTGACACCGGATTTCTAGGTATCTAAAGTACTTGTCTCCATGAGCGATTTGGGGGGCAAGCTGCGCCTTGCGCGGGAGGGGCGCGGAATCTCGCTGCAGCAGATCGCCGCCAGCACCAAGATCTCGGTGGCGGTTCTGGAGGCGCTGGAACGCAACGATATCTCGAAGCTTCCCGGCGGGATCTTCAGCCGTGCCTTTGTCCGCTCCTATGCCATCGAAGTCGGTCTGGATCCCGATCGAACCGTCGCGGAATTCCTCGAGCGCTTTCAGGATGAGCCGGTGCGAGCGAACCACGTCCCGGCACCAGTTTCGGACGAAGACAGCACCTTTGAAATTCAGCAACGCGTCGCGCGGGTGGTTCTCATGCTCGTGGTGATCAGCGTGCCGCTCATCGGCGTCGTCCTGTATTTCACGGTGAGGGGGCCGCGACCGTCGCCGCAGACGACGGCAACCGAACCGGCGTCGAGTCCATCCCGCACATCTGTCCCTCAGCCCGCCGCGCCGGTTAACCCGCCTCCCGTTGTGAATCCGCCGGACGCCGCGCTCGGGAGAAACGAGGCCCCCGTCGCGACCGCCGGCACGATCCGTCTCGAGCTGCATCCAATCGGGGATTGCTGGGTCAAGCTGACGGTCGATGGTCGGCCGGTGATTGCGCGGCTGATGCACGCCGGCGAGACGGAGGTGAGCGAGATGCGCGACACCGCCGTCATCGACGTCGGCAACGCGGGCGCGTTCGCTTACTCCGTCAACGGCCGTCCCGGCAAGCCGCTCGGCGCCGACGGGCAGGTGCGCACCGCGCGGATCACCCGAGACACCCTCGCGCAGTACGTCCAGTAGCATATGGATCCCGGACTCCATTCTCCGCTCATCGATTTCTTCCGTCGCGGCGAAGTCGCCCGCGACGTACGGCTCCTCGCCGCGCAGGGTGCGCTGGCGCCGCGCGCGCACGAGCAGCTGGCGCTGCTGATCCTGCTCTCGGACGATGCCGATCCGGTGATTGCCACCAACGCGAACGCGACGCTCGACGCACTGCCGGCCGCAGCGCTGCAGTCGTTTCTGGCGCGAACCGACGTGCCCGCGCAGATGCGGCAGTTCTTTGCCGCGCGTGGCGTCGTCGGTGCAGGACAGGCGGCAACCGACGCCGGGCCGCTGCTCGATACCTCCGACGGGCCGGACGAATCGAAGACCCCGGACGGCGCTGACGATGAGCCCGCCGACGCCCAGCTGCTTTCCGCGCTGCCGATCATCGAGCGGATGAAGCTCGCCATGAAGGGGACGCGCGCGCAGCGCGCGCAGCTGGTTCGCGATTCGAACAAGCTCGTGGCCGCCGCCGTGCTGAGCAGCCCGAAGCTGACCGAGATCGAAGTGGAAGCCTTTGCGAAGATGGCGAACGTGGGGGAAGAAGTGCTCCGGACGATCGCGATGAACCGGACGTGGACGAAGAACTACGGGGTGATCGCAGGTCTGGCGAAGAACCCCAAGACGCCGCCGGCGCTCTCGATGAACCTGCTGCAGCGGCTCAACGATCGTGACCTGAAGATGCTCGCGATCGACCGAAACGTTCCCGAAGGGGTCCGCCTCGCCGCGCGTCGCATGACCGCGAAGAACATCAAATAGTCTCGAGATCGTCGCCGTCGGCATTGTCGCTGGGACGCCGCCCGCGGCTGAACTCCTTCCGCATCTGCGCCAGTCCCTCCATGTAGACGGTCGCGCGGTGGCGCTGATCCTCCGGCATCGATTTGATCAGATCGACAGCCCGATCGAAATCGCGTTCGATCGTTTTTGGCGTCGTCTTGAAGTAGAGCTGTTTGATCTCGGCCAGTTGCTCGTCAGCCATCGCGCCGGACCAGATTATCGCCGATTGCGGCGGAGAAGCCCGCGAAACTCGGCGAGCGGACGCGTGTTGAGCACGTCCGCGGCTTGGAGCCAGGCGCGACGCGCGACGACGGCACCCCACCGCACGTTGCCCAGCGCGGCCGGTGAGTGCGCGTCCGAGTCGATCACCAGCTTCACGCCGCGCTCGTGCGCGAGGCGCGCGTGGGTGTCGTCGAGATCGAGACGATCGACCTGGCTGTTGATCTCGAGCGCGACCCCGGCGCCGGCCGCCGCGCGAAAAACCTGCTCGACGTCGTAGCGGTAGGGATCGCGTTTGAGAATCAGGCGGCCGGTTGGATGGGCGAGAACGTCGACCCAGGGACAGGCGAGCGCGCGCAGCAGTCGATCGGTCATCTGCGCCGCTTCCTGATTGAACCCCGAATGGACGGAAGCGATCACGATGTCGAGCTGCGCCAGGCAGTCGTCGGCGAGATCCATCGACCCGTCCGGACGAATGTCGCATTCGATTCCGGCCAGCACCGTGATTCCGTCGAGGCGCTCGTTCAGTGCGCGGATGCGGCGGGCATGCTCGAGCGCCCGCGCCTCATCCAGACCGTTGGCCATCGCGACGGCGCGGCTATGGTCGGTGATCGCGATGTACTCGAGGCCGGCATCGCGAGCCGCGCTCGCCATCGTTTCCGCATCGGCGCGGCCGTCCGTTTCGGTCGTGTGCATGTGGAGATCGCCGCGAAGATCCTGCACCGTCACCAGCGCCGGCAGCGCGCGGGCTTCCGCGGCCGCGATCTCTCCGCGGTTCTCTCGAAGTTCGGGAGGGACGAGCGCCAGACCGAGCGCTTCGTAAATGCCTAACTCCGTATCGCCTGCGATCCGGGTGTCATCCTCGACGCGAAACAGGCCGTACTCGTTCAATTTCAGCCCGCGCTGAATCGCGCGATCGCGAAGCGCGATGTTGTGGCCCTTGGACCCGGTGAAGTATTGCAGCGCCGCGCCGAGACTCTCCGCCGGCACCAGCCGCAGGTCCGCCTGGAATCCGCCCCACAGCAGCACGCTGGACTTCGTCTCACCGTGGGCGAGGATGCGTTCGACGAGACGGTAGCCGGTGAACGCATCTATCAGCGATGCGGGCGCCCCCGCTGCGAGGATATCGAGGTCGCCGCAGGTCTCGCATCCGCGCCGCAGGCTGCCTACCATCGAGATGTCCGCACCGGGTGCGTGGGCGCGAAGCTCGCCGACCAGAGCCGCGGCCGTGTCGTATGCCTCGGGCATCAGCCGCCTTCCGGCGAAGCGCTGCCGCTCCTCCAGTGCCTTCAGGATGAGCGCTTCCTTCTTCGCGCCCATGCCCTTCAGCGCGCGGATCCGTCCTTCGCGCGCCGCGCGCTCGAGATCGTCGAGGGTGCGAATCTCGAGGCCGCGATACAGCAGCGCGACAGTTTTCGGGCCAACTCCCTGCAGCCGGAGCAGATCGAGGATCGTGGGAGGAAACTCTTGCAGCAGCTCCTGGTGATAGGCGATGCGTCCGGTCTCGACGAGCTCGGAGATTTTGCCCGCGAGGTCCTTGCCGATGCCCGGAATGCCGAGGCGATCCGCGAGCGAGAGGGCCGCGATCGGTTCGCCGAGGTGCGCAATGGTGTCGGCGGCGTTGCGGTACGCACGAATCTTGAACGGGTTCTCGTTCTTGATCTCGAGCAGATCGCCGATCTCGGCGAGGACTCGCGCGATCGCGAGGTTGTCCACGGCCGCTAGCGCGCGGCCGCGGCGTCGCGCGTTTCGATCCGCAGGCCGTCGCGTTCGATGTGGAAGTCGAGGACGCGCGCGCCAGCGGTCGTCAGCGCGCGACGGATCGCCGGCACGCTCGCCGGCTCGCCGAGGCAGAAGAGACAGCCGCCGCCGCCGGCGCCGCACACCTTCCCGCCGTACGCCCCCGCGGTCCGCGCCGCCGCCAGCATCGCGTCGATCTCCGGAGTGGTCACGCCCGGGGCCAGCTGCTTGCGGTTCTCCCACTCTTCCGCGATCTGGCGGCCGACTTCACTCCACTCGGCGCGTTCGAGCGCGCTGCGCATCGCGCCGGCGATCTCCCGGATCCGCGCGAAGCTCGCCCGCACCCGCATGTCGCCGTCGATGTGCCGCTTGGTCACTTCCCAGTTGTTGATACCGGAGTTCCGCGTGGCATTCGTGTACGCGAGCACCAGCCGTTGCTCGAGCTGCTGGGCATCCACCGGCAGCGCTACGCGCCGGACGCCGTCGACGCGAAGCTCCACGGCGGAAACCCCGCCATACAGCGCCGGCCGGTAGTCCTGGACGCCCGTGGGCACGTCAATCGCCTGCGCTTCCACGTTCATCGCGATCTGCATCAGCGCGTCCTCCGAAAGGGACGCGCCGGACCAACGGGCGAGCGCGGCGCACACGGCGATGTTGAGCGCCGACGATCCGGCGATTCCCGCACCCATGGGCGACTCGGAACGCGTGCGCAGCTCGACCCCCGAGGCTTGAAAGTAGTGCAGGATTCGTCCGAGCAGCCTCAATTCGTGGTTGTCGCCGAGCTCCGACCAGTGCTGCGCCTCGACGCGGCCGCCGTTGTCTTCCGAGATGATGACGATGCGCTTGTCGTTGCGGGAGATCAGGCTGCAGCGGGCGCGGAGGCTGATCGCGGCATTGAGGGTCTGCGCCCCGTCATGGAAGAGGTACAGCGGCCAGATATCCATGGTGCCGCCGGCCAGATCGATGCGCGTCG
>Ga0068857_100005456_pt1 | contig 10846 bp, 7 predicted proteins | sample KBSCornC72_FD_66591 | JGI IMG/M metagenome (GOLD analysis project Ga0068857, IMG submission 66591) | Corn rhizosphere microbial communities from Kellogg Biological Station, Michigan, USA - KBS Corn C7-2 | ecosystem: Host-associated > Plants > Roots > Rhizosphere > Soil ...
CCGGCCGGTCTCTGCGTCATGACCGTGACCCGCAGCCTCGGCGGCGGCGGCGGGTGCATGGCGTACCCGGGGACGTTCGATGATGCGCCGATGTCGGCGGGTGTGATGGGCGGTGGGTCATCCGCGTTCGTCACCCTCAGCGGAGCAGCCAGCGACGACGTCGCCCGAATCGAAGCGTTGCTCGCAGACGGCCAGCGCGCCGAGGTCGCGCTTCGGGACAACGCGTACCTCGTCGACCTCCCGCGGGCGAACCTGCCCGCTCGGCTGATCGCCTACGACGCGGAGGGGCGCGTGATCGGCGTCGGCCCGCCCTGGGGCGACTTCGCCCAAGGGGCGGCCCCGGCGCGCGGTCGCGCGACCACGCTCATTCGTGTGGCTGGGCCGGAGGGCGTGAGCGGGTCGCTTGCGGTCGGCCCGTCGACGGACGGCGGTGAGTGCGTGTTCGTGACGGAGTACGTCGACGAGCAGCACGTCGGCCGGAGCGTGAACTGCAATCGGCCGACCTGGGCTGACGGCGCGCTCGAGGTCAGCTCGGGCTTTCCGCCGCACTTCGTCGAGGGCCGTGTGCGACCGGACGTGAAGACGGTGCGGATCCGCTTTGCCGACGGCTCGAGCACGGACGTTACGCCGACCCGCGGCTATGTTCTCTGGGCAGCCCCGGAAGCGAACCTCGGCCAGGCGAAGCGTGCGATAGAGGTAGTCGGCCTCCGCGGGGATGGGAGCGAGGTCGCCCGGCGGTCGCTCGAGCCCTGAGCGGCTACCAGTTCGCGAACGTTGCCCAGCCCGGGTTGAACCTCGCGCCGCCGAGGACGGCCTTGCACCACGCGTACGAGCCGGTCGGGCTGCAGGCTCTCGTTGCCGTCCCACCGTCGCCGTACGCGGCACCGATGGACTGCGCCACGCGCGTCGCGAGCGCCTGCACCTGGGCGGGCGTCGCGCCCGCCGGATGCTCGTTCCAGGCGAACGCGATTCGCCCGTCGGGGTAGGGGTTCCGGATCGCCCACGCGCGGGCCGCGTAGACCTCGAGGCTCGCGAGCGTCTCCATATGGGCGAGCGAGACGCGGTTGTTTCCGTAGCCCTTCGCGTCCCGCCAGTAGGCGGTCATGAGCGGGAGATACGCGCGGTCGAAGAGGGCTCGGGCCGCCGCCGCCTGTGCGGGCCCCGCGAACGCGAGCCGGGCGGGATGCTCCGTGAACTCGTTGAGTCGCGTCGAGCGCGTGCCGACCTTGGCGCCGGCGACGCACTCCTTCGAGCAGCTCGCGTACGCCTCCTGCGCCCACCAGGCCACGTACGGCGAGACGGCGGTCCACCAGGCGGCGTTGCCGAGCCAGCCCTCGAGCTGGCCCTTGTACGGGCCGAAGTTGACGAGTTGCTGGCCGAGACCGACGACGAAGACGGCGCCCTGCTGCGGGGGCGAGCCGCGCGGCCCGGTGTACAGCCCTCGCATCGCGTCGCGCGCTCTCGCCTGCGAGACCGCCTTCGTCCGGACCCCGCTCGAAAGCTCGTTGATCGCCCACGTGTCGCGACCCGGGACATAGCCTGCCGCGGTCATGCGCTGGCGGAAGAGCCGGCCCTTCGCCGACCAGCTCGCCGGCTTTGCCTTCGCCCAGGCGCCCATGTTGAACTCGGCGAGTGCGTGGAAGTTCGGGCCCTTGGCGTGAATCGCCGCGACGGGGGTGGGCCCGCGCGGCTTCGTCTTGTCGCCGATCGCGGTCAGGACGACGTAGTAGTTCGCGCACGGCGTCTGGTTCGCCGCCAGCGCGGCGGTCAGCGTTTCCCAGCCGTTCTGCCCGTAGACGAGGACCTGCGCCTGGTACGGGCACGACACGGGTGACGGCGAGCCCGGCGATGCGACCGCAGCGACGAGCAGGCACGCTGCCGCGAGAACGGCGCTCCTCATGCGTTTTTCGTTCCCGGCACGGGATACTGGAAACCGTGCCCGCGCCGAAGCCACCCGTCCCGGCCTGGCGCTGGGCAGTCTGGTTCTCCATCCTCGGCCTGGCCATCTTCGTCTTCTACGTTTTGCTCACGCCCGTCTGGCTCGGGCTCCGCGCTCTCGCCTGGCTCGCCGACCGGACGTCACGCACAGCGCTGCCTTAAGTCGCGCAGGCGTGGGAATATCTTGTGAGCGTGTCCGCGAATCGCTTCGTCTACGGCTTCGACGAGCCCTCGGAGGGAGGCCGCGACCTGCTCGGCGGCAAGGGGCTCGGGCTGGCAGAGATGACCCAGCTCGGCGTGCCCGTTCCGGCTGGGTTCACGATCACGACGGATGCGTGCCGCGCATACATCGAGACCGGCGGGCTGCCCGACGGCCTCGAGGCCGAGGTCGAGCGCCACCTGACCTCGATGGAAGAGAAGACCGGCAAGCGCTTCGGCGACCCGGGCGACCCCCTCCTCGTCTCCGTGCGGTCGGGCGCGGCGATCTCGATGCCCGGGATGATGGACACGATCCTCAACCTCGGCCTCAACGACGCCGCGGTGCGCGGGCTCGCGGAGCGCACCGGCAATCCGCGCTTCGCGAACGACTCGTACCGGCGGCTGATCCAGATGTACGGCGAAGTCGTCTCCGGGGTCGACGGCCATCTCTTCGAGGATGCGCTTTCCAAGCTCAAGCAAGACCGCGGCGTCGCCCTCGACGTCGACCTGTCCGCCGAGGATCTCGCGGAGCTGGTCGATACGTTCAAGAGCATCTATGCGAGCGAGACCGGGAGCACATTTCCGCAAGATGCCCGCGAGCAGCTCTCACAGGCGGTCCGTGCCGTTTTCGACTCCTGGGACACGCCGAGGGCTCAGGTCTATCGGCGCGCTCACCACATCCCGGACGATCTCGGGACGGCCGTCAACGTCGTCCAGATGGTCTTCGGCAACAAGGGCGAGCGCTCGGCGACGGGCGTCGGCTTCACACGTGACCCCTCGACCGGCGAGTCCGGTCTCTACGGCGAGTTCCTCACCGACGCCCAGGGCGAGGACGTGGTCGCCGGCATCCGCACGCCTGAGCCGCTGGAGAGGATGCAGCAACGGCTGCCCGAGGCGTTCGAGCAATTGGCGGACACGATGAGGCGTCTCGAGGAGCACTACCGGGACGTCCAGGACATCGAGTTCACGGTCGAGGATGGGAGCCTCTACCTGCTCCAGACGCGCAGCGCGAAGCGGACTGCCGCGGCGGCGCTGAAATCCGCGGTCGACATGGTCGACGAGGGGCTCATCTCGCGGGAGGACGCGGTCGTGCGCATCGATCCGGGATCGCTCGACCAGCTCCTGCACCCGATGATCGATCCCGCCGCCGAGGTCGACGTCGTCGCGCAGGGTCTCAACGCGTCGCCGGGCGCGGCCTCCGGGAAGATCGTCTTCGACGCGGACACGGCGGCCGAGCGCGGCAAGAACGGCGACAACGTGATCCTCGTCCGCTGGGAGACGACTCCGGACGACATCCACGGGATGATCGCCGCGCAGGGGATCCTGACCGCGCACGGCGGGATGACCTCGCACGCGGCCGTGGTCGCGCGCGGAATGGGCAAGCCGTGCGTGGCGGGCTGCGAGGCGCTCTCGGTCGACTCCGCTGCCAGGACTGCGGCGCTCGACGGTCACCAGTTGTCCGAAGGAGACGTGATCACGATCGACGGCGGAACGGGGCGCGTGATCCTCGGTCCGGTCGACCTCGTCCCGCCGCAGATCAACGAGGACTTCGAGACGATCCTCGGCTGGGCCGACGACGTGCGGCGCCTCAAGGTGCGCGCGAACGCCGACACGCCCGAGGACGCGGCGAAGGCGCGCGAGTTCGGCGCGCAGGGCATCGGCCTCTGCCGCACCGAGCACATGTTCATGGCCGACGACCGGCTCCCGGTCGTGCGCGAGATGATCATGGCCTCGAGCGAGGACGAGCGGCGCCGCGCACTCGACAGGCTCCTTCCGCACCAGCAGGCCGACTTCGAAGGCATCTTCGAGGCGATGGCGGGCCTGCCGGTCACGATCCGGCTGCTCGACCCGCCGCTGCACGAGTTCCTGCCGCCGCTCGACGAGGCGACCGACGAGCACATGCGCGAACGGATCCGCGCGTTGAGCGAGGCGAACCCGATGCTCGGCACACGCGGCTGCCGCCTCGGGCTCATGTTCCCGGAGATCTACGAGATGCAGGTCCGGGCGATCGCGCGCGCGGCGCTCGCGGTGCAGGAGCGCACCGGCGACGCGCCGCTCGTCGAGATCATGCACCCGCTCGTCGGCTTCGGCGAGGAGCTGCGCCGGCTGCGCGCGATGACGATCGCGACCGCCGACGAGGAGGGCGAGCTCGAGTACCGCGTCGGGACGATGATCGAGCTTCCGCGTGCGTGCGTGCGCGCGGACGAGATCGCCGAGCACGCCGACTTCTTCTCGTTCGGGACGAACGACCTCACGCAGACGGCGCTCGGCTTCTCGCGCGACGACGCAGAGGGCAAGTTCCTGACGCGCTACCTCGAGGACGGCGTCCTCGAGCGCAACCCCTTCGAGACGATCGACCAGGGCGGCGTCGGCGACCTGATGCGGATCGCCGTCGAGCGCGGGCGAAGCGTCAAAGACCTCAAGATGGGCATCTGCGGAGAGCACGGCGGCGAGCCGAAGTCGGTGGCGTTCTGCCACGAGCTCGGCCTCGAGTACGTGTCGTGCTCGCCGTACCGCGTCCCGCTGGCGCGCCTCGCCGCCGCCCAGGCAGCGCTCGAGGAAGCGGGCGTGGAAGCAGTGTCGGCCGGCGGCTAGGCCGCCAGCCCCTGCACGCGGAAGTACGCGACGAGGACGCTCGCCACTCCGACGGCGATGACGCCCACGATGCCGAGGACGCCTGGGCGCCCGTAGATCCCGTGCGTCCGCCCGAGACGCGAGAACGCGAGCATGCTCAGCGCGCCGCCGATCAGCCCGCCGACGTGGCCGCCGACCGAGATGTTCGGGATCGCGAACGTGAACACGAGGTTGATCGCGATCAGGCCGAACGCCTGACCTCCGAGGACCTTGCTCCCCTGCATCTCCAGCACGAGCGCCGCGCCGAGGATCCCGAAGATCGCGCCCGACGCGCCGACGGTGACGACGTCCGGGCTGAAGATGACCGCTCCCGCGGACCCGGCGAGCCCCGACACGATGTAGATCGCGAGGTACCGTCCGCGCCCGATCGCCTGCTCCACCGGCGCTCCGATGAACCAGAGCACGAGCATGTTCATCCCGAGATGGATGATGCTCGCGTGCAGGAACGCGGCCGTGATCAGGCGCCACCATTCGCCCTGGTCGAGCCCGCCGGGAACGTACAGCGCGCCCCTCACGAACAGGCTTCCCGACACCTGCGTCAGGCTCGAGCCCTGCGCGAGGTTGACCAGGAACACGAGGACGTTGATCCCGATCAGGATCTTGGTCACGAGCGCGCCCTGCCCTTCGAAGGACATGCGCCTAACACTCCGCGTCATGCGCTGCGCGCCCTGCGCCCGCCCTGCGTGCTCGGGGCAGCGGATCCCGACCGGCGCGTAGACCATGCAGTCCGGACAGATGCCGCGCCCACACTCGGAGCACGAGACGCCGGTCTCCCGGTTCGGATGCCGGTAGCAGTACATCTTGGTGCGCTCGCTGGCCACCGAGGTAGCGTAGTGCGGAGATGCGCGTCCACGTCGCCTTTACGCCCGGGGAGGCGACCACCGCCCAGCTCGGGATCGTCGTGGACGTTCTGCGCGCCACCTCGACCATCGCGCAGGCGCTCGCCTCGGGCTACGAACGGGTCTATTGCTGCCGCGAGGTCGAGGAAGCCCGTGCGCTGCGTGAGAGCCTGGGGGAGGGCCTGCTGGGCGGCGAGCGGGACGCCGTGCGGATCGACGGCTTCGACGTCGGAGCGTCGCCGCGAGAGTTCCTCGGCGAGCCGCGGGCCCCGACGGTCATCTTCTCGACGACGAACGGGACGCGGGCGATCCTCGAGACGGCCGCCCGCGCCGACGAGGTCCTGCTCGGGAGCCTGCTCAACCTCGACGCCGTCGCGGCCGCTGCGCGCGAGCGTGGGGAGGACGTGCTCATCGTCTGCGCGGGGTTTCAGGGCACGTTCGCACTCGACGACGCGTACTGCGCCGGCCGGATCGTCCAGCTGCTGGGCGCCGAGCCGTCCGACTCGGCCAAGGCCGCGGACGCGATCGCGCGAGCGTGGCCGGAGGCGCACGAGGGGCTGCTGGCGCGAACGTACGGCCCGCCCGGCCTCGAGCAGGACATCGCATTTTGCGCCCAGGTGGGAATGTTGGACGTGGTGCCGCGTCTTTCGCGCATGGTCGACGGCGCGGCCGAGATGACGAAAGGAGACTCATGAAGATTGCGACGATCGGCAGGGGCAACATCGGTGGGAGCCTCGCCAAGCGCTGGCGCGCCACGGGGCACGACGTGACCGAGTTCGGCAGCGAAGGCGGCAACGCGACCGGGTCGGACGCGGTGCTCGTCGCGATTCCGTCGAATGCGATCGAGAACGCATTCACGAAGGTCGCCGGGATCGAGGACGCGGTGGTCATCGACGCGACGAACGCGTTCACCGGCCGCGACGAAGAGTTCGACTCCCTCGCCCACCAGGTCAAGTCGCACGTGAGCGGTCCTGTAGCAAAAGCGTTCAACTGCAATTACGCGGCCCTCTACGACGAGATCGACCAGCAGCGCGTTGCGCCCTGCTGTCTCTACGCGGCCGAGAGCGGCGCGATCGGGGTGACCGAGCTGCTGATCCGCGACGCCGGCTTCCACCCGATCTCGGTCGGCGGGCTCGGCAGCGCGCGCATGCTCGAGGACCACCTCGGCCTGATGACCGCGATCAACGAGAGCGGGCTCGGCCGGTTCTTCTACCGGTACGCGATGCCGGGAGAGCTGTAGGACGAACGCCCAGGACGGAACCAGGCCCAGGACCGAGCCGCACCAGCGTGTGCGGCTCATCTTCGGCGCTCTCCTCCTCGTCCTGCTGCTCGCGGCGCTCGACCAGACGATCGTCTCGACGGCGCTGCCGACCATCGTCGGCGACCTCGGCGGCCTCGACCACCTGTCGTGGGTCGTCACCGCGTACCTGCTGACCGCGACCGTCTCCGGCCCGCTCTACGGCAAGCTCGGAGACCTGTTCGGACGGAAGATCGTCCTGCAGACGGCGATCGTGATCTTCCTCGTCGGCTCCGCGCTGTGCGGGCTCTCGCAGAGCATGGGCGAGCTGATCGGCTTCCGCGCGGTGCAGGGCCTCGGCGCGGGTGGCCTGATCGTGGTCACGCTCGCAGTCGTCGGCGACATCATCCCGCCGCGCGAGCGAGGCCGGTACCAGGGCTACTTCGGCGCGGTGTTCGGGCTGGCGACGATCATCGGGCCGCTGCTCGGCGGGTTCTTCGTCGACAACCTGAGCTGGCGCTGGATCTTCTACGTCAACCTGCCGGTCGGCATCGTCGCGCTGGCGGTGATCGCAGTCGCATTCCACCAGCCGAGGGAGTTTCGGCGGCACACGATGGACTACCTCGGCGCGGTTCTCCTCGCCGGGACGCTGACCTCGATCGTGCTCTTCACGAGCCTCGGCGGGACGACGTGGGCCTGGAGCTCGCCGCAGATCATCGGCCTCATGATCCTGAGCGTGGTCCTCCTGCCGGCGTTCGTGTACGTGGAGAGCAGAGCCGCGGAGCCGATCCTGCCCCTCTCGCTCTTCCGCAACCGGACGTTCTCGACGACGAGCGCGGTCGGATTCATCGTCGGCTTCGCGCTCTTCGGCGCGGTCACGTTCCTGCCGCTCTACCTCCAGGTCACGAAGGGGTCGAGCCCGACGCGGTCCGGCCTCGAGCTGACGCCCCTCATGGGCGGCCTGCTGATCACGTCGATCGTCAGCGGGAACCTGATCACGCGCTGGGGCAGGTACCGGCCGTTCCCGATCGTGGGGACAGCCGTCATGGCCGCGGGGCTGTATCTCCTGTCGCGGCTCGAGGCGGGGACGCCGACGTGGCACGCGCTGATCGCCGGAGTCGTGCTCGGTCTCGGGCTCGGCGGCGTGATGCAGGTGCTCGTGCTCGCCGTGCAGAACGCGGTCGACCCGCGGCAGATGGGCGTCGCGACCTCGGGATCGACGCTCTTCCGCCAGATCGGCGGTTCGATCGGCGTCTCGATCTTCGGCGCGATCTTCGCGAACCGGCTGCACGTCGAGATCGCGTCCCGCTTTCCGCCTCAGGAGCATCTGCCCAAGGCGGGCAACCCGGCGGCGATCCGCGCGCTCCCGCCCGCGGCGCGGCTGATCTTCGAGGAGGCGTTCGCGGCCGCGCTGCATCCCGTGTTTCTGATGGCCGCGGGCGTCTCGCTGCTCGCGTTCGCGCTCACATGGCTGATTCCGGCGCTCCCGTTGCGGGACTCGATCGAGATGGCGCCGGAGGTTCCGCCGACCGCGGAGCCTGTCGCCCCACGGGGCTAGCCGCGTACGAGCGGACAGTTCGGCGCGCGTGTTTGCGAAAGCAGGCGACCGTGGAACCATTCGGACCGTGCGGAGAAGGACAGCGGGTCTGATGGTGTGCGCGGTGGCGGTGTGTTGCGTCGCACCGAATGCGGCAGCTGCGGCGATCATCCGCGTGCCGCAGGACTATCCGACCGTGCAGGCGGGCATCGACGCCGCGGCCAACGGCGACACGGTGCGCGTCTCTCCGGGCACGTACGTGGAGCGGATCGACTTCGAGCAGAAGACGATCACGGTCGAGAGCACCGACGGGCCCGCCGCAACGGTCATCGACGGAGGAGGGTCGGGCCCCGTCGTGACGATCGACGAGTACCAGAACCGATCGCCGGTCTTCCGAGGATTCACGGTCAGGAACGGCGGTCTGGACGGCGGGATCGCCAATTACGGCGGGCAGGTCCTGATCGAGGGGAACTGGGTCACGGGCCTCGAATCGTGCGACCCTCCGATCGAGGCGGCGTTCTCGAACGCGACGATCCGGAACAACCGCGTCTGGGGGAACACCGACGCTTGCTCGGGCGGCGACGCGGGCGGCATTGGGATTCGCGGCGCCGGGACGGTGCGCGTGATCGGCAACGTGATCACGAAGAACTGGCACAGCTTCAGCGGCGGAGGCATCGGCATGAACGCGGCCGGGACGCCGTACATCGCGGGGAACTTCATCAGCGGCAACCACGCAGGCTACGAAGGCGGCGGGATCTCCATGGGGAACGTCTCGAACGCGACGATCGTCAACAACTTCATCGTCGGAAACGATGCGCCGCACGGGGGAGGGATCGCCTGGCTCGTCCCTGGGCAAGAGCCCGGCCCCTGGGTCCTCAACAACACGATCGCGGGCAATCGCGCCGATCTCGGGTCGGCGATCTACGCCGACGGCTACGACTCGGCGACACGGATCGACAGCAACATCCTGCTCGGATCGGGAAGCGCGTCGGTCGTCGAGTGCGGTCCGTTTACGCCCGAGTTTCCGCTCTTCACGTACGACGACGTCTTCAACTCCGGCTCGGGCGCACGCTACGGAGGCGATTGCAGCGATCAGACCGGCCAGAACGGCAACATCTCCGCCGATCCGTTCCGCCTGAACTCAGCTCCGAACTTCCGTCTCGCGCCCGGCTCGCCGGCCATCGACAGCGCCGGGGTCGGCCCTGCCGACGACTTCGACGGCGACCCGCGTCCGATCGACGGGAACGGGGACGGCAAGCCTGTCTCGGACATGGGCGCGGACGAATACGTGCCGAGACTGAAGCCGATCGCCTCGCACCGCTGAGCTACCGGGCTTAGCGGCGAGCGGAACCGCCCGGCTGGCTGGAAGGCGACTTGACAGGGGAACACGTGTTCGTGTAGAACATACGTTCGTATGGTGGCTTGCGTCCTCATCCCCGGCTTCGAGCTGCGGGCGGCATTGCGCGCCCGGCCCTCGCTTGCATTGCGACCCGCCGCGCTCGCGCCCGCCGAGGGCGAGGAGCCGCTGATCGGCCCGATCACCGCGGCAGCCGAGGCGCAGGGCGTCAAGCCGGGCATGCGCATGGGGGAGGCGCTCGCCACCTGTCCGGACCTCGTTCTCGTCGAGCAGGACCCGTCCGCGGCCGAGCAGGCCTGGGAGGAGATCCTGCGGCGGCTCGAGGACGCGGGGTTCGAGGTCGACTCCGGCGATCTCGGCTGCGTCTACTTCGAGACGCGGGGCGTCGAACGTCTTTACGGCGGTGCTGAGGCTGCGCTCGAGCGCGCCATCGCCGCCGTCGGTTCTGCCTGGGACCCACGCGCCGGCGCTGCGGGGCGCCGGTTCGCCGCCCTCGCTGCGGCGAACGTGGCGCGCCCCGGGCAGGTCTTGATCGTTGCCGACGAGCGCACGCGCGAGTTCCTCGCGCCTCTTCCGCTCGCCCTGCTCCCTCTCGCTGAGCAGCGGCGACGCGAGCTCGAGGAGCTCGGCGTGCGCAACGTCGGCGAGCTTGCTGGGCTACCGGGCGGCGCCGTAGCCGAACGACTGGGGCCGGACGGGCGGCGCGCCTGGAGCCTGGCGAGAGGACGAGACCGCGGGCGTGTGCGGGGAAGACGGGCCCCTGCCGAGCTCATCGAGACGCTCGAGTTTCCCGAGGCGATCGGGAACGAGCTCACGCTACGGCGCGCGCTCGCGGTACTCGTCGAGCGTCTGCTCGGTCGCGCGGAGCGAGGGGAACGGTTCTTGCGCAAGGTCGCGCTGTCGGCGGCGCTCGTCGGCGGCGGTTCCTGGCGCAGGCAGCTCACGCTACGCGAGCCGTTCGCCGAGGCCGATCGGCTGCGGGTCGCGCTCGGGCCCAAGCTCGCCGAGCTTCCCGGCCCGGTGCTGAAGCTGAAGTTGGAGGCGCTCGAGCTGACCGAGTCGACGGGCCAGCAGTTGATGCTCGTGCGGCCCGAGGGCGACGAGCT
>Ga0068857_100005470_pt1 | contig 10833 bp, 10 predicted proteins | sample KBSCornC72_FD_66591 | JGI IMG/M metagenome (GOLD analysis project Ga0068857, IMG submission 66591) | Corn rhizosphere microbial communities from Kellogg Biological Station, Michigan, USA - KBS Corn C7-2 | ecosystem: Host-associated > Plants > Roots > Rhizosphere > Soil ...
CGTTGCCTAAGGGCACGCCACCAAGACCGAACTTGACCGGCAGGATGTAGCGCCCGTCACCTCCTTTAGACATGTCCGCGGTAGCCGGCAACGTTCCGCCCGAAAAAACGCCGCTCGCCGCCAATGCCGCGATTCCAATATTCATAATGACTTTGTCCTCAGTGTGAACGCGTTCACCTAGAGCAGGTATCGGTCCCGCTGACGCCAGGCGCACTCAGGCCGCACCGATGCGGCCGAGCCATACGCCGATTGCAAATACGATCCCGCCCCCGATGACGACTTGGACGATGGTGTTGGCGAGCTTACCGCTCATGAAGCGATAGCGAATGAAGGCGATTGCGATGAGTTCACACACCACGACCGCGTAAGCGAGCTTCAGTGCGATGCCGAGATTCGGAATGAGGAAGGGAAAAGTATGGAGCATCCCACCAAGACCGGTGGCGACGCCAGTGATCGTGCCGCGGCGAAGCGGACCACCACGACCCGTCACACTTCCATCGTCGGACAGCGCTTCGGAGAGGCCCATGCTGATGGCCGCGCCAAGCGACGCGGCAAGGCCGACAAAAAAAGCACTAAGAGGCTGACCGGTGAGGCCCGCCGCTGCAAAGATTGGTGCCAACGTCGAGACCGAGCCGTCCATCAATCCCAGGAGGCCCGGCTGGATCTCTTGGAGCACGATGGCATTACGACGACGATCCGCCAGCGTTGTATTTTCCAGAGTCATTGGGAGTCATCGGGCGTTTACGATAACGCGGAGCACTAGCTACGGGCGCGACTGCCGCCGCGACTGCCGCTTCGGTGAGGGGCGCGAACCACCACGCGATCGCATGTCTGGCGCTAGGGTGCGCGGTTAGCTGCTGCCATTAGCTCAAAAGCGGCAGAACCTCGTAGATTCGGTCTTCGACGAGAATCGTGGAGGGTGATCCAAAATTGACATCTCGAGTTGCATCGACAACAGGCCCCTCATCGAGCCCGAGCTGCCAAGCCGCTTCCTTAGCCTCGGCTATGATCAAGTGGAATGTCTCGATATTCAGGAATTGATATCTGGGCATTGCGTCCTCGTTGATGGAGAAATTTCCACCGCAAAATCGGTGCATTGGTTGTTGCTGCTGACCCCTAATGTAGATGCGGGAGACGAGATCCGCCATTCCACCTAGATTGGTTTGAAGGACGACTTGGATGTAGGCGACCTATACTTTAGTTTGCGCAGGAATCATTTAGCGGGGGTGCAGCCAGTGCCGAGCATCAGAGGAACCGCCCCGAGCAACGCCGCCATTGGAGTAGCCGCCGCTGACGCTCTAAAGTCCACCATCGAGGAGGTTGGGTGGCGACGACGTTGGTATCGCAGGTATGCGTATCCGGTGCCCTACGCGTACTATCCTCTCGTCTATAACTACTATCCTCCTCGCCACCCGCCTATTACGCGCCGGTCTATCCGGCGTACCCCTATTATCGGCCTTATGCCTACAGGCCTTATTAGCTCCCTACTAGGGCGTGTACTCATAAGTCCTCGATCAACTGAAATTAACAACGATGCAGTTCGAGGCTGCCACTCGCGCGAAAGAGGCAGCGTTCGCGAAGGCCAGGCTTGCGGTTCCAGTGGTACACCGACTTCCCCAACAAGGTGACAGGTGAGGTCAACTGTTTCCACCTCGAAGCCAAGTGCCAAGGAAGCGCAGCCCTGAGGCGCACCGGTAAAAAGCGGAGGACCCAGTCGATTCCACGGGCATCGTCGTGAAGATTCTCGGGATCGTAACCAGGACTCATGACTCGGGCCTCGCGTTGCTCGACGACGGCGTGCCGACGATCGTCTTGGAGGAAGAACGGTTCAACCGCGAAAAGCATACGCGAAAGTTCCCGTTCCACTCGCTGAAGGCGGCATTCGACGATCAAGGCCTCGGCGTCGACGATATCGACGTCATCACCACGCCCTGGGAGATGAAGTCGCTCCGGCGCAACATGTTCTGGGCGGTGGCAGAGGGGCTTCCGGCGAGCCTAAATATGATTCCGCCAAGCGCGCGCCCGCATATCTCCACCATGATCGTCGTGATCCCGAACGGGATCAGATGGGGACTGATGGCTCACTTCGGCATGCACAAGAAGCTGCTGAAGATCGTGCAGGTCAAGCATCACGACGCGCATGCGGCGATCTTCTTCGCATCGCCCTTCGAGGAGGCCGCGGTGCTGGTGATGGACGGCCACGGCGACGAGACCGCCCAGTCCGCCTTTATCGGCTCCGGCAATCGTCTCCAGCGCCTGTGGCACAGCGAGGTCTTCGACTCCCTCGGCTTTCTCTATACGGTGACGACGGCCTATCTGGGGTTCAAGCCGTTCGCGGAAGGAACCGTGATGGCGCTCGCCGGCACCGGCAGGCCGACCTACGCAAATAAGTTCCGCGAGCTGGTGCGCCTTGAGCCCGAGGGACGATTTTCGATCAATCGGGACTTAATCAGCTACGACACCCACGGCGTCAAGAAGCCGTTCAAGCAATGGTTCACGCAGGCGTTCGGTCCGCGGCGCCAACCGGACGAGCCCATCAGCGACCGTCATCGCGATCTTGCCTTCGCGTTGCAGTCCACGATCGAAGCGGCCGTGGTGCATATCGCTCGCGCCCTCTCCAAGCGTCACCCTTCCCGCAATCTCTGCCTGACCGGCGGCGTGGCGCTCAATTGCGTGGCCAACGCGCGTATCTTGCGCGACACGGACTACGAGTCGGTCTGGGTGCCGCCTTGCGCCTCGGACTCGGGCGCTCCGCTCGGGAGCGCGCTCTGGCACTATCATCAAACGCTCGGTCATCTGCGCGGCTTCGAGCTCAATCACTCCTTCCACGGCCGCGGATATACCGACGCCTCGATCACGCGCGCTCTCCAAGCTGCCGGGTTGTCCTATCGGCGGATGGGAGAAGAGGAGCTGCTGACGACGGTGGCCGGAGACATCGCCGCCGGCAAGATCGTCGGCTGGTTCCAGGGGCGATCCGAGCTTGGCCCGCGCGCACTGGGAAATCGCTCCATCCTGGCCGATCCCAGGGACGCGGCAATGAAGGATCGCATCAATGCCCGCGTGAAGCATCGCGAGCCCTTTCGCCCCTTCGCTCCCGCCATTCTGCAGGAGCGCGTGGCGGAGTTTTTCGAGATCGAGCAGTTCGATCCCTTCATGACGATGGCGCCGCGAGTGCGTCCCGACAGGGCCACGCTCATTCCGGCGGGGATCCATGTCGATGGAACGGCGCGCATCCAGACCGTGGATCGCGTCTCGAACCCGCGTTTCTATGGTGTCATCGAGAAGTTTGCCGAGCTCACGGGGGTTCCTGTCGTTCTCAACACGAGCTTCAATTTGCAGGAGCCGATCGTGCAAAGCCCCGAGAATGCGATCTCGTGCTTCTTGCGTACGCAAATGGATGTGCTGGTGCTCGGCGATTTCTACATTACCGACCGGAACCCAACGCCTCGGTAAGAACTTGATGAGAGGGCGTCGTTGCCCTTGAATGTGGCGCGCTGCAACGCCGACTTTTTCATGAACTCCTAGCTCCGGCGAACAATGCCCCTCTGGCGAAATCTCGAACCCTCGGAATTAACCCGCCCGACCAATTGCGAGTGTCTCCCGCAAGTCGTGGAGGCGGATGGGGCGCGATCGCTGGTGGAGCTCTGCGCTTTCGTCACCGCCGAACGTAACCGGCTTCGGGATGAAATGTTGAAGCGCGGCGGCATTCTCCTCCGCGGGTTCGAGGTGAACGAACCGGCAGGCTTCGCTGAAATCATCGGTGCGCTCGGCTACCGACCCGAGGAGGAGAACCCGTTCGACACCAGCCCGCGCAGCAAGGTCGCCGAAAACGTATACACCTCGACCGACACCCCCGATGCTTACCCCATTCTCGCCCACAACGAGAACAGCTTCCTAAATGAACGACCCCGCATGATTTCGTTCTTCTGCCTGGTCGAACCCCGCCGCTATGGAGAAACGCCGCTGTTCGACTCGCGAGCGGCCGCCATAGCCCTCGACCCAGGTGTCCGGGCGAAATTGGAGGAAAAGAAGGTCTGCTATCGGCGACGCCTTCCGAAGAAGCGCCCGGGCTGGGCGCCGGTGATGAACCGGGACTGGGAGGAGGCTTTCGGAACCCGCGACCGCGATGAGATCGAGGCCATGGTGACGGCGCAGGGAATGACTTGCCATTGGCATCCAAACGGCCGCGTCCTGCACACTGAAAACGTGGTCAATCCGTTGCCCCGCCATCCCGACACCGGAGACCAGTGCCTCAACCTTCAGGCCTTTCACCGGACCAGTATCCTTCAAGATCTCGACGAAGTCAGACCGCGCCAGAGTCGTCTCCACAACGCCTCGCTGAAAATGGGCCTTAGGATCCTGTACGCCCTCGACGTCATGCCGGTGCAAATCTTATATGGCGACCGCACGCCTATTCCCGCCGACGAGATGGCCGAAATCCGGCGGGCCACCTGGGATCACTCGGTACTGTTCCGGTGGAAGAAGGGCGATGTGCTCGTGCTCGACAACATCCTGACCGGCCACGGCCGGATGAATGTCGAAGGTCCGCGGAAGATTCTCGCCTCATTCGCAGATCCGGTTTCCTTTCCGGTGTGATGCCGTAGTCCAAGAGGCCGATCAGTTTCTCGCGGCCGCGCAGCCTATCAGTCCGCGCGGTGACCAAAACGCAGCTACCGAGCGGCTAAGCGCTCCGCTTGTCGACCTCGAACGTCCACCCATCGGGAACGTGCCGAGGTACGCAATCGAAATCGCTCAGACTCAGCGGGATACGGCCAAAGTGATCCGCTATTTCGCTGTGGGACAAAACCCACGCGGCAGCGGCGGCGGCGGCCAAGGTAATGGCCGCGCCCATGCCGCGCTCCTTGCCTTCTGAGTCATAGGCGGTGACGTACCAGAGAGGCACACACAAGGGCTCGTCGGGCTCACCGAGGCCGAGTGGCTCAGGTCCTATCATGTTGGCTATTGCGGCCTCGATGTCGTAAGGGGTTGGCTTCACGGCTCTTACACAGGGCAAAACTCAGGAAAGTTTGCCCTGGAAAGGCCTAATCTTCAATCGGATTGGGATGCCGAATGTGCGGCTTGGCAGGTGTGCTCGATCTCAAAGGGCGGCGTTGGCCAGACCAAGCCATGCTGCGCCGCGTGGCCGATACCCTACGGCACCGAGGACCCGACGATGACGGCTTCCTCGTCGCGGCCGGTATAGGCTTTGCCCACCGGCGTCTCAGCATTGTCGGTCTGACCGATGGGCGGCAGCCGATCTTCAACGAGGATCGAAGTGTCGCCGTCATCTGTAATGGCGAGCTGTTCGATTTCGTCGAACGGCGCGCCGAGCTTAAGGCCAAGGGCCATGTATTCCGCACTCACAGCGACGTCGAGATCATTGTTCATCTCTATGAGGAGCATGGCGAGGGGTTGTTTCAACACCTGAAGGGCCAGTTTGCCTTCGTCCTAGTCGACCTCAAGCGTCGGATCGTATTTTTGGCGCGTGACCGCGTCGGCATTTGCCCTCTTTACTGGTCCAAGCAAGGGGATGCGCTCTATTTCGGGTCAGAGATCAAGGCGCTTTTCGCCTCTGGCGCGGTGCCAGCAGCCGCCGATCCGCGCGGGCTCGACCATCTCTTCACCTTCTTCGCGCTTGGGACGCGCCGTACCATGTTTCAAGGTGTGCAGGCGCTCGCACCTGGGCACTATCTGAAGATCGCCTGGCGAGACGACGACAAGGCCGCGACGCCGGTCGAGAGCAAATATTGGGATTTCGATTTTCCCGACTGGGGCGAAGAGGATGATCCCGGCCCTGCTTCAGCCATAGCTGAGTTCGAGCAGACCTTCGCACGCGCGGTCGAGGTGAGGCTTCGCGCCGACGTCCCGGTGGTCGGCTATCTCAGCGGTGGGGTGGATTCGGCCTATGTGCTTGCGACTGCCGCACGAGTCGCAGGTCGTGCGCTACCAAGTTTTACCATACGCATCCCCGATCCCACACTCGACGAGGGGAAGGAAGCCGCAGAGGCTGCGGGCGCCATTGGCGGTCGACCGACTATGATCGAAGCCGGGCCCGATCTCATTGCCGACACCTACGCCTCCCTCATTACTGCGGCGGAAAGCCCAGTGCTCGACACTTCCAGCGCCGCGCTGCTCGCGCTGTCGCACGAGGTGCGGGCGCAAGGCTACAAAGTGGTGCTCACCGGCGAGGGCAGCGACGAGGGCTTCGCCGGCTATCCCTGGTTTAAGATCAGAGAGCTTGCGCGCGCGCTGGACGTTGGCGACAGATTTCGTCCTAGCACGGCGATGAGCCGGGTTGCGCGCAAATGGGCAGCACCAAATCTTGCCTTCGCCGAGCTCGCCCACATTGATGCTCTGATCGGCGGACCCCACGCCCAGTCCCTTATCTACAATCTCGTGGCGCGGTCGCGCGGCCGCTACTACAGCGCCGGGCTGAAGGAAGATCTGGGCTCCTATGTAGCCTATGAAGATCTTCTTCTCGACGTCGAGCGCATGGCGCGTTGGCATCCGCTCAATCGATCGCTCTATCTCGGCTACAAAGTCCACCTTCCGGGATTACTGTTGAGCCAAAAGGGCGACCGCGTGGCCATGGCGAACAGCGTTGAGACGCGGTACCCGTTCCTTGACGAGGAGGTGATTGCGTTCGCCTCGCGTATGCATCCAAGATGGAAGCTTCGCCGGGGCCTCAAGGACAAGTACCTGCTGCGGCAGGCCGCGGCGCGGGTGTTGCCCAAAACGGTGGCGCAGCGTGCGAAGCGCATGTTCCGCGCTCCCCTGGCCGAGACCTTCCTTGTCCACCCTCCCGCCTTCGTGCGCGATCTCTTAAGCCCCGAGAGTCTCGCGCGGACTGGTTATTTCGATGCGGACGCCGTAGCCCGTGACTGCGCGCTTGTTGCGCAAGGTGAGGGCGAGAAACTTGGTAGGTTCACAAGCCTAGGGCTTGGCGGCGTCGTTGCCACCCAGATCTGGCATCATCTCTATCTGGGCGGCGGCTTGTGCGAGTTGCCCCATCTCACTCCGTGCCGATGAGGCGAATCTCGTTGACTAAGGTTTGGCGGGGGGACGCCTATGGCGTTGCTCCGAAAGTTCAGTTGGCAACGTTTCGCCCCCTCGGGGCTGACTCCGAGTCTGGTCAGCCGATACAGGAGGAAAGCTCGGCGGGCGTCGGCTCGGACAGTGAAGCCTTTTGTGGCAAAGAAGGCGGCCAACGGCATTAGTACGGCTCGAGGACATTCGGCTGTCCCTTCGCGTGGTCGCGGTAATGGCTTTGGGAGGGCATGGGCAACCCTGTCGGAGCTAAATGCTCACTGGTCCGACGCAGTTCTTGACGCGCGAGGCAAGTCGGAAGGCTGGACCGAGGAGGTGCGAAAGAAGGCGAGCGATGCAGCTGCGGCGTTTGGTGAAGGGCTGTCGCGCGTCCGAAAAGGTGTCGAGATTGCCGCGCTACTATTTCGACGGCATGGACATCGAAGTCACGAATTGAAGCCAGATCAAGGCGAGCCGGTCCCTGTAATCTTGGGATCGGCTCCGCCTCGAAGTTTATCGTTGTCGCGTGTTAGGCACCGAAAAAGGAGTTCTGTACTGACCCTGGCACGACGCAAACTCACAACGTAGTCGGTACCGTTCCAGGCGATAAAGCCTACTCGCCGCTATGGCTGCGGGTCGTCTACGACAGTGCCGGTTGCACCTCAGTACACAACTTAGAAACTGCCCTTCAAGCAAATAAGGTTGCTGCGAAGGTGCTGTTCATCAACTGCCCGATTTCCATCAAGCACTAGGGGACCGAAGCTGAATGCAAAAACCATCAACGTCAGCCGTTGTTGGGCGTGCCGGTCAGGCTTGGTCCTCATGAAGAAAAAACTAGAAAGCTACGCCTTTATGATCGCTGTGCTCGCAGCATCGGTCGTCGTTAGCGGCATTACCTCGCCGACGCACGCTGACGAAAGGCAGAATCGCCGCAACTATTTTCACCGTAATTAGAAAAATAGTCGCAAGGCTGCCAATAGGGGTCGTCCTTCTGAATCCGTGCTTGCGTCTTCCTCAATTTTGATAGGTGGGCCGTTGCCGACCTCCCGCCGTGCACTCGCACCTCGGCCGGCTCTTTACCGACCGATGCTGAATTGCGAAATACAAGAGCGAAGCAATTGCGAACTGCCTTGTTGATCGGGCCCATCGGTCCCAGTCATTCGGAGACTCAATCGACGTCATCCATATTCCGCTGGTAGCTCGAGCGCCTGTTCACTTCGCCGTGAGAACGGCGAGAAATGATTTGGATATTGTTCATAGCGTTCCTGCGCGGGCCGGCGCGGGCGCGGTCACTCCATGCTCTTTGGGGGATGTCTTTGTGCCCGCTGCGACAAATTGGCTGCTGGGGAATAAATAATTCCAGGCAGCTGTTTCCTCCTCGTGATCCCCATGGCGAGTGAAGGAGATGATGATGCTTGATCTCTCCTTTAGTTGATGGCCTTCGAACGACTCCCAGCCGAAGTGACGGGCGCAAGGAAACCGCGAATCGGAGTTCAGCTATGAGCGAAAATATCGATGGCGCGGAACGCCGCTCTCCCGGTCCGAGGCTGCTCGTGCGTCCCCTCCTGCTTTTCGCTAGCGTCGCGCTTGTTATAGGATTTGTGGCGGTCCGGACGGATGTGGAGCCCTACAAAACACCGTTTTTTCGCCTCTTCTTCAGTAACACAGTGCATATGAAGGCTTGGCTGACGACGGCCGCATTGCTGCTGGGATTGGGTCAGCTGCTGACGGCGGCACGCATTTATGGAAAACTGCGTTTCCCGCCAGAAGGCCGCCTCTATCCCCTGCTGCATCGCTGGTCCGGGCGGGCGGCCATTCTGCTCACTGTGCCGGCCGCTTACCATTGCATCTTCAAGCTCGGTTTCGGGACAAACGATGCCCGCGCCTTTATTCACTCGTTGTTGGGCGCCTCTTTCTACGGTGCCTTTTCCGCCAAAGTCCTCATAGTCCGCACAAGCGGCTACCCCGGCTGGGCGCTGCCCATGGCGGGAGGGGTGCTGTTCGCCATTCTTATGGTGTTGTGGCTCACTTCGGCGTTTTGGTTGTTCGGAACCCACGGTGTGAGCCTATAGGATACCCGACCGGCTGTCGCATGCTGGCGCAGACTGGGCAATTGATTAAAAGCACTTTAGCAGGGACAACCTTCGCCTTCACCTTCATGGAGGTGCTCGACAGCACCGTTGCCAACGTGGCACTGCCCTACATCGCCGGCGGCATGGGGGTCGGTGAGGATGAGGCGTCTTGGGTGGTGACGACCTATCTCGTCTCCAACGCCATCATCTTAACGGCCAGCCCCTTGGCGGACTTAAGGTCTGGGGTATCGAAGCCTTCGGCGAACCAACCGTATATGTCGGAGAGCAGTCGGCTTGCTTCGTCGGCGGAGCGGTCTCACATCTGAGCAGTCACATGCCCAGCGGTTTTCAATGTTTTCGCAGCTAGGGCATAGCCCTGCGCGATGTGCTGGTCGATGGACTTGCGAGAGAATTCGTAATCTCGAGCCGCGGATTCCCCCTCGACAGGTTCGCGGGTTATGCGTGTGACCGACAGCGGGCAGGCCTCACCAACAGTCTCAATGTAGCGCGGCCGTTTGCTAATCTGATCGGCCGTTTTTGGGTCTAGACTCGCCATAACCTCCTCGACGAGCTTGCGGCAGTTGTCGATATATTCCCAAGTGCGAATGTTCCGCCTGATCTTTTCAGCAAACACGATCTCATCGCGCCTGGCTAACACTTCCGGGATCGAACGTGGCAAAGCCCTTTTGTCCGCCCATAGGTTCACGACAAAGACATTCTTGCCGGTCAGTCCCCCGACTTCGACCACCTGATCGAGCGGTGAGTTGCTCACTAGTCCGCCGTCCCAATAGTGCCTTCCCGCGATCGTGGTCCACGAAAACCCTGGCGGCAAGCTCCCGCTCGCCAGAACGTGCTCAGGCGTGATCTCCTCGACATAACTATCGAAAATTGTCAGCTGTCCCGTCTCGACATCCACCGCGGTGAGCAGGAGACGGACCGGACTGTCCCTCAGTTTCTCGAAAGCAACATACTTGCTTAGAGTGGCTTTGAGTGGAGACGGGTCATAAAAGCTGGTCCAGCTTGTTGGAAGCTGAGCAGGGGAAAGCATTGGCTCGAACCAACGCGGGCGGAAGAAATTGGGCGAGCCAAACGCCAGTGATTGCAAGGACGAAACAGCTCGTCGCAACTCTTCATTGGGAATGTCGGGGGTGTCGAGGCTCAAGTCGCGCCAAAAGGCTTCAAGCGCGTGCGTGGCCTTACCGGGATTGGCAGCGATGATTGCAGCATTGAGCGCGCCGATCGATACCCCGGCGACAAGGTCCGCATGAATGTCCTGTTCCTCTAGTGCCTTTACCACGCCGCATTCGAAGGCTCCGAGGGCTCCGCCACCCTGAAGGACGAATACCGTTTGCACTGCTGCTCGGTTTAGCGGGAAACCGGTGTCCGAAAGTTTGGCTTTTGTTGCCGAGATATCGCTCCGATTAGCGATCAACGCGCCGGCCGCTTTGGCTTCCACCAGAGATTGGTCAAGGAGAAAGGCTCCGCGCAGCCTTTCCTTATCGAGGTAGAGGACAGAGAACGATTTATCTTTGACCGATCCCCTTACAACCCGTTCGTCTGCTTCTTCGGTCGATCCCACTACATTGAAAGTTAAATCGAACACATCAGAGAAGAAGTACGACACTGTTCGCCAGGATTGCCGCCTGGCGAGCATGTTCCAGGCGGCGAGTCGGCCCTGCTTTACGGCATTATCCCAGTGCTCCGCGCGGTACCTGGTGCGCGAGATCGGATTATA
>Ga0068857_100005471_pt1 | contig 10831 bp, 8 predicted proteins | sample KBSCornC72_FD_66591 | JGI IMG/M metagenome (GOLD analysis project Ga0068857, IMG submission 66591) | Corn rhizosphere microbial communities from Kellogg Biological Station, Michigan, USA - KBS Corn C7-2 | ecosystem: Host-associated > Plants > Roots > Rhizosphere > Soil ...
AACACCCTGGGGCTCACTGCATCATCCAGCTTCACGGAGTCGTGGCACAGACTGGTAACGATGTTGTCGGATTCGATCTGCAACCGGGCGATGGGGCTCGCGATCGGACGCTCGCCAGGTTCGAGGACGAGCGCAGGCGCGTGAACATGCAGCTCCAGTGCTCCGGCCTGCGCTGCGCCGACGGCAAGCTGCCGAAACGCGTCGGAGCCGAGGCGCTTCAGGGTCTCACCCTCTGCGCCGGCACCCACGCGCGCCATCAGCTCCGTTAACTCCAACCTGCGTGGCGAAGCGTCGTGCAGGGCATCCAGCATCGCCTGCAATAGCTTCTCTTCGGGCGAGCGTGCTGTCTCGGCCGCCGGCGCTTCGGCGCTCGAGGCAGCGGGACCGATCTCTTCACTCTTGTGTACGCGCACGCGCATGCCGGGTGGTTCGGCGAGAAGCAACCGCGCGATCTGTTCGGGGGATACCGTGCGCTCGAGCGGCACATCGCTCCGGCACAGCAGCGTCTGGCGAAACCGACGCAGGCGCACAAAGTCGAGATACTGCTCGCGCGTCAGCGGATCCAGCTCCGCGAGCACTTGTCGCGTCTCCTGCTCGAGCCCGCCATAGCCCATTGTCTTGAGCTCGGCTTCCCCGAGAAACTGCAGCCCATGCTGGCTGGCGTGGTCGACGAACTGATGGAAGTAAACCGGATCGTTGATGTCGGCGAGATCGTCGTGGAAGAAGTGCCCCGCTTCACGCTGCAGCAAGCCCTCGAGATCGGCCTTCAGGAAGGCGCCCTGAGCACCCTGCTGGTCGCGGCTGCTCCCGATCAATGCCGTCAACGCCCGGGCCTCTGCGATGCGCGACTGCGGATTGTCGAGGTGGTCGGTGTGGAACTTCAGCATCTCCCACAGCATGCGGCGCACGTAGCAACCCGGATACACGTTGTAGCTGACAAACGCCACACCGTGCGGCGCGAGATGCGCACCGATCAGCGCAAGGAGGCGGTCGCGCACCGGCCCGGGAACCCAGGAATAAAGGCCGTGTGCCACGATGTAGTCGAAGCGTCCGGCGCTTGGCGGAAAGTCGTTCAGATCGAGGTGACTCAGCGTCACATTGGACAAGCCCAGCCGTGCAGCCGCTCGCTCGCCCATTTCGATCGGGAGGGCCGCCAGGTCGAAGCCGACGAACTCGCTACGCGGCAGCTCGTACGCCATCGGGATCAGATTGCCCGCATCACCGCATGCGATTTCGAGAAAGCGACAGCGCTCGACCGGCGCCGGCGCCATGCCGAACAGCGTCGCGATTGTGGCGAGCCGATCAGGATGCGTGTCCGCATGCGGCCGCGTCGGATAGATAATGTCGTCGTAAGCAGTCACGGTGAACGCCAGCACTCGCAGGGAAGAACTTGCAGGGTCAATATACGATAGCGACAGGTCGCCGACCTAATAAACGGCAATGCCGGCACCGGATTGATTGCAGAATGTCAAACTTGCGCGGGGTTATATTGCGCACCTTGGGTCGGACGCCGACAATGCATGCTTGTGTCCTACCCGGGACGCTTCGATCGACTCTCGCTCGCGCGACTTGATGAGAGCTGCCCTGGGCACGAAAAGGGATGCGGTGCGGCGATGGCTCTTTGGCCGACACGCCATCACGACGCGAACACCTAACGGAAAATGGGAGAACCAATGCCTGATACGAAGCCAAAGTCCGGTCTTGCCTCGAAGATCGGTCGTCCGCTGCTGGCCGGCGCGCTCGCCGCTGCAGCGATAGCGCCGGCCAGCGCCGTCGCCGACGTCTTTTTGAAGCTGGGCGATATCGAAGGCGAGTCCACCGACGCCAAGCACAAAGGCGAGATCGACATTCTGTCCTACTCGCAATCGTTCAAGAATGCGGTCAGCGATGCGACCGGCGGAGGTGGCGGCGCCGGGAAGGTGACTTGCGGCGATATCACCGTGCTGAAGAACATCGACAAGTCCAGCCCGAAGCTGATCCAGCAAGTCGTCACCGGCAAGCACATCGATAAGGCAGTGCTCACGTTCCGGTCGGTGGGCAGGGCTGCATTGGAGTACTACGTCGTGACGCTCGAGGATGTGCTGGTCACGTCCATCGACCAGACCGACCAGAACAACCCCGCCAGAATCTTCGAGCGCGTGACACTCAATTCGGCACAGTTCAAGTTCTCGTACCAGCAGCAGAAAGCGGATGGTCAACTGCTGCCTGCAGTCCAATTCGGGTTCGATTGCAGAACGAACAAGGCACAGTAATACGAAGGCGGCCGGCCCGGCCGGCGGCGGTTTCATCAGGACAAAGCGCTGCGGTGGATTCTACCGCAGCGCTTTTTTTGCCTATCGCTAACCGCGCCGCACAGCCCGCGCGCCGCGCGCTTTCGCCGTCGACTTGGGTAGCGAGCCCGGCAACGGCAGCGCAGTCTGATACTTCACCTGCTTCAGCGCGAAGCTCGACTTGATGTTGCCCACACCCGGCACGCGCGTAAGCACGTTCAAAATGAAGTGTTCCAGCGCCTGCAGATCGGGCACCACCACGCGTAGCAGATAGTCCGCGTCGCCGGTCATCAAGTAGCACTCCATCACCTCGGGCCGATCGCGGATCGCGCGCTCGAACGCCTCGAGCGCCGGCTCGACCTGCCGCTCGAGCGTGACCTGTATGAACACGCTGACCTTGAGTCCTACGCTCAAAGCGTCGAGCAACGTCACGTAGCGACTGATGTAGCCGGTCTTCTCCAGTGCACGCACGCGGTTGAGACAGGGGGAAGGCGACAATCCGACCTTCGCCGCGAGATCGACATTCGAAATGCGCGCGTCGGCCTGCAGCAGGCTCAGGATCTTCCAATCTGTCGTATCGAGCTCCATTTGAGGCAGATTATACCATGATTTGTTCATTTCTCAGCACATAATGCCGAATTCCCGTTTCGATCATCACGCAAACGAAACCATGTGCTGCGTCGATCGGCGTAACATCGCCCCAATGTGTGGTCTGACTCCTGATACCCGACTCCTGGCTCCTGATACCTGGACTCCTGACGCCTGAACATGACCGACCTCTCCGATCTCAGCTTCTCCGGCCACTGGGCCGTCTTGCCGCAGGACCTCGATCCGACCGAAACCAAGGAGTGGCTGCAGGCGCTCGACGCGATCATCGAGACCGAAGGGCGCGAGCGCGCTACGTTTATCCTGCGCAAGCTGCTCGATCACGCGCGTGAGCAAAGGGTCGCATTGCCTCCGGTGTGGAGCACGCCGTACTGCAACAGCATCTCGCTCGCGAACCAGCCGCAATTTCCCGGCAACCTCGAGACCGAACAGCGGCTCATCGGACTCGTGCGCTGGAATGCGCTCGCGATGGTCGTGCGCGCGAACAATTTTTCTTCCGAGCTCGGCGGCCATATCGCGAGCTACGCGTCGGCGGCGGATCTGTTCGAGGTCGGCTTCAACCACTTCTTCCGTGCTGGGCAGTCGGGCGATCTCGTGTACTTTCAACCGCACTCGGCCACCGGCATTTACGCGCGCGCCTTCCTCGAAGGGCGCATGACCGAAGAGCAGGTCAACCACTACCGGCGCGAAGTCGAGGGCAAAGGCCTGTCGTCCTACTGCCACCCGTATCTCATGCCGGAGTTCTGGCAATTTCCGACGGGGTCGATGGGCCTCGGACCGCTCACGGCGATCTATCAGGCGCGCTTCATGCGCTATCTCGAGAATCGTGGCATTCTCGCCACGTCGGGCCGCAAGGTGTGGGCTTTCGTCGGCGACGGCGAAATGGACGAGCCCGAGGCGCTGGCCGGTCTTTCGCTGGCGTCGCGCGAAGTGCTCGACAACCTGGTCTTCGTCGTCAACTGCAATCTGCAACGCCTCGATGGTCCCGTGCGCGGTAACGGCTCGGTCGTGCAGGAGCTCGAGGGGTTGTTCGCCGGCGCCGGCTGGAACGTCCTCAAGCTGCTGTGGGGATCGGACTGGGATCCGCTGTTCGCGCGCGATCACGAGAGCGTGATCTTGCGGCGCCTGCACGAAACCGTCGACGGCGAGTTCCAGAAATATGCCGCGACCGACGGTCACTTCAACCGCGAGAACTTCTTCAACAAGTATCCGGAGCTGCAGGCCATCGTCGCCGACATGTCGGACGAGGACATCGATCGGCTGAAGCGCGGCGGTCACGATCCCGTGAAGATCCACGCGGCCTATCACGCGGCCGTGCGGCACAAAGGTCAGCCCACCGTGATCCTCGCGCAGACCAAGAAAGGTTACGGCATGGGCACGTGGGGTCAGGGCAAGATGACCTCGCACCAGCAGAAGAAGCTCGAGAACGAAGCGCTGCTCGCGTTCCGCGATCGCTTCTCGCTGCCGCTGTCGGATGAGGATGTGACGAGCCTCAAGTTCTACAAGCCGGCTCCCGACAGCCCCGAGATGAAGTATCTGCACGCGCGCCGTCAGGCGCTGGGCGGCTACATGCCGGCGCGCATCGGCAAGAGCACGACGCTGCCGGTTCCGCCGCTCGCCTCTCTCGGCAAGTATCTCGAAGGATCGCACGGGCGCGAGCAGTCGACGACGATGGTGTTCGTGCAGATGCTCTCGCAACTCCTGCGCGATCCGGGTCTCGGCAAGCACATCGTGCCGATCGTCGCGGACGAAGCACGGACGTTCGGCATGCAGGCGCTGTTCCGGCAAGTGGCGATCTACTCGTCGGTCGGTCAGCTCTACGATCCCGAGGACAAGGACGAGCTGCTCTACTACAAGGAAACCAAGGACGGCCAGATCCTCGAAGAAGGCATCTCCGAAGCCGGTGCGGTGTCGTCGTGGATTGCAGCGGCCGCGAGCTACAGCAGCCACGGCGTGCCGATGCTGCCGTTCTACATCTTCTACTCGTGCTTCGGCTTCCAGCGCATCGGCGATCTGGTCTGGGCCGCCGGCGACTCGCGTTGCCGCGGATTCCTGCTTGGCGCCACCGCGGGCCGCACGACGCTGTCGGGCGAAGGCTTGCAGCACGAAGACGGCTCGAGCCATCTGCTGTTCTCGACCGTGCCGAACTGCGTAGCCTACGATCCGTGCTTCGGCTACGAGCTGGTCGTCATCCTGCAGGACGGCATGCGGCGCATGCTCGAAGAGCAGCAGGACGTCTTCTACTACGTCACCGTCATGAACGAGAACTACGCTCATCCGGCGATGCCAGAAGGCGCGCAGGAAGGCATTCTCAAAGGGATGTACAAGCTGCAATCGTCGCCCGACGCCAAGAGCAAGGCGCGCGTGCAACTGCTCGGCGCCGGAACGATCCTGCGCGAAGTCATCGCCGCGGCCGAGCTGCTCGAGCAGGACTGGAAGATCGCGGCCGACGTGTGGAGCGTAACCAGCTTCACCGAGCTGCGGCGCGAAGGCATGGGCGTGGAGCGACACAACCGGCTGAATATCGCAGAAGCGCCACAGCAAAGCTGGGTGGAAAAGTGCCTGACGCCGACGTCGGGGCCGATCATCGCGGCGAGCGACTACATGCGCGCGATACCGGACATGATCCGCACGTGGGTGCCGCGCCGCTACGTCACGTTGGGGACCGACGGCTTCGGGCGCAGCGATACGCGCGCGGCACTGCGCGGATTCTTCGAAGTCGACCGCTTTCACGTGGCAACCGCGGCCCTCAAGGCGCTGGCCGATGAGGGCAACATAGACCGCAGCGTCGTGAAGCAGGCCCTGCAGAAGTACGGCATCGACGCCTCGAAGCCCAATCCCTGGGATAAGTGAGTCGCGCCCGACTCCACTAGCCCTTGGCGCCCCGCCCCCGTCCCCAGGGCGGGGGTGTCACCCTCTCCCACCCGGCCTTCCGAGCGATCCACGGGTCAAGACCCCCGCGGGCCTGCCGTTAACAGATCTGCAGGGCCGCCTCCCTGGCGCGCTTCCTGCTGAATTCGCTTCCAGCGAACACCCCATTCGGGAGAGATGAGCATGAAAAGCTACCCGCTGCTGGCTGCCGGCGCCCTGGCCCTGCTGAGCTGCAACGCCTCGGCCTATCAGATCATCCAAAGCCATTTCCACGTCGAAGTGGCGCCGAACAAGTACGTCGACCAGCTGGTCTTGCGCTGCGAGGATGGCAAGGAAATCACCGTGCCATGGCAGTCGAAGCTGGCCGAATCCTGCGGCGAGGACCTGATGGGAAATGTCACGCGCCCGCACGCCGATGCGAAAGCCGCGCCCATCGACGACCAGCAGAAGCAGGCGATGATGACGCAGCTGCGCTCCCAGTACGGCAACATCTCCGACAAGCAGGTCGAGTTTGTCCAGGGCGCTAGCGGGACGACAACGCACTTCAAAGGACCGATGGTCGAAGTGCTGAAGAAGTACGAGAGCTGCCGCAAGACGCACAAGGACAAGACCTTCTGCGCGAACGAGCGCGACCGCGCCATGGCCCAGTTGGCAGACCCGGAGCCCGCGCCTCGAGCACCGGCTGAGAGCCCGACGCCGGCCGTGCCCGAGCCAGCAGCCAAGTCCGCGCGCACCGAGCCGCCCGTTGCTGCTGCGGCCGCACAGCCGGCACGTACCGAACCCATCGCAACCGCACCTGCCCAGCCTGCACGTGCGGAAGCTGCTGCAGCCCCGGCGCAACCGGTGGCGGCCGCTGCCACGGCGGCGCAACCGTCGACCGCCCCGGCTACGCCCGCGCAACCGATGCCGGTCGCTGCCGCGCCTGAGCAAGCGATGCCCACCGCCGCCGCATCCGCGGCCCAGCCATCCGTCGCCGAGATGCGCGCTGCGGCCGAGCGCAAGATCGCTGACGACTACGCGGCATGCATGCGCGCGAAACCGAAGTTCGACTGCGAACAGTCACGCGCGAAGGCACTGAGCGCGTTGGAAGCGCCCAAGCCAGCCAAACCGCAGCGCCCGCGTAAGCAGGCGGCGGCCGCGGCCGTCGAAACGCAGGCGTCACGCTGAATCCGGAATCCCGCCTGAGACTGGCGGGGTCTCTTACTTCCGCACCGGGCGGGTCCAGCAACCTTGCCCGCTGCGCGATGGCCGGACACGCTGCTATCCTTGTGGGGTGATATCCAATCGACCGACGTTTCTTGCGTTCGCGCTCGCGATAGCTCTGCTCTTCCGCTTCGGTTCCGCGCTCAGCGCCACCTTTTCGCTACCGCCTGCCGGAACCGATATCGTCGGTGAAATCAAAGTCGTTCGAGTCAAAGGCGGCGACACACTGCTCGACATCGCACGGCTTTACGGGCTCGGCTATGGCGAGATCACGGCTGCGAACCCGGGGGTCGATCCCTGGGTCCCCGGCGACGGAACGCAAGTCGTACTGCCCACGCAATTCATCCTGCCATCGGGGCCGCGGCGCGGGCTCGTTCTCAATCTTGCGCAGCTGCGCCTGTTCTACTTTCCGATGCCCGCACGCGGAAAGCCGGCTCAGGTGATCACGCATCCGGTCGGCATCGGAACCGACTATGCGAGCACGCCGCTCGGCGAGACCCGAATAGTGCGCAAGGCCACGAATCCAGTGTGGCGGCCGTCCCGGGACATTCGCGAGGAGCACGTCGCCGACGGGCATTGGCTCGCGGCGGAGGTGCCGCCGGGTCCCGAGAACCCGCTCGGAAAATTCGCGCTGTATCTGGCGTTGAAGGGCAACTATCTGATCCACGGCACCAACAAGCCCTGGGGGGTGGGCATGCGCGTGAGCCACGGTTGCATACGTCTCTATCCCGAAGGCATCGAGTCGCTGTATTCGCACGTGCCGGTCGGTACTGAGGTGCGCGTGGTCGACGAGCGACCCCTGGTCGGCATGCGCGGCGGCACACTCTACCTGCAGGCGTACCCGAGCCAGGAAAAACGACTCGCGGGCGGCGAAAACGAAAACTTGACACCGCATGTCGAGGCGATCCTGCGCAGGGTTCCGCGCAGTCAGGCTGTAGATTGGAGCAAGAGCATGGAGCTGCTACGCAACGCGCGCGCACTTCCCGTACCGATTACGCCCGGCTCGCCCGGCATTGAAGAGGTCATCGAGGAAGCCGTGCGGGCGTCCCAAGAGGCACCGGGCGCTGCAAGCCCGATCCAGGGCGAATGACTTATCGCGGCGCGCAGCTCTGCGTCAGAGACAGCGCGCGCTGCGCCGTGACTGCAGCGTACAGCCTTCGGCGCAGCGATTCGACACGCAGTCTTACTTGCGCATACCTTTCTCGAACATCCGGTCCTGACGCGTGGTCAGCTTGTCGGCGGACTGCTGTGCCTGCTGAGCCATCTGCTTCGCTTCGAGCGCGTTCTGATTCGCGGAGCGAGCGGCTTCCAGCGCCTGCAGCAGCGCATCGCTCGACGCGCCGCCGGTCTTGAGCTTCGCGAGGATCTCGTCGAGCTTCGCACGATTGCCTCGAGCTTCCTGCAGAGCTGCATCCGCGGATGCGCGCGCCGCCTTCGCTTCCTGCAATGCGTTCTGCGCCGTGGCAAGAGCCTGATCGGCCTTGTCTGGAACCGCCTTGGAGCCGGAGGCCGAGCCCGAAGTGTTGGCACAGCCCCACGCGAAAATCAACGGAACGATCGCGCACGACGTCCGGATCATGATCGATGCCCTTCTCACTCTGGCTTCTCCTCTACGCAATTGATTTGAATTCCGGCATGCACACTTCCGGAACGGGAAGAGGCCCGTCGCGGAAGGCAAACTGCACCTCGATCGCCAGGGCGACGCCGATTATAGGACGATTCGCGGAACGGCGGCATCCGGCCGGCGGCGGCACTGGGGAAGCTCCGATCAAGTCTCGCATGCGCGCTGCGCTCGACGGCCGCTTCGATTTCTGTCGATAATGGCACTCCGATCCACCTCTCATAACTTTAGAACAGGAGCGCCTCATGCTGCCTCCACGCATCGACCCCGCCATCGTGCGCCGCCGCATCGGCGTATACGCCGATCCTGAGCAATCCATGGAGCAGCGCGGTCACGTCTACTACGAGCTGCTCGGCTTCGTGCCTCCGCGCATCGAAGCGCGGCTCAACGTGAGCGGCGCGCTGGACCCGACCATGCTCGACTTGCAGGAGAAGATCCGCGAGCACGGCATGTATCCGAAATGCTTCGACGTGAAGACAGCACAGCTGATGTTGTTCGGCATGCTGCTGATGGATCTCAGCGACGCTGCGCAGCTGCACGGCATTGCGGCGCGCCGGGCCGGGGCGAGCTGGGAAGAAATGCAGGCGGTCATCAATCTGTGCTTCCTGTTCCGTGGCCTGCCGGCCGCCAACCGCGGTGCCGAGATTCTCGCGAACATCGCCAAGCGCGAGGAAGAGCAGGAGGAAGCCGCAAAGAAGGCGGACAAGTAGAAGACCGGCCGACACGAGGATAGCATCGATGGCTTTGCCCCAAGACAAGATACGCGCGTTCGGCGACGAGCTGCTCGAAGCCTGGAAGGCGGCTCGGCAGATCGCTCCGCTGTCCGACCGTGAACCGGCGATCACAATCGACGACGCATATGCCGTGCAGCTCCGGACAATTGCGCGCAGAACCGAAGCAGGCGAACGACTCGTCGGCAAGAAAATCGGCATCACCTCGCGTGCGGTCATGCAGATGCTCAAGGTCGATCAGCCCGACTTCGGCCATCTGCTGTCGGGCATGGCGTTCGGGGATGGCGAGGCACTGCAGGCCAATCGCTTTTGCCAGCCGCGCGGCGAGGGCGAGATCGCGTTCATTCTCAAGCGCGATCTGAGCGGGCCGGGTCTCACCAATGCGGATGTGCTGGGGGCGACCGATTGCGTCATGCCCGCGTTCGAGATCGTCGATTCGCGCGTCACCGACTGGAAGATCAAGATCCAGGACACGGTCGCCGATAACGGCTCCGCCGCCGCCTTCGTGCTCGGCGACAACGCCGTCGACCCGCGCAAAGTCGATCTCGTCACAGTCGGCATGGTGCTCGAGAAGAACGGCGAGGTGATCGGTACCGGAGCGGGCGCGGCCTCGCTCGGCAATCCGGTCAACGCGGTCACGTGGCTCGCGAACAAGCTCGGCGGCTTCGGCATCTCACTCAAAGCCGGCGAGGTGATTCTGTCGGGCTCGCTGTCGATCATGTTCCCGATCCAGCCCGGCGACAGTCTGCGCATGCGGCTGGGCGGCATCGGCTCGGTGTCGTGCCGCTTCGCGTGAGGATGACATGGCTCTGACTCCGGATGTCATTGCGAAGCTCGCCGAGCATCTCGAGAACGCCGAGCTCGGCGCCCGCGATGTCACCAAGATTACCGACGACTATCCGCAGATGGATTGGCAGGATGCGTACGCCATTCAGTATGCGATTCGCGGACGCAAGCTCGCGCGTGGACAACGCCTCGTCGGGCTCAAGATGGGCCTGACGGCGCGCGCCAAGATGAAGCAGATGGGTGTCGACGTCCCGATCTTCGGCTTCTTGATGGATTACATGGCGCGGTCCGATGGCGGCGAGATCGACATGAGCCAGTTGATCCATCCGAAGATCGAAGCCGAGATTGCCTTCGTCACCAAAGCGTCGTTACGCGGTCCGGGATGTCACATCGGCGACGTCCTGGCTGCGACGGATTTCGTGCTGCCCGCGGTCGAGGTGATCGACTCGCGCTATCGCGACTTCAAGTTCGATCTCAAATCCGTAGTGGCCGACAACACGTCGGCATCCCGCTTCGTCATTGGTGGATGTGCACGCCTGGCGGCCGAGCTCGATCTCGCCACGCTCGGCGTCGTGCTCGAGAAGAACGGCGAGATCGTCGCGTGTGCCGCGGCCGCGGCCGTGCTCGGCCATCCCGCCAACAGCGTCGCGATGCTGGCGAACATGCTGGCCGAGCGTGGCGAGCATCTGCCGGCCGGAGCGTTCGTCATGACCGGCGGCGTGACCGAGGCCGTCACGGTGAAC
>Ga0068857_100005477_pt1 | contig 10824 bp, 8 predicted proteins | sample KBSCornC72_FD_66591 | JGI IMG/M metagenome (GOLD analysis project Ga0068857, IMG submission 66591) | Corn rhizosphere microbial communities from Kellogg Biological Station, Michigan, USA - KBS Corn C7-2 | ecosystem: Host-associated > Plants > Roots > Rhizosphere > Soil ...
TAACTTTTCGCGCACCATCAGTTCCGCGGGTGGCCCGTTGAGTTCCTTTGGCGTCGTTCCCACGCCCAGCGGAAACAAGTTCTACATCCTGGCGGGAAATGGCATCCAGGTGGCGAACGCAACGCTGAGCTCATTCACGCCTATCGCCGGCATTACTGCGACCGTCAACTCTGCAGTGGTCTCACCCGACGGCAAATATCTGCTGGCAGTCGCGGATCACCTTTACATGATCGACACTAGCAACAACGCCATCGTCGCAACGGATCCGGGCGTGCCCGGTGGAACGACGCCGGCGGGTGTAGCTTTCAGTCGTGATTCCTCACAAATGTGGGTATTGTCCAACTTAAACCCCGGAAGCTATTTGACGCCGGTCAATTTAAGTTCCCGAATAGCTGGAACCTCGTTAATTCTGCCCTATGTGGGTACTTCCGTGACACTGTCTCCAAGGAACTTGTTATACGTGGGTTTCGCGGCGAATCAGGTCGACGAAATCGATCCCTCTACGCTGGCGATCACGGCCCAGATTCCTGTTCAGGCACTGCCGGGGCCGCTTCGCTTTACTCCCGATGGAACTACTGCATATTTCGCGAACCGCAGCGTGTGTGCGAGCTGTTACGCCCTTTTGAAACTCAACGTGACCACTCGCACGGTTCAGAATTGGCCGCCGAACGATGGCAGCGTACCGGTTACTCCCGTTTTCGATGATGTGTACGTGGCTGGCAACAGCCAGATTTTCGCGCTCGCATCAACATTTGCCACCACCAAGCTGTGGGACGTGACGCCGACGCCTTTTGCGGTTGTACCCAGTGCACTTGGAAATGCACCGACTCCCGGACTTCCGATAAATTTTGTTAGTTCGATTGCCATATCGAACGAGCGTCCGTCTGCGCGATTCCTATACCTGTTCATTCCGCAGGCGAGCTCGCCGCTACTGCGCTGGAACCTGGCGACCAGCGGGATTGACCAGCAGATTGGCGCGAGTGTTCAATCTGGAACCAACCTCACGTTTGCGCCTATTCCGCCGACGACCGGCGCGACCAACTTTCTCCGTATCGATCCCGTGCAGTCGCTGGCCTCGGGCGCTATTTCGACTCTAAGTGCGCAAGTACTGGACAGCGTGGGCCGTCCGGTATTCAATATCCCGGCTTGTTTTTCTTCGGACGCTTCGCTCTCGATTGCCCGTCCGTCTCAGGTGTCCAATTCCGACGGGTGGGTGCAGACCGCGATCACCGCGCCGACCTTGGGGGGGAACTATACCGTTACGCTGGGTGTGGGTCCATCCTGCTCTTCGAGCCCCACGGCTTCGACCACCTTTGCGATCACCGTTGGTGGAACATCAGGCGGCGGGAGCTCTCCCCAATTCACCATCATTAGCGGCAATGGCCAGCTGGTCCGGCAGTTCATCGCAGCGCCTCAGCCGTTGACCGTAAGGCTGACCGACGCCAATGGTGTTGGCATTGCCGGCGCGGAAGTAGATTTCGCGTTGGCGCAAGGCAACGGGCATCCGGTGACACTCACAACCTCGACCGATTCGGATGGCTTGGCGAGCACCGACTTTGTCACCGGCGCGGTGAACTCGTCCGTAGCATTCCAATCGTCTACCGTTACAGCCACCTCCCCTCTGGGCGCTGTGACCTTTGTGGAAACCACCCACAACGCTCTGACGGACGAACCCAATCAGCCTTCGATCCGGATTACTACCGTACCGGAAGGCGGCGAGCTGACCATTCCTCAAGGAGGTCGGTTGGTTGGTGCGATCACGGCCCAAACCACGTCACTTCACGTCCCGCAGTTCAACGTGCCGATTCCCAATATCGGCCTTCGACTGGCAGACCCCTTGAATCACACGCAGCCCTCCCCAGTCGCGGCCTGCGATGGCTCCCCGCTGGGAGATAACCTGGGCGTTACCCGCTGCGACGTCGTCGTCGGCTGCCAGGCTGTAGGAACGTCGTTCCCACTCGTAACGACCGCCATCATCGCGGCCGGCGAGTCCGGCTTTACGCCGATACGAATTACGATTGTCAAAGGTTCGCCGACCCTGCTCAGCATCGTCTCCGGAAATAACCAAAGTGGCAGTGCGGGAACATTTCTCAACCTCACTGCTCGAGTTACGGACGGCTGTAATCAGTCCTCCGGAAACGTACCGGTGACGTGGAGCGTAATCCAAGGTACCGGGACTCTGCAGAATGTCCAGAGTCTCACGTCCAATGATGGAACCACCTCGGCCAGGCTGGTGCTGGGCTCAACTGCGGGAACGGTTCAAGTTCAGGTATCGGCGAACGGGATCACTCCGGTGGTCTTCACGGCGACGATCCAGACGATTATTAGCGGACTTGGGGTAGTAAGCGGCAGCGGTCAGTCTGTCAACACCGGTCAAGCCTTCCCCAACCCGGTCGTGTTCGTGGTTCGGGACGCCAGTAACAATCCGGTGCCCGGCATCGCGGTAATTCTCTCGGTATCCGGAAGCGCAACGCTGGGAACAACCACTGCGACCACCAACGCACAGGGCCAGGTCCAAACAACAGTCACAGCCGGCAGCACCCCCGGCACGATTACCGTCACAGCGTCCTATAACAACCTCTCAGCGGTAGCGACACTGTCTTCACACTTACCGGGGCCGCAAGTCACCATTAACAGCTTTAAGAATGCCGCCAGTTTGGCAGTGGGACTTACTCCCTGCGGCTTAATTACAGTGACTGGAGCAGGTCTGGCGCCAGGTGTCCAGGGCGTTCTCTCCGGCCTGAGCGCTTTCGGTCCGCTGCCTTATTCGCTCGGCCCGGTTTCCTCGATTACCGTGAACAACATCCCTGCGCCGATTCAAGCCGTCGCCAATCAGAACGGCGTGGAGCAGGTGAACTTCCAGGCGCCGTGCGAAATACAGGCGGGTACGGCAACGGTAGTAATCACCTCCGGCGGGGGCAACGTTACTGTGTCGAACGTTCCTGTTTTCCAAGTCCAGCCGGGTATATTCACCTTCGCTGGACCCAACAACATTCCGTACGGCGCGGTGATTCGTAAAGTCGATGGCAGCTATGTGACGCCTTCCAACCCCGCGCGACGCGGAGAGCGGCTCTACATGGTAGTCACCGGTATGGGTCAAGGAACTCCGACCATCGTGACCAATTCAGCGGGCACGGGTTCTCAAAACATCGCCTTGCCGGTGGTGGTGGGAATCAACGACCGCGGCGTTCCGGTGTTTTCGGCAACGTATCTATTTGGATCGATCGGCGCGTACCTGATTGAGTTCCAGGTGCCTACCGATTCTCCCGTCGGGACGAATCAGTCCCTGGCGGTCGCAGCGCTCACCAACAACGGGACCACCTTCGTATTCGGTAACCAGGCATACCTGGCAGCCGTAACCGACTAGTGAGATCTTGTTAACGAGATCTGGCGCCTGGCAGTCCGTCAGGCACCTACCTTTTTAGCTTGGTTGATCGTACAGCTTGAACGGATCAGAGATACCGAGCCCGTCGGCGAACTTCGTGCTTACCTCAATCGATCCTGGAGCCGGATGTGCCGGGTCATAGGGCGTCTGCCCGGGAAGGGCGAAGCCGGGGGGCGGCGTCGAATCCACTAACTGATTGAGACTCGGCACCCAGCTATATCCATAGATCTGGCGGGTGACCATGGTCTTCATGGGATCGTATCCCCAAACCATGATGCTCTTGTCGATGGAATACCCCTGCGACGTGAGTTGGTTCGCCATGGACATTCTCTGTACAAAGTCCCCAACGTTCCGTAGTTGCTGAACTGCTGGCGGTTGTCCGGCCCAGTAGGCGTCGATCTCGGATTGGATCAGCTTCGATCTGGCCGCATCGTCAAGCGGCTCGCCGCTTACGGTACCATTGGAGGTCGCTGCGGCGGCTGGAGCGCTCGCGGCTGGGGTTGAGGGGGCAGTTGGGGCAGAGCCGCCTGCGTCGGCTGCGGTGCCAAGAATCTGACGCACGCCAGAATCCTGACCCTGAGGCGTTTTGACATCGGAGCCGTCTGCGGACGCATTTCCCAGCGCGCTGGACAGCTGGTCGGTGAACGAACCTGTTGATTCTGAGGAACTTTCCTCGGGGGCGGTGGGCGCCGCGAAAATGTTCGGCGCTTTGGCGCCGTTGAATGAAATGACCATGCCGTCTGTGCCTCCACCCTTAGGGAAGCAAGCCGCAGGCCAATTATTTTAGTGGCCCGGCAGACGCAAAGTTCACTCGGATCGTGAATAACTGATCCAGCGGCTGAACGGTAATCTGCACATTGACCGGATCCCTGGGCGCTCTCTGGCCACCCGGTTCGTAACGAAGCACGAGCGTAACGTTCCCCGCCGCTCTTACGATCGATTGCTCGAGCTTGGCGGTCAATCCCGCGATTTGGGGTGTGCTTACCTCGGCTTGCACTGAACCCGTCATGCCGTTGTGTAAAACGACGTTGGCTTCCGAGACTTTGTCTGATGCCAGCGTGACCTCGTTCTTGTCCACACTGACCTGCTGTAAAATACTGCGCGCCGCATCGGAGATGGTCTTATCGTTGAACTCTTTGGGAATCCCCGAATCGGCAGCCACGGCGGGTGCGACGCCTAACGCAGAGGGCAAGGCTCCTGGACCGAACGGAGTGTCGTTAGTAGTGGGTACCTTGTACCACACCCACTTGTTGTTTTCGATCTTCCAAGTGATAGTGGACGGCATCAGCACGGGGAACTCCTGGCCGGTGACCATCATGTTCCGCGATATCGTAGTCCGAACAGTTGCTTTCGTGAAATTGTCCGATAACTGCACGTCATCGATGGTGAAGCCCTTGATCTGTACTTTACCCGTATTGAAGTAATCCTCTTGGGTATCCGTAGCCACCATGTCATACGCCTTCCGGAAATTGCCGTCCACGTGATATTGCAGGAACTCGGTCACCCGCGCTCGAAGCGCCTTCTCAGCTTCGGCCTGCCCGGACGCCTGCGCCAGCAGCATAACCGGAAGCAAGGCCAAGGCAAATATCGATATGATTCGAGACGGCATAGGACTCCTTTGCCTTATGGACGCGAGATGCACCAATTGGTCATCTCCGGGCTGGATTTAGTTTGGCTGGGACGCAGGGATTCGAACCCCGATACGCAGATCCAGAGTCTGCAGTCTTACCGTTAGACGACGTCCCATCGGACTTTCTACATTTTATCACTGCCACGCCGAATCTGACGGAACTATGCTTCGGCGACTGTGGGATTTCTCAATTCGCCAATACCGGAGATGCGCACAACCACTTCTTCGCCGGGTTTCAGCCAGCGTGGCGGTTTCCGGCCGAATCCGACGCCAGCCGGGGTGCCCGTGGCACACACATCGCCAGGCTCGAGCGTAACGGCGCTCGAAACGTATTCGATCAGCTCCGGCAGGCGGAACACCATCTCGCGAGTATTGGAACGCTGCAGCGTTTCGCCGCCGATCTCGAGCGAAATATCCAAAGCGTGCGGATCGGCGATCTCATCCTTGGTTACGATCCAGGGACCCATGGGCGCGAAGCTGTCGAATGTCTTGCCCATCAGCCACTGCGTGGTGGCCGTCTGGAAATCGCGCGCGCTGACATCGTTGACGATGGTGTAGCCCAGCACATGATCCATGGCTTGGGAAGCCGGAATATTGCGGCCGCCGCGTCCGATCACGAAAGCGAATTCCGCCTCGTAATCCGGCTTACGGGAAGCCTTGGGCAGCACGATGGGATCGCCCGGGCCGATCACCACGTTCGAAAATTTGCTGAAGATGGTCGGCACCTTGGGAATCTCCGACCTCGATTCCGCGGCGTGATCGCGGTAGTTCAAGCCCACGCAGATAAACTTGGGAGGTCGCGGCACCGGCGCCAGGAGTTTCACCGAAGCCAGATCGAAAGACGGCCCCCGCGTGTCCGGAGCGCGTCCGGCGGCGCAAATCGAGATCATGTCCGTACCCAGGCTGAAGACTTTATTTCCGTCTACTACACCGGCTTCCGGAGCGGACCCCGGCCGCTGAAATGTAACAAGTCGCATAGACGTTCAGAGTACACCATAATGAAAGATTCCATGCCCCGAATAGAGCGTGCTCTCCTCAGTGTCACCGACAAGACTGGCATCGTAGACTTTGCCCGGGCGCTGACCGGTTTTGGCATAGAAATACTCTCCACCGGCGGAACCTTCCGAGTGCTGAAAGACGCCGGCATCACGCCTTTGCGCGAAGTCGCAGAGGTGACGCAGTTCCCGGAGATGCTCGACGGCCGCGTGAAGACGATTCATCCGCGCATCGCCGGCGGAATCCTGGCCGTCCGCTCCAAGCCCGAGCACATGCAGGCGATCGCCGAGCATGGCATCCCTCGTATCGATCTGGTGGCCGTGAGCCTCTACGAATTCGAAAAAGTGGCTGCCAAGCAGGACGCCTCGCTCGAAGAGTTGATTGAGAATATCGACATCGGCGGACCGACGATGATTCGCGCCGCTGCTAAAAATTGGCAGGACGTGGCCATTGTCGTTTCTCCCACCGAGTACGCGGCGATCATCGGTGAAATGACTGCTGGCGGGGGATCTCTTTCACAGGAGACTCACTGGCGCCTCGCCAAGAAAGCCTTCGCGACTACGGCGGCATACGACCGGGCCGTTTCGAATCGCCTGGCCGAAATTCCGCCGAGTGACGAGGCTTTGCCGGCTGTGCTCGACATTCGCGTTCCGCGTGCGATTGCCCTGCGCTATGGCGAAAATCCGCATCAATCGGCCGCGTTGTACACCACCGGTAAAAGCGGAATCGCCGGAGCGCAACAGCTTCATGGCAAGGAGCTTTCGTACAACAACCTGGTGGATCTGGATGCGGCGTGGCAATTGGTTCAGGAGTTCGACGGGTCGGCTTCGGCGATCATCAAGCACACCAATCCATGCGGCTGCGCGGAAAGCGCTACGCTGGCGGAAAGCTATCGTCGCGCGTTCGAGGCCGATCCGGTATCAGCATTCGGCGGAGTTCTGGCATTCAACCGCGTCGTTGACGTGGAGACCGCCAACGAGATCGCCAAGACGTTCGTGGAAGCGATCGCTGCACCGGATTTTTCGGCCGACGCGCTCAATCTTCTTACCTCGAAGAAAAATCTTCGCCTCTTGCGAGTGATCGTTGAACCGCCCAGTCTAGTGGTGAAATCCATCAGTGGCGGATTCCTGGTCCAGACAGCGGATACGCATCGCTTGTCGCGATCCGAGATGGAAGTGAAAACGAAACGCGCTCCGAGTGATGCCGAATGGACGGCGCTCGAATTCGGCTGGAAGGTCGCCAAGCACGTTAAGTCAAACGCGATTGTTTACGCGACGGCGGGCCAGACCATCAGCGTTGGTGCGGGCCAGATGAGCCGCGTGGATTCCGTAAAGGTCGGCGCGATGAAAGCGGTGTTGCCGCTGAAAGGGAGTACCGTGGCCTCGGATGCCTTCTTTCCGTTTGCCGACGGATTGGAAGAAGCCGCGCGCCACGGAGTCACGGCGGCGATTCAACCTGGAGGGTCGGTTCGTGATGATGAAGTGATCGCGGCGGCGGATCGGCTAGGGCTCGCGATGGTGTTCACGGGCGTCCGGCATTTCCGGCATTAAGATTTGGAACACGTACAGGCTGAAGGCCTGTGCCACCGCTATTTGTCGCTATACAGCTTTAGCTGATTATCGACGTTGACCACTCCTTTTACCTTCTTGGTGATCTCCGTAGCTTTTTTGCGGCCCTTCTCTGTGTGCACACGACCCTTGATCGTGACTACGCCGTCCTTGACCGTCACATCCAGCGCCGCGCCGCGCACGTCCGCATTACTCGCGAGCCTTTGCCGCACGTCGTCGGAGATCCGATCATCGGCGTTAACCTTCTGCTGAGCGATCAGCATCGGCACAGCCAGGGTAATCACAAGCAATACAGCTATGAGCCTCGGCAGCATCTTTTTATTTTACATTCCTTCTACTGGCCGACCATGCTCCGCCAGTCTGTGGCCGCAAGGAATTCCGGATCCTGGCGCCAGTTCGGCCGCACCTTCACGAACGTCTGCAAGAACACCTTCTTGCCCGCACGCTGTTCCAGTTCCCGCCGCGCCAGCGTGCCGATCTTCTTGAGCGACGCACCACCCGCCCCAATCAGGATGGCTTTCTGGCCTTGCCGTTCGACGTAGATGGTCGCGGCGATCCGCAGCAGCGTAGGCGTGTCCTCCCACTGCTCGACCATCACCGCCACAGCATGCGGAACCTCTTGATGGGTGAGCTGCAGGACTTTCTCGCGAAGAATCTCCGCCGCCAAAAATCGCTCGGGCTGATCGGTCAGCTGATCCTTGGGAAAGAGTGCCGGCCCGACGGGCATGCGGGCGAGAATCTCTTTGCGCAGGAGATCCACGCCTTCGCCCTTAAGTGCGGAAATCGGAATATATGCTGCGAAATCGTGCATGCCCTGATAGCGCTCGATGAGCGCCAGAACTTTGGCCTTATCGCGCAGCTGATCCACTTTGTTGAACACCGCGATGGCGACCGACCCAGTTTTTTTCACCAGGTCAATGGCCTGCGTATCCTCGTCTTTGGGCGGGGACGTCGCGTCCACCACAAACAGCACCACATCCGCCTCAGATGACGCCCGAACCTGGTCCATCATGCGCTTATTCAGCAAGGTGGACGATTCATGAATCCCCGGCGTATCCACGAATACCATCTGCGCGCCGGGCAAAGTCAGGACGCCCTGGATAGCTGTGCGCGTGGTCTGCGGCCGGGGCCCGACGATTGCGAGCTTGGTTCCCATCAGGGCGTTCAACAGAGTGGATTTTCCGGCATTGGGACGCCCGAGAATCGAAACGAATCCTGCACGATACTTCATTTGCTGGTTGCCTTTGCCACTCTGACTTGTTCGACGCGCAGATTATTCGCTGCGAGTACCGTGATCTGGATACCGTCGCGATCGGCTCCTTCGCCTACAGCGGGCACGTGTCCCAACCACTCCGTAATCAAGCCGCCGACGGTGGTGGATTCGGTAGCTTCCTTCGGCCGGAATTCCATCAGATCGGCCAACCGGCCCACATCGAAGCTGCCCGATACGACGTAGCTGCCATCGGGTTCCTCACGAAAATCGCGCTCGGGCTCATGCTCATCATGAATCTCGCCGACGATCTCCTCCACCATGTCCTCCATGGTGACGATGCCAGCAGTCGACCCGTATTCATCCACCACAGCCGCCATGTGAACGCCTTCTTCCTGCATCTCGCGCAGCAGATCGTTGACCGGCTTGGTTTCCGGAACCAGGCGGATCGGCCGCAGGATGTCGCGCACCTTGCGCTTCTTGCGCTCCTCTTCGTCCAGCTCGAACATGTCGCGGACATGCACGAAGCCGGTGATGGAATCGATATCCCCATCGTAGGCGGGAAGGCGGGAATATTGTTCGGTGATGGCGAGCTCCCGCAACTGATCCAGCGTCGCGTCCTGGCTGATGGCCACCACGTTCGGCCGCGGCGTCAGCACTTCGCGAACGGTTTTATCGCCGAAGGCTACGACGGACTGGATCAGTTCGCGGTCGCCCTTTTCGATGATGCCCTCTTCCTCGCCGGCGCTGATCAGCGCATCGATGTGCTCTTCAGCGGGAGTCTCTTCGCCCGGCGCGGAACGCCCCAGGTCGAACAGCGATTGGAGGAATTCGACGCCCCAGGTCAAGGGCCGTGCGAACAGCGAGAGAACTCGAAATACCGGGACGAGCACCGCGAGTCCTTGGCCAGTGGTTTTGCGATAGACCACCTGGGGAATAATATGCGCGCCCAGAACCGTAACCAGTCCCGTGAGCAGGAATGCGCCCGCCAGCGCTTCCCACAACGGTGAGTTTTGGGCGGTGATCGCCACGATAAGACAGCCTAGAAAGCCCAGCCCAATGTGTTTGAGCAGGGAAAACGTCAGCGCGCCGCGTTCCGTCTCCAGGCCGATGCCGGGTTCCAGTTGTTCCCGGAAGAATTGCAGGGCAGGCAGCTCTTTTGTGCGGACGCGCAAGTTTTCCAGGTAGAGCAGCTGGATGCAGGTCACCATCGTCACCAGCAGGGCGACGGCCATGGCGATCAGCGTTAGAAGCAGCGTCATGCGTGGGCTCGCTCAATCAGCCCCGTGGGCAAACCCAGACGCTTGCGCCACTTTACTTCGGCGCGCGCCATGGCGCCAGCATCGCTTTCATGGTCCATGCCCGACAGATGCAAAAGGCCATGCAGGATCAGAATGCGTAACTCGTCTTCGACCTTGTGACCACGCTCGGCGGCCTGCGCGGCGGCTCGATCGAAGGAGATGGCGATATCTTCCGAAGGAAACGACAGAACGTCCGTTGCATAGTCTTTCCCTCGAAACTTTCGATTTAGCGACCGCAGCTCTTTATCGGTCGTAATCAAACATGTCACGCCTTGTGACGGAAGAATTTGCCCCGGCAGAATCTGCCGCGCAAGATCGTCGAGAAATTTGCGCAGGTCTCCGCGCCGTACCCGAGGCGACGGATGCCGAAAAAGGATGGACGTGAGGTGGTCGGGCATGGGGCGGTCTTAGGCGACCGGGAACTGAGTGGATGGACCGGTCGTAGCTGGGTTCTCAGCTGCCGGTTCCGCCAGCCGGAGGGACAATTGGCGATTTGCGCCAATGGATTCGTTGTAGCGCTCGTAGGCTTTCACGATCTTTTGCACCAGGTTGTGGCGCACCACGTCGCGATCGTCGAATTGCACGAACTGGATGCCTTCGACGCCGCGCAGCACGTCGGCCACTTCGATCAATCCGCTGCGCTGGCCGAAACCCAAATCAATCTGCGTGATGTCGCCGGTCACCACCATCTTCGAATTGAAGCCCTGGCGCGTGAGGATCATCTTCATCTGCTC
>Ga0068857_100005481_pt1 | contig 10821 bp, 18 predicted proteins | sample KBSCornC72_FD_66591 | JGI IMG/M metagenome (GOLD analysis project Ga0068857, IMG submission 66591) | Corn rhizosphere microbial communities from Kellogg Biological Station, Michigan, USA - KBS Corn C7-2 | ecosystem: Host-associated > Plants > Roots > Rhizosphere > Soil ...
CCGGGCTTGTGCTTCACGCCGAACGCGACCTTTTGGCCGATGATCTGAGCGATCTTGGCAAAGTCAGTGCAGCCGAATTCACCAAGCGTCGCGGCAGTGACCTCGCCGACCATCTTGCCAGCGTTGCGGCCTTCACCGCTGATGATCGTTTCGCTGAATGAGCCGAACCAGCGAGCTGTTTCCGGGCTGCCGTCAGGGCGCACGATGACGACCGCCGACAGCTTGCCATTGATCTCCTGGATCTCGGCGTTCACGATTGTTCCGATGTAGTCGTTTGATACTGCGAGCATTTGAGGTTCTTTCCTTGGGGGTTACTAAGGTGCGTTGGTGCTGAGGTTTGGAGTGGGAGCGCTAGGCAGCCGCTTCAGAGTCCGGCTTCGTTTCCGTTTTTGCCGGCGCCTTCGGCGCGGCAGCTTCTTTCACGGCATTGGCAAACGAGCGCCACGGATTGGAGGTGTCGTATTCGATCTCCGCCGGCAGGTTGATCCGGTTCTTCGCGTCGAATGCCGCGTTTCGAGTGGTGAAGATCCGGTGATCTCCCATGATGCCCTTTGAGCCTTTGTCGTCCTTGCTCTTCTTCGTGAAAAGCTCTTGCGACATGAACAGCAAGAAGTCGGGCCACTGCTTCCAGCGTTCCGCCGCCTTCTTCGAGAGCGCGAGCTGGTAGCGCACGAAGTCTTCGCCCTGAGGGTTCTGGAACGTCTCCATGCCTGAATGCGCGATAACGATGATATGCATCCCCTTCGCCGCCTGAAGCGCGTCGAATGCCTGAGTGAGTTTGACCCAGTAGTCGAGCGCAAACTTGTCGCCGCGACCGTAGTCCTCATACTGAGCGGCGCTCATGTTCTCGCGTTTTTGAATGTCGGCTTTGACGTGCTGGTACAGCCAGTCCAGCGAATCGACTACGAGCGTTCGGTAGCCGTGTTCGGCGGTGCGCAGGTGTTCGATTGCCGCGATGACATCGGACCACGTGTCCGGCGCGGGGAATGACGGCGTGTCCCTCAGGTCCGGAGCGGTGAGCCCGCTCTCAGCGCAAAGGAAAATGGGCTTGGTCGAGAAAGCCCCGAAGCGGGTTTTGCCCACGCCTTCCGGGCCATAGGCCACGATCTTGAGTGGTCCATTCTTTCGGTCGGTGGTGATCTTGGTCATGTCTGCCATGTCGGTCTCGCTTTCGTTTTCTTGGAATAGGTTCGTGAGGTTGATTGGTGCGTCGGTGATCAAAGTGACCAGCTTCACGGCGAGGGACGGATCCCACGCCCGGAACTTTTCGAGCTGTTTTGGCTTCAGCCCGAGCTCCTCATCGGCGGCAGCGCGCGCGGCATCGAGGGTGTCGAAGCGCTGGAGCAGTGCCGCCGCGCCCTTCGCGCCGAGCCCTGGACACCCCGGAACGTTGTCCGAGGTATCGCCCACGATGGCGAGGTAGTCGCGAATCTGCTCCGGCCACACGCCGAACTTCTCTAAGCATTCGACGGGCCCCACGAGCTTGTCGTCGATCACCATCGTGACCAGCGGCGAGAGAAGCGCGTAGAGGTCTTTATCGCGCGACAGAATGTGCACCGGCTCGGTTGCCTGCGTCGCCAGCGTAGCGATCACGTCGTCAGCTTCACAGTGGTCGATCGATATCACCGGGACGCCGGGCGTGTCCTGAAGCTCCGTGATGATCTGGCGCAGCGACTCCTTGACCCCTTCCGGCTTCTCTTCGCGATTCGCCTTGTATTCGGGGAACCACTGGAACCGGATCGGACGCTTGCCCTCGCAGCAGATCACCATGCGCGGGTACTTGGCGATTAGTTCCGTCAGGTGGTCGATCGTGAATTCGTACGCCTGCGGCCCACTCTTGGTCGAATGCCAGTAGCGATAGAACAGCGCGGACAGATCCACGAGTAGGATAGGCGCCACTTGGCTCATGGCTTTTCCGTAACCCTCAGTGAAGCCGCGAGCTCAACGAGAAGAGCGGCGTCGGCTTCAGCGCGCAGCGTCGCGCTGTCCTTGGCGCGGTACAGCCCAAAGTCTGTAACCACGTAGTCGCTTCCACCGATGGCCCGCACTCGAAGGTATTTGGCGCGGGCAATCTCCTCGTATCGATCGGTCAACTCGACCCGCTTGCCTTGAATGCGAAACTTCCGTCCCATATAAATCCTCCGAATCCAGATGCGATGTCCGCTCAAGGCGCGCGTTGACGGCTGTGGGGGTCTTTGGGGAGAGGGCAGCAGTCAACGCGCGTGTGAGCGGGCTTCGCTACTCGGCCGCAATGGCCGTGAGTTGCTCGTCGTCGTCCGCCGCGTCGTGAAGAATCGCGGCACGCGTCGATCCGCACGCAGCGCAATTGAATAGGGCAAGCGCGAGCCAGGCGTCACCGCTCGGCTCGTCGCGATAGAACTGCGTGCCGATGTAGCTCTGCGCGCTGAAGACGACCGTGGAACCGCAGGAGCACTTCACGGCATGCCTCCGTTGTTCTGCGCATTCCACTCGTCCTCGGCTCGGTCCGGCTCGGCGACACGTTCCAGGGCGGCCGCGAGCGCGTTAACCAGTCCGCGGCCGCGACCTTCGGACACCCGCGCACCATGCTCGAACAGCACGACGATTCTCCCGAGCGAGGTGCCGCGATCGCGCATCTCGCGCGACGAGTCGCCTGCGCACCAGAAGTCGTAGGCCTCCATGACCTCTTCGGCGTTCATCTCGGCGATCGGCTTGGCCGGCGCGCGGCGACGAGTCTCGATCGAGACCACTTTCGATTGGGCCATCACCGCAACCCCAGTTGGCGTTGCTCGAAGCAACGGAGCTCGAGCCATTCGACGCGCTGCTCTTCGGTCGGCGGCCTTTGATCTGCTGGCCATTCTCGACCGGCCAGAAGCTCGTAGGCTGTCAGAAGGCTGACGCGAGCTTCAGCGAGCAAGTCATCCGTGTCGGGAACGATTTGGAGAGGATCGTAGTCGAGCGCGCGAATGGCCTCGATGACTGCCGTTAGCTGCGCCTGCTTCGGCTTGATGGGCGGCGTGCTCATGCGACCTCCGCGCGAACCGCAGAAACCGTCAGCTGCGTCTCGAGCTCCCGCGCCTGATCGCGGTACTCGGCGACGAGCCGATCGTGCATGCGAACGAAGCAGTTGCCCGCCGGCTTGCCGAGCTCGCGGAGCTCCTTGGCGCGCTTGGCCGAGAAGGCGGCCAGGTCGAGGATGCGGTCGACCTCGCGGCGAATGTTCGCTTGGAGGCGCCGGGCGAGCTCGTCAGCCGGGACGACGACGACGAACCAGTCGATCTGGCCGGGGCGCACTTCGTAGCCAGCGGCGGCGCCGTCGCCCTGGTAGATGCCGGGCAGCAGGTGCGACATGGGCACGCGTCCGGTCAAGGACTCGGCGCGGGCCAGGCGCAGCGCGGCGGATTGGGCGCTGGAGCGGCAGGCGTACGCGGCCGTGAGGGCCGTGGCGGGGGCGGCGTTGTCGTTGGTGGCGGGCGGCGCGTTCGACATGACTAATCTATTAGTCGCGACCAACTCATTAGTCAACGGCTAACGCGAAAAAAGATCGCACCCTCCCAGTCCCGGACCTGTCGAGATCCGCCGCTCCGCTGTAGGCCGCCGCTATTTACCGCATTATTCGCGAGCCGATGACTTGGTCGGGCGCCCAGGTCTTCGCTCGGTGCTCGGCGAGGGCGGCGAAAAAAAGTCCTCGGGTGCGATCTCCAGGGCGTCGCTGAGCTCAAGGATCACGGTCAGCTTCACATCGACCTTCCCTGACTCGATGCGCTGCATCTGTCGGCGGCCGAGCCCGACTTGCTCAGCCAGCTGCTCCTGCGTCAGACCTCGCGCCTCGCGCTGCTCGAGCACACGCAGACCAAAGTGCAACATTGCGCGCCGCGTTGCGGACTTTTTCACCGCCGCGATGGAAGAACCACTCGCGCCCGCTTAACACGTCGGCAAAAGTCGCGTTTCGCTTTGGATGATGAAGTATCTAGTTTCGATTGGGGAGCGAGACGGGGTCCTGGAAGTCGAGGTGCGGGAGCGAGGGGAAAATTGCGGTATGAAGATCGTCGCCCTACTTGCGTGCACTCTTGCGTCCACGGACGTTGCCGGCGCGCTCGGGGAACTTGCTCGTGTAGCGCTTGATGTCCAGCGGGGCTTCGGCTGCAGTTAGCGCTTCGCCGCGCCGGGGGGCGCGCGCCTCTTCTTCCAGGGCATTCAAGGTCTGCCGACGCCAAGCGATGTCCGTTCCAGCCACGTGTTTGATCTGGACGGCCTTCGCGAGCGCAGCTTCATAGGTGTATTTTCGATCAAGAGCGATATCGACCGCGATTTCCTCGGCGCGTGCAAGGTCGCCACGGTCGAGCGTCGTTCGCCCAGGGGACTGATCGGAGAAACGATCTTCTGGGATACCGGCCTCGATGAGTGCGCGAATGTACTTGCGCCTGGTATCGTCCTGCACGGTCTCCCACGCCCCGTTGGCTGCCGTCAGGTTCAGGTGGCTGCGCGACGTGGCGCCCATCGCCCTCGTTGATAGCTCGCTCGCCGACCAATTCAGCTCAAGCCGAGCCTGGTCGATCTTTTCCCAGATCGACCCCCTTGGTGGAGGGGATGCAAGGGGTTGGGCCCGCTGCTTCCGTTTCGGCATTTCCTGAGTCACGGCCAACAGATTAGCCACCTGACCCGATTCTTTCTTGACTAACAGATTAGCCGATGGCTAACTGTCTCCCAATGAACGGCCTGGCATCACGTCTCATGATTCTGAGGGGCCTCGCTGGAGGCATGTCCCTGCGCGACTTCGCGGAGCTTGCAGAGGTTTCCCCGAGCTACCCCGGCCACATCGAGCGGTCACAGAAGGACGTCGACGTGAGCAGCCAAATCGCAATGCGGATGGCGCGCGTGTTCGGGTGCTCGATTCCGTATCTTCTCACCGGCGAGGGTGGCCCGCCGCCAGAGTCCGAGGTCAGAGAGGCTGTCGAGCGGGCGCGCCAAGATATCGAAGCACGCAAGGCCGCCAAGCTAGCCGCTGCTGCTGCGGACGGACCCAAGGCGACCGGCACTGATGGTGGGGGCGAGTGACATGCGCCCCGTCGCCTCTCACTACCCGCCGCGCGCCGTGACGCCGCTGCTGTCCTACTTCGATCTGGCTTTCATCGTCTGGGAAGCGGGTAGGCCGTCGAATCGCGTGCGCGTGCTCGAGGTGAACCCGCATCGCGCGTTGACCGCCGCTGCCATCGAGCTCGGCGTGTCCGCCGACAAGCTCCGCGTTCTGCCCGTGCCCAACGTTTCGATCGTCGAGGCGCACAACGCGCTGCATTCGTCTTTCGTCGCCTGAGTCGCTTCTTCGTTCTTCTTCCAGCTCTTTGGGTTCGCCATGGGAAAACCTCTCCGATCCGACTACCCGCAAGTCTCTTCTCCGTCGTGTTCGTCTGACCCTGTACGCGCGAAGTCGCTGCGCTTGCATGAGTCAAACATACCGGCTCCGCATCACAGCTCCAGCCCCGCAAAGTTCCAATCTGGGGCACGCAAGGCATCTCGCTACGATTCGTCGAACTTCCGCGCGGCGCAGAAGCTGCTGCAGACGCGGCTCGACAGCGGCCTCACCCAGGAAGAGGTCGGCGCGATCGTCGGCGAGCACTGGAAGCAGGTGGGGAGACGCGAGCGCGGTGACGTTTGGCTCGGGCCGCTTCGCCAGCTGGTGCTGCTCGAGCGCGCGCGAGACGCGAAATTGAAAGGGACGAAGTAATCATGAGCGAACGACCGAAATCCAAGGCGCATCGAATTGAAATGGGTCAGCGCCGCGTTCGGCGCGCGAACCGCGTCGTGACGATGCGCGAGTTTGCTAGCCGATCACGCGGCAGTAAATCGCGCTCGAAGTCCTACCCGAACGCAGAAGCAGGAACGAAGGCGGCATCGCGGAGAGCCGCGTGACTAACTCCGCCCGTTTCACGATCGCGCTTCTCGCCGCACTCGGCCTGCTCTTCGGCGTCGTCGGCTTGCTCCACGCAAGCTCCCTCTCGCTGACCGAGCAGATCGTCGCCGTGCAGCCGTCGCTCGCGTCGAAGACGGATGAGCCGGTCGATGCTGACGAGCTCGCCCGCGCGATTGCTTCCGTGCCCAAGGTCAATCGCGATTGGGCGGCGCTCATGCTCGCTGTCGCCGCGCACGAATCGGCCCTGAGTGATCGAATCCGCCGAGGTGAGTGCCGACCCAAGGAATGCGACGGTGGCCGCGCGTGGTCGCTCTGGCAGCAGCATCGCAACAAGCTGAACGCCGCGTCGTGGGGCTCTCCGGATCTCGGAGTTCAGACTGCGGAAGCTGCCCGCGCGCTTCGCCGTGCCTTCTACCAATGCAACGGGGGGGGGCGTCCGCTCGGCGCGGACTGGGTAGCGCGCACGATCAGCGCGTTCGCCGGCCACAGCTGCGACGCGATCTGGCCCGGGCTCGAGTCGCGGCTCGTCACGTTCAAGCGGGTGAGGAGGGCTCTGTAAGATGATCGCCCCCCTCCGCAGGCTAATCAAGGCGACCGGCATCATGCTCACGACCGCGGTCTGCATCGTGATCGCGAGGGTGCTGTTTTGATCCGCGCCAGCGCCCAAGCGGCGTCGCGTGCCGCGGAGAAGCTGATCGGTGACCCGTGCTCGTGCGACGAGAGCAGGCTGCTCACGGAGCGCTTGGCCAAGCTGCACGAGCTGGCGGACAGGCTCGAGCGGGAGAATGCGGAGTTGAGGGCGCAGTTGGTGGCGCGAGCGGAGAAGATGGGCGGTGCGGCGTGAGCGGAACAGTCGAGCAACTCCCATCCGGCCGATGGCGCGCGCGCAAGAAGAACGCAGCGGGCAAGTACCGCTCGCTGCCCGGCACCTTCGAGACCGAAGAGCTGGCGAATGCGGCGCTTGGCAATCCGCTGCCGAAGGTTGGCACTGCCGAGACGCTGAACGAGTTCGGCGAGCTCTATCTCGAGCGGCGCGCGAAGAGTGGAGTGCGCGACATCAGGACCGACCGCAACCGCTGGAGCGTGGCGGTTACGAAGGACCCCATCGGGGGCATCGCGCTCAATAAGCTCAAGGTCTCGGACGTGCGCGACTTTCGCGACCGACTGATCGCGTCCGGCCTCAAGTCGACGACGGTATCGAACGTGCTGAACCTTTTGCGCGTCTGCCTTGAGGACGCCGTCGAGCGCGAGGTGATCGATCGCAACCCAGCTCGCGAGGTGCGCTTGCATCGCTCGACGCAGGCGCAGACCGAAGACACGTGGACGGTGCTCGACCCGGACGAGCAACTGATCATCCTTCGCACCGTTCTGCAGGAGTGCCCCGACGAATGGCACGCCGTTGCTTTCGCTCTCAGCACCGGCGTGCGCCCAGGCGAGCAGTGGGCGCTTCGCTGGCAGGACGTCGACCTACCGGGGCGCGTCGTCGTGATCCGGCAGTCCGCCCGCTGGGGCAAGGTGCGGCCGACCAAGACAGGCAAGGGCCGGCGCGTCCCGCTGACCACGCTGGCCGTGCAGGCGCTGGAAGAGGCGCAACTACGTCGCAAGAAGGGCTGCACCTGGGTTTTCCCCACGCCGCGCACGAACCGCATGCGCTCGACGGACCACCCTCGGCGCTGGCAGAAATGGCTCGGCCTCGCCGGAATCACTCGGCGCGTGCGCTGGTACGACCTCCGCCATACCTGCGCCACCGCGCTGCTCGCGGGCTGGTGGGATCGTCGCTGGTCGCTCGACGAGGTGCGCCAGATGCTGGGTCACTCGACCGTGAAGATCACGGAGCGCTACGCCCATCTGCTCGATGAGACCCTGCTGCGCGCGGGGCACGCCACGGGATTCCACGCTGATCCTGCGTCGCTCGCTCCGCATGGCAAAAAGCGTAACGATATCGCTGGAGCCGATTTCGAGATTCGAACTCGAGACCTGCGGTTTACGAAAACTCAGGTAGGCAAGTGGTTACGCACCCTTGAAGGCCTAACCTTCGAAGAATTCCACGGGCGTTCCATGGCCGTGGATCTGGAGGTGGTGGACGGCTGGTCGGCGGCGGTCGCGGTCGCGCAAGACCAGTCCCGGCCCGGCGTTCTGCGCAAGGCCGCGCGGGCGCGGCTTGACCAGTTCCTCGCTACCGAGGCTCGACGGCTGGGAGGCGCACGCTGATGGGTTTCCTCGCCCTCCGCACCCTCGGCGCCGCCGTCCGCTCTGTCTCCGACGGTCTCATCACTGAGGCGGTCATCACGACCCACAACGACCTCGTGATTCTGCGGGTGCCGCTCCTCGGCATCCGCCTCTTCTGGCCACCCGACAAGGCTCGAGCTGTCGCGGGCGCGCTCTGCCGCATGGCGGACCGGATCGAGCGGTTTCGCGTGGTCGATACGGAGGGCGAAGGATGAGCAACGTCGTCGACATGGAGCAGGCGAAGAGCGACCGCATGAAGCCCTTCCGCCTCGGCACGCTCGAGGTCCAGGGCCAGCGCATCTGCCTCGTCGCGGATTGCTCGCTGACGCCGGCCAGCGCGAGAACGCTCGCGGCGCAGCTGCTCGTGCTCGCCGACCAAATCCAACCGACCACGAAGGCGGAGTAACGGGCCATGCGCAAGCGACCCGACTCCGCCTTTTTCGCGCCTAAAAATACTGATTGTGCGTCACGCGACGACATTGGCGACACAGCCGCTCTGCTCGATGCTCACCGATGCATTTACCCCCGGCCAAGCGGCGCGTGGGAGGTGCGGATCGATGGTCGATACGTCGGTGTCTATAAGACGTTGCAGCTGGCGGTCGCTGCTCGTGACTCAGCCGACGCAGCCGTGAGTTCAGAGTTTCCCGCGACAATTCCGCGTAGTGTCCGCAAGCTCCTAACGCTCACACCGAGCGCCTGCTGGCAGTGGACGGGTTCGGTCGTTGCTGGCGACTATGGCCGATGTCGACACGGCGGCGCGCTCGTCATGGTGCACCGCGTGGTCTGGATGCTGTTGCGTGGCCCGATCCCGCCAGATCGTGAGCTTTGCCACCGATGTGACAATCCACGCTGCTGCAATCCGGACCATATTTTCATCGGCACCCACGCCGAAAACATGGCCGATGCGGCCAGTAAGGGACGGATGAAGCGGAAGCGGTGCGCCACATGAGCGAGCGACGCTGCAGCCACGGCTTTCTCCGTTCGGTCGCCCCCTGCGTGGAATGCGACTCCGCTGAGCGCGGCGTGCCGGTACCAGCCCCGCCCGTTTCGCGCCGCGCCGATCACAACCGCACGTACCGGTGCAGCGCGTGCGGCGGCATCGGCCACGCGAAGAGGACTTGCGGTCGTGCTGACCGCCGAGAGCGACATTCAACCCGAGGGAGATACAAATAATGCGCGCGAACAAGTTAGGGATCGAAGGAAATAAAGAGGAGTTCGCGGCGCTGCTCGCGTTCGCCGGGGACGACACGACCTATGGCGTCATCCGCTTTCGGGTGAACGCGATTGGCAAACTCGTAGTCACGGCGACGGACGGCAAGAGGGCCGTCGAGCACACGGCGAACGCCGAGGATCACGAGCCGGGCGAATGGGCGTTCGACCGCACGTTCATCGAGGCCCTGCGTCGACAGACGGACAAGGGCGAGACCGTGGCCGTCATCGTGGCGGGCGCGAAAAAGGCGAAAGCGATATTCAGAGGCGTAGAGACGACGGCCGAGCGGGGAGAGTTCCAGTGCCCGGCGACGCAGTTCTCGACGCAGATCACGATGGACGCCGTTCACGAAACGGTGACGGGCAAAGACTCCGAGCGTCTCCGCGGCTCTTGGTTCGCCTTCAATCCGGCATTCATCGCCGATCTCGACAAGGTCACGAAGGCGGCAAACGGCTGCCCGTGCACGCTGTTCCCGCCGAGCGACTCGGGCGCGATGGTTCACTTCCAAGTCAGCAGCGATCGCGGCGTCTGGCGCGGCTGCTTCAAGCCAACGCTCGTCGTTGCGCCAGGCGAAGAAGCCGAGACGGACGAGCCGGATCCCGATGCGCCGGGGTCGACGACGCAAGACCTGCCGTCGTCCGCGCCGCCCAAGCTCGAGCTCACAAACCAGCTCGGCACAGCCAAAAAGAAGAAGGCCAAGGCGTCCAAGGAGCCGAAGAAGGAAACGAAGTCGCGTAAGCCGAAGACACCGCCGGCTGCCGCTGACGACGCGGAGACGACTGCGGAGGCTGGCTGACCATGAGACGCGGCCCCGTAGTGCTCGGCATCGACGCCAGTCTCACCTCGATGGGGCTGGTCGCGTGCCCGACCGATTGGGACCAGGACTGGTCCAAGGTCGAGCACGTTTCGATCGGGGCCGCACTCACGAGGCTTGCGACCGAGCGGCAGCGCATCGAGCGCATGCAGTCACTCGCGATCGACGTGCGTGTGTGGGCGGTCCGCGTGGGCGCGACCCACGTTTGGATCGAGGACCTGCCCACGGGTCGCGCTTTCAACATCCCGCAACTGGCCGAGCTGCGGGGCTTCATTCGCAGTGAGCTGATGCGCGAGTGCCGCCTGTTCGTGGAGCGCGCCAATCAGTCGAGCGCACGCAAGCTCTTCCTCGGCAAGCTGCCGCAAAAGGACCGCAAGGCCGCCGTCGTCGCCGCGCTGGACTGCATGACCGACGTGTTCGGCAGCAACGACGAAAAGGACGCCTTCGTGTCCGCGACGAATTGGGGCCTGCACGAGCTCGGCGCGCCGTGCATCGCCCTTCCCGCGCCGGAGCCGGTGAAGAAGCCGAGAAAGAAGGCCGCGTGACCAAGCAACTTGTGATTCGGCAGTTCGTCGCGCAGGCAATGCCGACGATACGCAAGGCGCCTCCGCTGATCGTCCGCAGCAAGCGGTTGAAGCGGAGCGTGTACGACTTCGGGCAGGTACAGTATTCCTGTCG
>Ga0068857_100005504_pt1 | contig 10800 bp, 9 predicted proteins | sample KBSCornC72_FD_66591 | JGI IMG/M metagenome (GOLD analysis project Ga0068857, IMG submission 66591) | Corn rhizosphere microbial communities from Kellogg Biological Station, Michigan, USA - KBS Corn C7-2 | ecosystem: Host-associated > Plants > Roots > Rhizosphere > Soil ...
ATCACGGCACCTGCCTTCCATGCATTCAACGGCAGGCCGGCTTTGTGGCAGGTTTGTTCGAGAAAGGTGATGCGGTCCCAGCCGTGCTCGACGGGAACTTGAGGGAGGAGCAATCCGCGATGACCGTGCTGGGAAATGATGAGGCCATGGCGGCCTACGGCTACCTCCTCCGGCTGAAGGGAAAAAACCTGCGACAAAACGCTGATCGAAATCTTCAGTCCAAGAGCCTCGGACAAGGTTACGGGAGCGAAGCGGGGATCTTCGAATGCAGCAGATTGCGAGGTCTCAACCACGGTTTTGTACAGGGGCATGACGGCTGTGGGGTAGCCCACGCATCCCCGCAATTGGCCGTTGGAATAAACCGTTGTAAAGGCACCGCGCGATTCGGAAAGATGCGCCGAGGGCGAGAACGGCAGCGGTTCGCGGTTTTCGAGCGGGGCAAGAATTGCCTCATGGGCAAGTTGCAAAAGTGCCGTTCGTTCTTCCTGGGTGTATTGGGGCCCGAGTTCTGGTGGGCCGGACAGTTTCGACGAGGTGTCAGATGACTGCGGCATTGCTCTTCTTACGCCGGCTCAGGACAAAGGCGCGGCGCCGCCGTTTTTCCACGCGGTGGTCAATCTTCTTCCAGAACCCGACGAAGTAGTCACCCGCAGACCAGAGCGACAAGAGCACCATGAACCAAATCGCCACCAGCGCGATCCAGTACACGGGGAAAAAATAGCCGTGATAAACGGGCCACTCCTGCCAGCGATGGGCGAGGATTACCGCCACGACCGAGACGATCTGCACCACCATCTTGAATTTGCCGAGGTCGCTGGCTTCAATGGTGAAACCTTCCGAGGCGGCGATGCTGCGCAGCCCACTGACCAGGAACTCCCTGCCGATAACAATGACGGCAACCCAGGGCGCGACAAGCGCAGGGTTGAACTGAACCAGGGTGATGAAGGCGGCGGTAACCAGCAGCTTGTCCGCCAGCGGATCCAGCAACATTCCCATGGTGGTGATTTGGCCGCGCTTGCGGGCGATGTAGCCGTCGATTCCGTCGGTAATGGAGGCGGCAATAAACAGGATGCAGGCGATTAATTCCTTCTCGCCATGGATGCTGGTGAGGCGTGTGGTCGAGAGCACCCAGATGAACAGCGGGATGCTAAAGATACGGGTAAGCGTGATGGAATTCGGAAGGTTCACAACTTGGCTACGCTTCTAAATTATGCTCCAGGGTGGGGTGCGAAGCAACGGAAAGCCGGGCAGGACGAGATTGTGGACCCCAGGGCAGGGTCATTGCTCCGGGCCCCTGCTTGGCGTAGGATCGCCTCATCAGGGAGTGAGTCATGAATTGTGAACGATGCCTGATTGCGGCTGCCGTGTTCCTAGTTACCGGACTTGGACTGATCTTTGGGTTTACCCACGGAACCCTGGGGTTCGGGGCGGCTTATCCTGTTGCGGGAACAGCACTCGAAGTCTCCCTCAAGACCACCGGTCTCCCCGCCCTGGCCGGCCTCATTTCGACGCTAGTTGGCGTCCTGCTGCTCATCATTGCACTGGTGCAAGCTCTGGTGGCGCAAGTGCCCAGCGAACCGGCGAAGGCTCCCACGACCAAAGTCGCATAAAAAGGCGGGTGCCTAGAACGCGCGGTTCAGTTCGAGCATCGCTCTTGATTTATGGTTTTCCCGACGCCTGATGCGCGATGATCTGGTCCTTGATCTTGTCGTAAGTGGCCTGTGGAATCACCTTCTTGGTGACTAAGTCGTGCTTGGTCTTGTAGGGCCGGTTGGCAACAATCTTCCCGGAGTATGCGTCCCCGATTCCCGGCAAAGACTGCAGTTGATCCTTGGTGGCCGAGTTAATGTCGAGCTTCTCAGCCGCCGAGGTAGCGGTTTTCGCCTTGGCGGTGGATGTTGTCTGGGCCTTGGAATTCGCCGTTCCTGCGCCTGCTTGAGCTGCAAGGTTGGCGGTGAGAACCATGGCTGCTGCGGCGGTGAAAAGGAAAATCCAAAATCTGCGCATACTTCCTCCTTTTGGCCCCGATGAGATCTTGAGTCTCTGCTGCCGCTTCCTCAAGCGAGACGCCCCTCGGACTCCGCTGCCGCCTAAGCGTAAATTCCGCGCTGGCGGACAGTGTAGGCCACCCGGTCGATGGCCAACATGTAAGCGGCAATGCGGTTGTGCACGTTGTGAGTGTCGGCATAACGGACCACATCATTGAAAGAATTGATCATGATGTCTGCCAGCTGCTCGTTGACCACGGATTCCTTCCAGAAATATCCCTGACGGTCCTGCACCCATTCAAAATACGACGTTGTGACGCCGCCCGCATTGCAGAGGATGTCTGGAATTACAAAGACTTTGTTGGAAGCGAGGATTTCGTCAGCTGCTGCCGTGGTCGGCCCATTCGCACCCTCGGCAAGAATCCGGCAGCGAATCTTTGCTGCATTGCGGCTGGTGATCTGGTTCTCCGTCGCGGCGGGAATCAGGATCTCGCATTCGCTCTCGAACAGTTCGATGGGATCGACCTTCTCTGCCTCCGGGAATCCCGAAATGTTGCGGTGCTGCTCGCGATGTTCCCAAAGCGCATCGAGGTCAATGCCCTTTTTGTTGAAGATCGCTCCATCGACTTCGATGATGCCGATGATCTTGTACCCGGCTTCATGCATCAGTTTTGCGGCATTCGATCCCACATTGCCGAAGCCTTGGACGATGACGCGGGTATTTTCAGGACGGAGGCCAAACTTCTTGATCGCCTGATCACAGGTGATCATAATCCCCCGTCCGGTAGCCTCCCGGCGTCCGCGAGAGCCTCCGATGTTGATCGGCTTTCCGGTGACGACCGCCGTGACCGTCTGGCGCATGTGCATGGAGTAGGTATCCATCATCCACGCCATGACTTGTTCGTTGGTGTTCATGTCGGGCGCGGGAACGTCCTTTTCAGGGCCGATAAATTCCACCAGCTCCGCGGTGTAGCGGCGAGTCATGCGTTCCAGTTCGCCAGGCGACATGTGGTGCGGATCGCAAATGATTCCGCCCTTTGCGCCGCCGAATGGGATATTCACGACCGCACACTTCCAAGTCATCCAGCTGGCAAGAGCGCGGACTTCGTCGAGAGTCACATCCGGCGAATAACGCACACCTCCTTTAGCAGGTCCGCGGGCAATGGAGTGCTGGACGCGGAAGCCGGTGAACACTTCCAGCCGGCCATCATCCATAGACACCGGTATGTGAACGATCAGCTCACGATTGGGATATCGCAGGACCTTTACCAGGCCCTCATCCAGATTCAGCTTCTTTGCAGCGGCGTCGAAACGGGCGGACTGAGCCTCCCAAGGATTGATTTCCTGCTCGAGGGAAACGGTCATAAGTTCTCCGTGCTACCACGCTAGCTCCGCAGATGAAGGCTACGAGGCCTTCGGGCTGGCAGAAGCGGCGGAGCAGAACTCGGCTGCGGCCAGCAGGCAAACGTCCTATCTTATGCGGGAGGGAGGAAGCTAGCAAGCTGAGAGGGTTTTCTCTCGTACCTTGAGAACGACCCAGCCGGGGGAGCGGATCGACCCTTAGTGATCTGAAATCAAGGCCTTAAGCGGTAGCAATCGACCGGTTGGTCTGGAGGGCTCGTTCCCGCCTCGCGACGGTCATGACGAGGCCTTGCTTCGGACGGAGAGTGAAACTGGGCGACGGAATCACCGGATGTCCTGGCAGGGTGCGCAACTCGAAGCGCTGAGCAATGGTTGCGACGAGCAGCACGGCTTCCATCATTGCAAACGTGTTCCCGATACAGATTCGCGGGCCTCCACCGAACGGGAAATACGCAAATTTCGGCAGCTTCTGCATTGCCGGATCGAGCCAGCGGTCGGGATCGAACTTTTCCGGGTCGGGGAAATATCGGGGATTGCGGTGCATGATCCACTGACTCATGACAATATTTGCGCCCGCTGGAATCCTGTAGCCTCGAAGTTCGAAATCTGAAACCGTGGTGCGGGCCAGGCTCCAAGCCGGCGGATACAAACGCATCGATTCCTTGATCACGCGTTCGGTGTAGGGGAGGGCGGGCAAGTCTCGAAATTCAGGAGATCGTTCTCCGAGCGCTTCGCGAAGCTCCGCCTGCAGCTTCTCTTCAGCTGGCGGGTTTTGCGACAGCAGGTGCCAGGTCCAGGAGAGCACGAGCGCTGTGGTCTCATGGCCTGCCAGAAGAAAGGACAGCACTTCGTCGCGGAGTTGCTTATCGCTCATACCGGTGCCGTCTTCATCGCGCGCGCCGATCAACATCGAAAGCAGGTCGCCCGCGTCGGACTTGTTTTCTCGGCGGGAAGCAATGATCCGGTAAACACTCTCGTCCAGTTGCCGGACGGCACGGCGTACACGCGTCATCGTGGGCGTAGGCAAGTAACGCGCGGCTGGCGGAAAGAGCATGCGTGCTCCCGCAGTGTTCCGCATGAGAACCTGCACGGCGGAAGAAATCGCGCCGAGTTCCTCCGGTTCCACGCCGAAAAGGCAACGTACGACGATGCGCAACGTGAGCCGCATCATCTCCCGGTGGATTTCGCGGGTCTCGCCTGCCTGCCAGGACGAGAGCATTTCCTCGCAATAGCCGGTCATGATCTCGGCATACGAACTGATTCGCTCCCGGTGAAATGCAGGTTGCGACAGGCGGCGTTGACGCAGCCAGGACTCCCCTTCGTTCGTAAGCAGACCCTGGCCGAAGAACCAGCGGCTGTTTTGGACCACCCTGTCTTTTTGGAAGTTCTGTGCGTTACGGATGAGCACCCATTCGACGAGATCAGGGTGATTCAGGAAGTACACATGCAGCCAGGCTGCCCGGTAATAGAAGATATCGCCGTACTCACGTGCCCAGAGGAGAAACGTTCCTAGCGGATCGTTTCCAGCAAGCGGCATGTTGCCGTAGAGAAAGTGCGGTTTTGGGCCGGGCGGTCGCTTCATGGCGGTTTGGCTTCAGTTTATCGTGGAACAGACGCCACTGTTGCCGAGCGCCCGGCAACGGCCGCACATTGACGTCGTCAACTTCGAGGCTCAAACTAATGGCCGTGTTAGGAAACCGGGAGCGCCTTCTAAAACTTTGGATCGCGATTGTTCTACCCGCCGTCTTATGCGGCTCAGCCATGGCGGAAAGTGCCGACCCTGCATGGTTGCGATATGAAAGCTTCAAGAACACCCCGACCGGAACCCCTCATCTGATCGCCATCGTCGGACCGGGCCCGGTCCTGCGGAGCGCCGGTCAAGAACTGGTCCGGGCGCTTGGGACTCGACCAGCAGGGGCTCGAGGCCGAACCGCCACGCTCCCCGCAAAAGATGCATTTGTTCTCGGGCCGCTGAAATCTCTGAAGGCCTATTTTCCTGCACTGAAACCCCAACGGGCGATTTCGCCAGATGGTTTCTGGCTGAAAACCGTCCAGGAAAAGGACAGGAAGTACTGGTTGATTGCCGGGGGCAATGATCGCGGGGTTCTCTACGGGGCGTTTGCCCTTTTGCGCAAGCTGGCCCAGAGGCAAGATGTTTCGACTCTCGATGAGATCGAGAATCCTTCAGCGCCCATACGGTGGGCGAGCGAGTGGGACAACCTCGACGGAACGATTGAGCGCGGCTATGCCGGGGGTTCCATCTTTTTCGAAGGCGGAAAGGTTCGAGGCGACCTGGCGCGGGTAAGCGAGTATGCACGGTTGCTGGCTTCCATTGGCATTGACGCGTGTTCCATTAACAACGTCAACGCTGACCCGAGAATTCTTGGGCAGGATTTTATTCCTCAGTTGTCGCGTGTGGCCGAAGCCTTCCGTCCCTGGGGAGTACGGCTGGCGATCTCGGTGGACCTGAGCGCCCCCAAAAGCGTTGGCGGGCTGCCTACGTTTGATCCCCTCGACTCGCAGGTGGCGGCCTGGTGGAAAAAGACTGTCGATGGAATTTACCGGCAAATTCCAGATTTCGCCGGATTCGTGATCAAGGCCGACTCGGAAGGCCGTTCCGGTCCCTCGCAGTACGGACGCAATGCCGCCGATGCCGCAAATGTCATCGCCCGTGCGCTCAAGCCTCACGGCGGCATCATGCTGTACCGCGCCTTTGTCTACAACCACCACCTCGACTGGACCGATCCGAAAGCCGATCGGGCGCGGGCGGCCTATGACTATTTCCATCCCCTGGATGGAAAATTTGAGGACAATGTGGTTCTTCAGATAAAGCATGGGCCAATCGATTTCCAAGTGCGCGAGCCGGCGTCGCCGCTGTTCGGCGCGATGAGGGAGACGAGCGAAGCCGTAGAGTTGCAGGTAACTCAGGAATACCTCGGCCAGCAGCGACATCTGGTGTTCCTCCCCCCGATGTGGAAAGAAACCACGCTTGACTTCGACATGCACGTCAAGGGAGTGACGCCGGTCAAAGACATCGTGTCCGGGAGGGTTTGGAATCGGAACTTGGGCGGGTATAACGCGGTGGTGAATGTCGGGCTCGACCAATACTGGCTTGGGCATCCCCTGGCCATGGCGAATCTCTACGGTTATGGACGCCTGGCGTGGAACCCTGATTTGAGTTCGGAACAGATTGCCAGAGAGTGGACCCGGCTTAGCTTTGGGAATGATCAGAAAGTTGTCGATACCATCGCCCGCATGCTGCTTTCCTCGTGGCGGACGTATGAGAACTACACTGGCCCACTGGGACTCCAGACGCTCACAGACATTACCGGACCACATTACGGGCCGAACATTGAGTCGTCTGAAAATAATGGCTGGGGGCAGTGGCACCGCGCCGACGCGAAAGGGGTCGGTATGGATCGAACCGTCTCCAGTGGTACTGGATTCATCGGCCAGTATTCGCCCCAAGTGCAGAAGCTCTTCGAACCTCTGGAGAACTGCCCCGACGATTTGCTGCTCTTCATGCACCACGTACCCTATACGTTCGTTCTCCACTCGGGAACGACCGTGATTCAGCACCTTTATGACTCGCACTATGCTGGTGCCGAAGAGGCGTTCACGCTGGTAAACCAGTGGAGGTCTCTTCAAGGCCTCGTCGATGAGGGGCGCTATCACGAGGTCCTGAAGCGCCAGCAATACCAAGCCGGTCACGCCCTGGTGTGGAGGGATACGGTAGTGAACTACTTCCACAAGATTTCTGGTATCGAAGATGAGCAGGGACGAGTAGGGCATGACTCGAACCGGATTGAGGCCGAAACCATGCAGCTTTCCGGGTATACCCCGGTGGAGGTGACCCCGTGGGAAACGGCCTCTGCGGGTAGGGCGGTGGCCTGTAAGACGGGCGGCGCTTGTTCTGCCAGCTTCACCTTCAATCGCGAGGCCGGAGTCTACAGAATCGCGGTTCAATATTTCGATCAGAACAATGGCGTCTCGCGCTACGAGCTGCTCGTCGATGATCACCCCATCGATTCCTGGGCGGCTGACGATCATCTGCCTTCGGACAAGATGAATGGGCACACCTCAACCCGGCACACCACAATGGGAGTGGAGTTGAAGCCGGGAAGTGTGGTCAAGATTGTGGGCCATCCCGACGCTGGCGAACCGGCGCCTTTGGACTACGTCGAGGTGACTCGGACAGAGCAGTGAACGTCCGTAACCGCAGGAATCTGTCCTGCGATTGACGAACTGTGCCCTACACTCCACACTGAAACGTCATGAAAAAGGTGCGCGTAGGGATTCTTTTTGGCGGACGCAGCGGCGAGCACGAAATTTCATTGCTCTCTGCCGCCTCGGTCTTCAAAGCGATCGATAAGGAAAAATTCGAAGTCGTGCCGATCGGCATCACCAAAGAAGGTCGCTGGGTGACTTCGGGCGAAGCCGAGCGCCTGCTCTCCGGTAACTCACCTCAGCCGGAACGGCATCTGCGTGCGGGAGATCCCGGGGCCACGCCTGCAGCGGCGGTATTGCAGAACGGCGAAGCCTTCGTGATGCCACCCGAGCCGCACGGCCTAGGCCTGCAACCATTCCAGACCGACGCGCTGGCTCGCCGCGCGTCGGATCGTGCGATCAACGTGGACGTGATCTTTCCGGTATTGCATGGCACGTTTGGCGAAGACGGAACCGTGCAGGGTCTGCTTGAGCTCGCCGACATCGCATACGTCGGAGCCGGCGTTCTCGGCTCCGCGGCGGGCATGGACAAAGACCTGATGAAATCCCTTTTCCGCGCTGCAGGGCTGCCGATCGTAAAGCACGTGACGGTGTTGCGCCGTGAGTGGAGTTTGAAGCCAAAGGCCGTGCAGAAGTTGGTTGAGAGCAAGCTCAAGTACCCGGTCTTTGTGAAACCCGCCAACCTGGGCTCGTCGGTGGGGATTTCGAAGGCGCACGATCGCAGGGAACTTGCTCCCGCGATCGACGAAGCGGCCAAGTTCGATCGCAAGATTGTGATCGAAGAAGGTGTGGGTGGCAAGAAGCATAAAGCTCGCGAGATCGAATGCGCCGTGCTCGGCAATGACAATCCCGAGGCTTCGGTGGCGGGCGAGATCGTTCCCAGCGCCGAGTTTTACGACTATTCCGCGAAGTATCTGGATGAAGGATCGCAACTGATCATCCCCGCGAAGCTAGGGAAATCAGAGATGAAAAACGTGCAAAGGCTCGCCATTGCCGCCTTTCGAGCTGTGGATTGTTCCGGACTTTCGCGGGTGGATTTTCTGATGGACCCGAAGTCGCGCAAGATCTACCTGAATGAGATCAATACCATGCCGGGATTCACTTCGATCAGCATGTACCCCAAATTGTGGGCTGCTTCCGGCGTGAGCTATCCGGAACTGATCGAACGATTGATACAACTTGGCCGGGAACGCCACGCGGATAAAAAAAGGAATCAGTACAGCCGCTAGGCTGGTTCGCCATCGTCTGCGATTCAGTCCTCCGCCTCTCCTACCAGCGTCTCGGCGGAAGGAGTCTTCGGGGGGTGGGTTTCTGTCCTGGAACTCCTCGAAGGCTTCGACGGGCGGGCCGGCTTCGTTCATCCCGTAGAATGAAAATGGAATCCGTTGGCAGATCGAACTTTGGGCAGCCTTGGCCCGAGGAGGCAGCTGCAACCGACTCCAGGGGTGGCCTGAGGCCGCCGAATACCAAGTACGGGAATCTCGGGATGGATATGACATGGATCACCGGCCGTCTAGCGATGGGCGGCGGAATTTGGAATCCGGAAAATATGGCGGCGCTAGCCCGCGCCGGAGTCACGCATATCATTGACATGCAAATTGAGTTCGACGACACAGCGCTTGCCAGGCCGCATGGTATTGAGGTGCTGTGGAATCCGACCGACGACGACTTTCAGCCGAAACCGCCGGAGCTATTTCAGCGCGGCGTGGACTTTGCCGAGAGGGCAATGAAGGATGAGACGGCCCGCGTCTTCGTGCATTGCGCGGCTGGCGTCCATCGCGCCGCAATGATGACGCTGGCGATTTTGTGTGCCGATGGCTGGGAACTGCAGGACGCGATGCGGACGATTGTCTCGCGTCGTCCGGTGGTGGACTTCGCGGATGTTTATGTCGAAAGCGTAGAAAGGTTCTTGGGGGAAAAAGTGCCGGAATAGATTCCGAATCCCTGCCTTACAAGCAGGAGGCCGCAGGTTCGAGTCCTGAACTGCCCACCATTCAACAACTTAGCCGGATTCTCCAGACACTTAGACCCCTGCCTTGGAGGAGCCGATGTTGCCACGTTTCGAGAGTTTCGTTCAAGAACGCAAGTACCTCAAGAACGTGCGGAACTGGGCAGACCTCGTAACGGCAGACCTCCGGCCGTGCATGAGCGCATGACGCTATTGAAGCAGTGTCACGAAGTAACCCGGGCAAGGCCAAGAGAGAAAGCCCATGCTTGCGCATCTAACCTTAAGATGACGCCCTGCGCGGATCATTCCCGGATAGGGTGAGCGTTTATGGTTGTAAATATTGAGTAATGGTAGAAAAGGGAGCCGTCTGGATAAGAAAAACCTGTCAGTAGAAATCGCGCCCATCAAGGGCCCTGAAGATCTGCGAGAGATCACTCGCGGCTCGGACGTTGAGGTCACTCAAGTCAAGGCAGGGAAACTCCGGGGCTCTATCAGACACATTGGCATCGGAAATCTCGGGATCAGTGTAGGGCGATTCAGCGCGGAGATTCGCTCGAGAGGCCCCCTCCATCGTGAAAAGGTCGTACTCGGGATACTTCTGGCCAGTGCGGGCCGTGCTTTGCACTGGTGGGAGGAAACGCGACTGGGCGATGTGGGAATCTTCCCCCGCCAATGTCGACGCCGATGCGATCTATGGTGGCGGTGCGGCCTATTTGGTGGTTTCCATCGCTTTGCCTGAGCTTTTATTGATGCTTAGCAGCGAGAACCGTCTGGCCGATCCTGCGTTCTGGAACACTAAGGGCTTGTGTCACCCCCATCCTCGCGTCGCGGATGAAGTAGGGCGACGGCTCAAGGGAATCATGTGTGACGTTGAGCGTAAAGCGAACGCCCCTTCTGCCCATTCCGCGGATTTTCTTCGGCGTACGATCATCGAGGCCTTTGTAGTAAGCCTTATGAGCGCCCTCCCGCGGGACAGCCGACGATCCTTGTACACAGGTGCCCGGCTTGTAACCGAAGCGGAGGATTATGTAGACGCATCTGAAGGACGCCCCGTTCACATTTCCGAAGTCTGCTACGCATTGAAAGCATCCCGACGTAGTCTTCATCGTGCCTTTGTCGATACGTTGGGCGTTAGCCCTGCCGCGTATCTGCGGCGCAGACGTCTTTCGACCATCCGATCAATCCTGAGCGGACGTGATACTCCGGTGATTTCCATTGCTGATTTGGCATTCGAGTACGGGTTTCCCGAGCCGGGTCGCTTTGCCGCTTACTATC